>Ga0070745_1001951_pt1 | contig 11243 bp, 4 predicted proteins | sample VirMetDEL_Mar_4_FD_77438 | JGI IMG/M metagenome (GOLD analysis project Ga0070745, IMG submission 77438) | Aqueous microbial communities from the Delaware River and Bay under freshwater to marine salinity gradient to study organic matter... | ecosystem: Environmental > Aquatic > Marine > Coastal ...
AGCGTACCAATCAGCGTTGCGGCTATTTGTTGAGAAGTAGTAATTAGGGAGGTGGGCTCCGCGCATGCGAGGTGACGTGCAGGTCTTAACTTCTACGGTGACAAGACGCTCATCCGGCAACCTGCACCACAGGTCCATGCCGAATCTGTCTACATGGTGGCACTCGACGCCATGCCTCTCTAGCACATAGGCTACGAAGAACTCACCTACCCGTCCAATTTTGGTCGTACGCGGTGACTGTTGCACTGATCCCCCCGATCAATGCGGCCCGTGCGGTTTACTCCGTTTGCTGTCTCTTTAGTCGCTGTTCTTCCGCGATCTGCCGGGCTTCGGCACGCGTGGCGTCGTTGGTATAGCGTACGCCACCTACCTCTTTGCTCTTACCGGCACGGAATTGCTCTCTGGATTTATCTAGCGTCTCGGTGCTTATCCGATACTGCGGGTAGCGCCGGTTAAACTCGTAAATCTCAAGCCCGATACGCTTGACCTCTGCGTAGTCCCCTGCGTTTTGGGCTATGTTCCTACGCTGTCGCAGACGACTAGCTTGTTGCGTAAGCTCTACTTCACGACGCTTAAGCTCACCGAGACGGTATTGCTGTCTACTGCGCCGGGAGGACGAGAAGCCAAACCGCTTACCGTGTATCTCCATATCGGTATAGTCGGAAATGATCTCAGAGCCCAGTCGCGTTTTATCGCCTTCCGACGCATAGCGTTCAGCGCGCATGATGTTTGCCATCGCAGTGGGTAGCCCAAGCTCAAGGCCGCGCTGGTAATCCCCTTCCATGAATGCCTGATAGGACTTAACCCAGTTACTAAGTAGAGAGCCCGAGGGACCAAGGAGAGCCGCACCGACCATACCGTATAGGTCTCGATCCCGCTCTGCATATCGGCTGTTGGCGATAATCAGGTTGGAGAAACCCATGCGCTGCGATATATCCAGCTCCCCGCCGAGCATACCCGTAGCGTAGTTAATAGCGCCGTTCCAAGCCGTAGGGGTAAAGAAGTCTTCGGCCTGAATCTCTGCGGGCATCTCATCATCGTCGAACAAGAACAGGTCGAGCATCGCTAAAATAGACCCGGTAAGCGCAAAGCCCTGCAGGCCAGTGAGAGCCACCGAAGCCACAGTCATGCCAGCAAGTTGTTTAGCAGCCGCTTTTCGAACTTGCGGGTCTTCGATATTGTTGAGCGCCTGCCGGGCCGACTTGATCTGGTGGTACCACATGCCGAGACCGTAGGTCTTAAACATCATCATGGTACGCCCGAAGGCCCCGAGACGCCCCTTGCCCTGAGCCATGCGCGGTGCGGTGATAAGCGCACTACCACCGTTAGTTTGCTGCGTCAGGTAGATGGCTTCATTTGCTGCGTACGCTTGCCGCTCTTCCGGGCTCATCCCTCGTTCTTCGGCGGTGGGCTTGGTGTTGATACGGTGTAGCTCGTTTAGGTAGTTAGCCGTCAACGTTATCTGGCGCCCGAAGACTTCTGCATTGTGGAACATGATTCCTGCAGCGCCGGTGACCACATCCCCTACGCTCTTGGTGCTCTTCCAAACATCATTGATTTCAAGTTGTTCGAAGATCGCAGAATGCCCTAGCTGCCCTCGATCCGACGCAAGCTGCACCATGGGGAGCATCAGCTCCAAGAACTCTTTATAAGTGACCTCTCTACGGTCGCCATTAGGTAACGTAAACGTCCCGTAGGGAGCGTCCATCTCTTCGAAGGGTAGGTCTCTGCGTATCCGCAGTTGCCCCCGATCGTCAGCAACATAGTAGTTGTCAATCGACGGATTGGTGCCAAGGCGCTCTTCCGTGCCTACAAGATTGCCTTCGGAGTCATATACAGACTCTTGACGTAGGAAGCCGCTGCTACCAAAGAAGCTCAACCCCGTGGCGTAGGCTTGCCCAGCGGTGGCATTGTCCGTCCGTGCTGCCGTGGCCCAGTAGTTGACTAGCGGAATCTGTCCCGTCTGCACAATCGCAGAGGCCGGGTTGAAGCCCATGAAGGACACGAAGGTGAGTCGGTTGAGTACCCGGGACAGCACCGTAGCGGCCCCAGTGGGCGGGTTAAGCGCGAAGGAGATGCGCTGCCCCACTTCGTCCTTGAGCGCCCCGGCCATGGCGTTGGACATCTCTTTATCACCAAACCGCCGAAGCTGCTCTTCAAATCTTTTCCGTGCACGGTTCCGGGCGTTCTCGTTCTTCTTGCCGGGCTGCCGCTGTAGACGTTCTTCCGCTTCTGCCAAGGCAACCCGCGTTGAGGTAAGAAGTTTTGCCCGCGAGTCGATTTCTGCATCAATCTGGTTCTGGATCGAGCGCAACTGGTTACCATGCTTGATGCGCAGGGTCTCACGGGCAAGGCTGTAGCCTTTTTGCTTGAAGGCCACGCTCGCATCTTCGATGGCGCCAAGGCGGTTCTTCCGCTTCTGCATGGAGCGAATCAGCGAGGTCTCCGGCAGGGCGTTGATAAACAGCTCAACAACCTGATCCTGCACGTTCTGGCTAACCCTGCCCGCCTTAAGAATCTCCAACGTACGGTCAACGAAGGACCCGGTAGGTGCCCCGTTAGCTATGTTAGATGCGGTTGGCGCACCGTGCGCCGTCACCATAGTGCCGCCAGCTTCTCGGATTTCTGCCATGGCGGCACGGCGCTCAGCCTGCGAGTTAAAGGCCTCTACTACCCGCTCACCGTTGATGTTGTAGGTCAGCCAGTAGTCACCCTGACGGGCAAGGGGGAAGTAGACATCTAGCTCAGCCTTACCGAACAACTCCTCAAACACCTGCTTCTTGAGGTTCTTCGCAGTGGTGGGGTCTTCGACGTAGCGGTCAATGTTGTTGAACAGAACATCTTTCAGGTTCGCAAACATATCTTGGTAGGTCTTACGCAACCGCTTCCACTGCTCCTGCCCATCAGCACCGAGCCGTTCCCAGATAGGCTTCATGCGGTCATAGGCAAATAACTTATCCGCATCCTCCCGATAGTCGTCGCGAGGCTTAGTCGGATCGACCTGCCCAATCGTGGCGATCATGACAACTTGGTCGAAGGACCGGGTCTTGCTCTGGTTGTTCTTCCGCCAATTCATCATGCGGCGGTATTCGGCGTCTACGCGGCTCATGACATTCCGCATGGCGCCATTCTGTAGCTCAAGCTCGTTGTTTAAGTCACGGCCAAGCTGCCCGAGGCGCGGGCCAAAGAACCCAAGAATGTCGGAGAGCTGCATGGAAGAAGCGAAGCTCAAGGCGTCAGATATAACGGCCTGCTGCGCCCGACCGAACTTGCTCAAGAAAGAGGCAACAAGGCCATCCCCCTCGTCCTTCGTAAGCTTCTTACCACCTTCAAAATACTGCGCGACAAGCCGATCCATGTACTTGTCTTGCTCTTGCTTATCAGCGCCGTAAAGAGCATTGAAAGCTTCGGCATCGGACCCGATAGGCTCCATGATGCTAAAGATCATCTTGTCTAGTGGCGTAGCAAGCTCGGCTTCGGTCTTAGTCGGCTTTCCTACAACGGTGCGGATGATATTCGCCAACTCATTAAGGATGCGACGGAACGGATGCACGCGAGCCTTGGACGTAAGAGACGCTAGTTCGGTGCGCAAACGGGGGTTGCTGCGAACCTCAGAAATAAACTCTCTTAACGACGTGCCTGCATAGAAGTCACCGAGGCGTGGCTGCAGCTCGTCAAAGATTTTCTGAAGGCGCTTAACGGCGGGCAGCTTCCCTTCTCGGATAGCCTTCTCAGTCACCGCGTGGTTCAGCTCGTGCAGGAGCGTATGGGCATTCATGCCCCGGCGGGAATCAATCAGGATGCGGTTGTTCTCAGCATCGTAAGCCCCCGCAATCGGGTTGCCCGCATCATCGGTAAGCCCTTGAACGACCTCAACCTGCACATCCCCAACGTAATCCAGCATGGGCGCAGCGAGGGCTCGGTAGGTATCGGATACCGTCGTCTCTACAACAGTCCTAGAACCACCCTTGGTCACCCGCTGCTTAATCACCTGCGTGGGGTCAATTAGCATGCGGACGGCTTCGGCCAAGTTATTGGCTCGCAGAGCGCGCTTCACCGTATCCGGCACGGGGGACTTAAGGGCTTGAGGTAGGTTGTTAAGCTCTCGTACCTTCTTAACCCGCGAAACAATAGTAGTCGGATCAAAGGCTTCGTCGCTAAGGGCCTTAACAAGTTTGGTGGTGGCCGCACGTTGAGGGCCAGACTGGCCGCCCCGAAGGATTCTCTGTGCTTTATTCAAGCCCTTGGTTAGCTGCTCATTTGCTTCCGCACTACCGTTACGCCGAATCCATTGCATAGCAGCAACTGCGGCCATACCACCTTGAGGCGCTTCCTCATATTGAGACACCGCGTCATAGGCGATGGTTTCGATAGTAGTCCCATCTAGGCTGCTACCTGCAGGGACATAGGCCAGCAACGCCGCCTCAGCAGGACTAAGGGTTTCCGCGTCTGCCTCTTGGAGCTGGGTGATCTGCTGTACGTCCGTCTCAGGAGTGCGAGCAGGGGCCTCAGCCTCGGCTTCAACCGCAGGGGCTTCTTCGGGGGCCGGTTCGACTTCTAGTGCACTTGGCTGTGTTCCATCTCCACCCACAAGCTCTGCAGTAGGTACGCCAGCACCCTCCACTGGTCCGGGCTCAGGTGCTTCAGTGACGGCGGGACCTCCCTCGGGTTCAACTCCAACGTCGCTGACTCCATCTCCTCGTCCCACAACAGGCTCTGGTCCACCGTCTGCAGGGCCAACTCTATCTGCGATAGGCTCAGGCTCTGCAACATCTGTTCTGGGTTCGGCATCAGGTTCAAGCACTGCTGCAACGGGTTCACTCGGCGCCCCCTCTAGGCTTGCAAGGAACTCCGAAACTTTAGCACGACGCTCCGGGTTTGCCTGCGGGTTCGCTGCATATTTCTGCAAGGCTGCAAGAGCTTCGGGATCGTTAGCGGGGCGCCCCGTAAACTTCTTCCTGACCTGCGCTGCTTTCGGCACGGTCAGTGCATCGAACAGAGCATCGTCCAAGATGGGTACTTCAGTCGCAGGGGCCTCAGCTACCGGCGCTTCCGGCGCGGGCTCTACAGGTTCCTCGACAAGGGGCTCTTCCGCTGCTTGGGCTTGCGCCTCTTCTTCTAGGGCTGCCGCACGGAGCTGGGCCTCAACTTCTTGATCCGTAGGCTCTACAACAGGCTCTACGGCAGGTTCAGCAGCGGGAGTGGAGGCAGCGGGAGGCGTAAAGGAAACGGGCGTGATCGGGAGTGTTTCTTCCCCAAGGTCAAACCCTGCTTCCTCAAGCTGCTGCAGGATGCTCTGCTCTTCTTCGGGAGTCAGCGCTTCGCTCGGTATTTCCTGCACGGGTGCAGGAGCAACGCCTGCTTTCTCTAAGGCGTAAATTTCTTCAAGGGTGAGGGCACGGCCAAGCTCAGGTTCGATTCCAATGGCCTGCAGTTGCTCTCCGATCTCTGGCGTAGTCATCGCCGTGGTGCCGCTATCAAGGTCGAAGTACGCTGACCCTAGCACCGTGTCTTGGAAATCTTTGGGGTCGTAGGGAGCGGTTCTACCTCGGCTTCGTCCGGGCAACAACACGTCTGCAGTAGCGGAGATAATGGCACCAGCCGTACCACCTAGAGCTGCTTCTTCAAGCACGCCCAGGTCAATAACTTCTTGCTCGGGGTCATAACTCTGTGCAATGACGTTCTGTAGTGCTGCCGTGATGCCTTCCTGCGTGCCCTCAATACCGAAGGACTTGGCGGTGTTGGCCGCAAAGGTACCTAAGTTTTGCCGTACGCTATCGAGTTCTTGGGGAGTTAACTTATCCAGCGCTGCCCTGATTTTAGGGTCGGTGACGAGACGGCTCAGTCGCCCCATGGCAAGAGGTAGGGCACCTTCAAGAAAGCCCGTACCGGCACCAGCGAGAGCAATTCCCGTCATCTCGTCTTCAGGGACCCCCATAGCTCGGGCACGTTCAACCGCCTCCGCCGTACCTGCAGGGCTACCCAAAGTCGCTGCACCAGCAGCACCGCCCACAGTTGCCCCAGCTAGCTCCGATGCACCAAGTCGCGCAGCGAGAGCCCTACCTGCAGCCATACCGGCAGCGCCAGCGGGGAAGAAGGGTATTGTGCCCCCCAGTACTTCACCGACCTTGGAGCTGATGTCCTCGGGGTCGTAGAACTCAGGAGTGATAGCCTCTCGGGCACTTTCGGCTTGACGCTTAAGGTAGTCTCGGACAGCAAGTTCTTGCTCTTCCGGTAGGAGCGTGGCGAGACCAACACCGACCCCTTCTCCAAGATTGACCACGCCGCGAGGGATACCGATACCAAACTGCGCAATGCCTTTGGCCGTATCCAGCAGAATACTCTCTTCTTCCTCGGTAGATTCGGCGCGAGGTGGAGGCATGGTAGCTGCACGGGCAGGAGCGCTGACCAGAGTACGCGCAGGAGGAGGGGGCGGTTCTTGGGCACGAAGCTGCTGGATAGCCAGCATCCCAATCTGTGTGTTGTTAGCCCCCTCCGGGACTTCCACAGTTACAACTCGCCCATCCTTAAACGCTACGTCGTACTTAGGCATAGGATGTTGCCCTTAAGTGCCGGGTGCTGGACTGGGAGTTGCGCTTGTTCCTGCGCTTGTTCCCGCGCTTGTTCCCGCGCTGGGGGTAATAGACCCGATCTGCCCAAGCGTAGTCCGCAAATCCTCCAGTTTCGCAATCTTATCCATGATCTGGCCGTAGACAGCCCCCAGACCATTCGGGTCTCTCGCACTGCCCGTGGGCGCCCCAAGAACAGCTTCCGTAGCCTCCGCCCGGAGGAGCGCCAAGTACGCACCAAGATCGGAGATTGTCTGCCCATCAACGGTTATGGAGTTACCGTCGCGCAACGTTCCAATATTGTTATTCACTTCGTTGGTGGCTGTAAGCGTCGTAAATACGTCTTTAATAAGATCGTCAATCCGGTTGCGCTCGGCCACATAGCGGTCGTAATCATTCCCCGCTGCCTCAAGCGTATCCTTCGCGGCGTTATACGCAGCGTTTGCCTGTTGTACCCAAGTTGCGTTATTGGCCGTAGCCACGTCGATGAAGTTTTTAGCCGCGTCAGAGGCGATATTACCGAGAGTTTGCGCCATGCTTGTGCCGGAAGAGGCGAGCTGACGTAGTGATGCTCCTGCTTCTTCAAAGGCTTTCTGCCCCGCACCAAGAGCTTCTTTGCCGATGTCGATGTCACGAGTCTCTGCACCACGCTCCATTTCCTGACGTGCAAGGAGGCGGTTACGGGCCGCAGCTTCCTGCTGCTCCATGATGTTAGCCAGTCCAGCGGAGCCGCCAGCACCGACAAAGCCCGGGGATTTTCCGGCTGCGCCGATATTAAAGGCACGGAGGCGCTTTCGACGCAGGGCTTCGGGGTCCATCTGCGCTTCGTCTAGCTTGCGAAGTTCTTCGATGCGGCGGCGCTCTGCTTCCATCTTGCCTTCACGGTCGAGGTATCGCGCTGCTTGGCTACGGGCAAGCTCTTCTTCTACCGCCGGGGCACTGTAAGATTGTTCCAGATTGCGCATGTACCGCGCTTGTGCTTCCCGCGCCTGCTTAAACTCTTCGTCTTCCAAAGCAGAGGGAGGCATGGATACGCCCGGTGCACCGGCAAGAGGACCTTGGTTAAAGCCGCCCTTAACGAATGCAACAATCCCGCCGCCAGCCATACGAGCACCCTGCGGAGCAAGACCAGCAATGCCGCCTTGAGGACGAGTCATAGCCTGGGCCATTTGCTGCATGGCTTTTTGCTGCTGTTGCTGTTTCTGCTGCAGAATACCGGCGGTTTGCTGGGCCATCTCTTGTTTGGTGCGGCCTAGCATTTCCTGTTCCATCTGCTGGGCAACAGTACCGGGCGCTTGCTGCATCTGGGCCTGCATTTGGCGGGCTACGGCATCCTTCTCGGCTTTGAGCTTTTGAAGAGCAAGCAAATCCAGCAACTGCTGGCTCATCTGGTAGCGTTGCTGTAGCGCCTGCGGATTACCACGGTAGGCATCCATGCGGCGTTGGATTTCTTGATCTATGCCCATAGCCATCGTGGTACTCCGTTAGGTATTAAACATCGGGTCGTCTAGATAATCTAAATCTGCCGGGCCCGCATCAGGAAGAGTTGCGCCGATGCCTTCAGCAACAATTTGATCCCCCGGAGTGAAAGTAAAGCCTCCAGTGCCTTGAGGCGTAGGCGTCGTAGGTGTCTTAAACAAGTTTTGGAAGAAGTCTAAGACGCCCTGTCCGCCGCTCAACAAGGATGCGAGGCCTGAGGGCTGCTGGTAGCTATAGGATGCAGCGGCAAGGGGTAGTCCCTGCAGGAGAGATTGCTGGAACTGAATCTGCTTGTAGGGGAACAGGCGCTCTTCTTCAAACTGCTGCCGAGCAGCTTCAACGGCCTGCTGTTCCATGGCGCGTTCTTGCCCGCCAAGAGTAGCTTGCGCTGCAAGAGCCTCAAGGCCATAACGATTAGCCGCATCTAAAGCCGCTTGCTGACGGGCCTGCTCCGTATTGAACTGCTGCTGAGCCTGCGTAAAGGCCTGCTGGTAGCCCTGCCCGGTGATGTCGGCAAGGTTACGGAGCATATTCCGGTTAAGCTCGGACTCCATAACTGCCTGTCGGCCACCACCAAACGCACCGGCCTTGGTCAACCGCCCTGCTTGCTCTACCCGAGAGATTTCTGCCTGACGACGGGCTTCAGCAAGCTGGGGCTCAAGGGCTGCCTGAAGATAGGGACTCATAAACTGCTGAGCAGTGCCTTCGGCAGTAAAGGACGTGGGGGTAAAAGCACCCATCTGCTGCGTCGGAAGTGCAAGACCTGCAACCCCACTAAACGCTTGCTGTTGTGCCGCGCTGGGTCCTGCCGTGAGCGGACCGGTATAAGCCTGATAGGGAGACTGAGCAAGTGCCTGCCCCATGCCGAGCATATTGGTAACGTAAGGGCCAGCCCAGTTAGAAAGAGAAGACTCCGAGCCGGTTTGCTTACCGATCAGCGGATCAGTTACGGTCTGGGTAGTGCCGGTTGCAGTTCCTGCGGTGCTCATAACTTATGCCCCCATTCCCGGCATGAACCGTTTCGGGTTAATCTGTCGGCCTTGTTCTTTACGACCGGTGCGCTCTTGACGAACCTTGTCCATCATAGCGTAAAGTTGTTGTGCTCCGGCGTTAGAATTGCCGTTGCCAAGGTGGCTGACGACATCCGCAGGTACCACGAACTCACCATCACTCAGCCGGGCTTCCTGCCGCCCATCAATGCGAGCGGGCACCTTGTCTGCCATCCCGTCCGTAACTCCACCAAGGAAGTAACCACCCCTAGCGAGACCGAGGAGACCGCCAGCAGCACTTAGTTCGGGGCGCGCTTCGTTTAAAGCCCCAGTGCCTACTCCATTACCGCCAGAAGGACGGTTTGGGCGCACATTTGGCACCCCCATAGTATTTGTCCCGCCAGCAGCAGGGCGAATAGAGCCCCCAGTTATGCTTACCGGAGCCACACTAGCTGAAGGGGCCAGCCCAGCGATGCCCGCCGCTTGTGCTTGAGCCATGGCCCGAGCTTCTTCTAAGGTAGGCGGAGTCATACCTGTGGGCTTTTGGGCATAGATCACGTCAGAGAAGTACCGTTGCCCGGGAGCACCAGGGCGGGGGGCAACAATGCCGGACTGAGGGACCCGCTCTTGTACTGCAACGTAGTCGGGAATACCCCCAAGATATCCGGTTTGCTGAGGAGCGTTAGCGGCCTGCGTGGCAAAGTCTAGCCCTAGCTTTTCAAGCACGGGGTCAAGGGCGCCGGACTGATAAGCCAAAGAACCGCCGAGAGATGCTAGGTAACCGAGGTCAACATCGTCAAATAAGTTACTGACAGTGCCACCTACCGTACCAAACGGGTCGCTTAAGAAGTTCTTAAACCAATTACTCATTATCAGTCTCCCTGCACAGGCTTATAGTAGCCGACACAGTTACTTGTTGTCTTCTTCTTCTTCCAAGCGCTTCTGCGCTTCTCTTAACTTCCGTAAAGCCCCGACACCTCGCTGGATGTTCTGAGGTGCTAATAGCTGTTTAGCGAGCATTCCCGGGTCATCAGCGTCGTAAACCAACTCTTCCATAAATGTCATATCCCGAGGGTACATCTCTGTGGGGTCGATAAACCCCGCCTCGGCCAAATCTTCCGCGAGGTAGTCATAGGCATTCGGGTTGAAGCTGTTTCTTGCGATCTCTTTCAACGCCCACAACGGATTAGATATACCTGCTTGTTCAGCGAACTGCTCGGTTAGGTATTGGCTAATGGGGTCAGTTTCGTACAGCGCGTCTAAATACCGCACGTTCCTCTCGTTGCCTAGCCCTCTGCCACTCCCCAAACGCCGATGCCGAAACTCATGCGCCCAAGTGCGAGGAGTTGCCCCTCTACCAATGGCGTAAATCATATCCGGCTCAACAAATACGCGCTCGCTGTCAGTTAACTCACGTCCTAAATCTCGCTCTAACTGTGCGGGTATCTGGCTATATCGCTTATCAAGCGCTTTTAAGTTCTCTTCGGTCGCTTCGGGATAAACATAGAACCCTGACGTGTTGTATTTGCGCTGGCTTGGAATGAGCCGCGCCCGCCTAGGGTCAATGCCTTCTTCCTGCCCAAAGGGACCAAAGAACGGCGCAACGTCTGCCTGAAACTCAAGATCGCCCATCATCATGCTGGCAGCGACCATTTCAGGGTCTAAGCCAAACTCTTCCGCAAGCGCCAGGGCCTCTGCTTGGATGCGCGGATGCGCCGATTCCAGAGCGGAGTAGCCAGTCTCTACCTCTCCACCTTCGGCATAGGGAGTAGCAAAGCGGGCCTCCTGCTCCGGGGTGCGGAAGATACTCTCAAAGCTGTACAGGTCACCAATATCGGCAACCTCAGGCATCTCCACATCAACTTGCTGAGATACGGCACCGGGCTGCCCAAGGAACGAAAGGAAGTCCCGCATCCCAATCTGTTGCCCAAGGTCAGAGATTTGCGTACCTAGACGTTGCTCTGTGGTACCAATGTAGTCACGGAGATCGTCTTCTGTCCTGCCAAGCTCGTCGAGAAGCGTTTCACGGGTGACACCAAGGTCATCAGCAACTTGATCAATAGCGAAGCCAATGGCTTCGTCCCGAGCTATCCCCGCTTCTTCGTTAGCCGCAACCAACTCAAGGATGTTAGTTTCCGCCTCCCCGATCCGAAGTTGAGTAGCTTCTGCTTCCGCTGCAATGTCCTCTGCAAGGTTCGCTTCTGTG
>Ga0070745_1001961_pt1 | contig 11219 bp, 17 predicted proteins | sample VirMetDEL_Mar_4_FD_77438 | JGI IMG/M metagenome (GOLD analysis project Ga0070745, IMG submission 77438) | Aqueous microbial communities from the Delaware River and Bay under freshwater to marine salinity gradient to study organic matter... | ecosystem: Environmental > Aquatic > Marine > Coastal ...
AGACTCAGATAATATTATTAAACTAAGAGTTATACCTGCTACAGGAGCAGAACGTTTTGCTGAATATTTTTATAACAAAATTAATGATTTTGTTCAAGAAGAAACTAATGGACGTGTTAGAGTAGTTCAAGTTGAATTCCGTGAACATGAAAAAAATACAGCATTTTATAAAGGAGATGAAGTACATAAAACAGCATCAGGGCAATATCAATCAAATAAAGAAAGTAGATTTTAATATGAAACAATTTATATACTTTAGCGCACCATGGTGCGGACCATGCAGAATGTTTGGACCAGTAATGGATCGTATCGCAGCATCAGGAATCCCAGTACAAAAAGTTAATGTTGATGAAAATCGAGAATTAGCTATGCAATATGGAGTTATGAGTGTACCTACAACTGTTTTAGTAGAAAATGGTCAAGTAGTTACTCGCTTTGTAGGAGCTAAATCAGAAGCAGAAGTTAAACAAATTTATGGATAAAAATAAAGTAACAGAAAAACAATGGCTCAAAGACAATCCAGGTCGAGTAGCTGATTATACTAAAACATTACCTATTTTAGAATTGTACTATGCTGTGCAATCTGAAGGTTCTAGAGCAGGAATGCCTACAGTAGTTATTAGAACTACTGGTTGTACTCATAGATGTTGGTTTGGTGCTGGTGGCTGGTGTGACTCTTGGTACACGAGTATTCATCCTGAAAAAGGTCAATATTGTTTTAATGATATTATTGCTATGTATGATGCTCGTCCTGACATCACTGAAATGATGTTAACAGGAGGTTCACCAACAATGCAAGAAGCATTAGTAAATGAATTGACTCACTTTGCTCATGAACGTGGTATATGTATAACCATTGAAACAGAAGGTTCACACTTTATCAAAACTGATTACCCAATTGGGCTTATATCTCTTAGCCCTAAGTTTAGTAATAGCGTCCCTAAGCTTGACGTCAACACGCCAATGGGTAAATTGGTTGACCAAAAAATGATTGACCAACATAATAAGTTTAGACTTAATTATGAAGCTATGAAAATGATGATTGAATACCATAATGATTATCATTTAAAACCAGTTTGTAATCCAGTTGAAATGCCTGATGTATGGGAAGAAATTGAAGAACTAAGATCAATTCTTAATATTCCTAAAAACAAAACATGGATTATGCCTCCAGGCGATACAAGAAATGAATTAATTAGAGTTTATCCTGATGTTATTCGTTTTTGTACTGACAATGGTTTCCATTTTACAGGTAGAGAACATATTATTGCGTTTGATCAAGAAAGAGCTGTCTGATGAGAATATTATTTAAATTAGTTAGATTAATTCGTAAGTATCCTAATGATATGGAATTAGGTGAAGCTATTAGAAAATGGTATTTTAACCGATTCAAATAATAATAGTTTGGCTAGTTAAACAAAATATATTATATTAATAAAAGTTATGACAATAAACGCCTTAATGGTATTTGTATTTATACTAATTGGATTAGTTGGATACCTTCATTTTCAAGTACTTAAAGTAAAGCATGAAATTGAGCAAATTTGGACTCAAGTGGCTACATTAGTCATAACAACTGCTAGTAAAATGAGTGAACTAAAAAAAGAACAAGATAAAATTAAAAATGATGAAAATAGAAAATAAACGTCGTAAAGTTGTAGATGTTGAGAAACTTGAACTAGCTCAACCAGGATTTGCTAACGGAATTTCTCTTCAGTTAGATCGTTTGATTAAAGATGGAGAACATAGATCTTTAACTGACAAAGAAAAATTCAAAATTATTGACAAAGCAGAGAAAGCTTATGGTGAGTTTTTAGATGCTTTAGGTTGTGATTGGAGAAATGATCCAAATTCAATGGAAACTCCACGTCGTGTAGCTAAGGCTTATGTTTTAGATCTATGGAAAGGTCGTTATGAATTACCTACTGAAATCACAGCATTCCCTTCAGATGGTTATGAAGGTATTATTTTGGAACGAGATATTCCAATTGTAAGTATGTGTTCACATCATCATCAAGCTATTTTAGGTAAAGCACACGTTGCTTATGTACCTGGTAAAGATGGTAAAGTAATTGGTTTATCTAAATTGAATCGTATTGTTGAACATTATGCTCGTAGAGGTGCTATTCAAGAACAACTTACAGTAGCTATTCATAATGCTATTAGTGAAGTATGTGAAGGTAATGTTGGTGTAATGGTTGTTGTTCATAGTTTCCACAACTGTGTTAGTTGTCGTGGTGTTAAACACTTTGGAGCTTCAATGGTTACAAGTGAAATTAGTGGTGTATTTGCTGACCATACAAAAACTGCTAAACAAGAAGTTATGGATATGTTAAAATTAGGTATGGAGGGTTATAGATAATGTTATTAAATTCAAATCAAATTTCAAATTATATTAAAGAATCAGATTATTCAAAACGAGCTCAAATTGGCATTGATTTATCAGCTGCTAAAATTGAGCGTATTGATGTAGGTTCTTTTGTTTATACAGATAAAACCCATATTGATCCTACAGGATATGTTGAGATGAAAACAATCAATATTGATGGTAGAGAATGTTGGCGTTTAGAAAGAGGTGTATATTCAGTTACATTCAATGAAGGTATTCATGTACCTGCTGATTGTGCCGCTAAAATTACTCACCGCTCTTCATTGTATCGTACAGGAACAATTATCGAATCACCTTGGTGGGACCCAGGTTTTCATTGCGAACAAATGAACACTACAATGGTAGTAAATAGCATTATTATCATTGAAAAAAATGCTAGAGTTGCTCAAATTGCTTTTTGGAGAGTAGATGAAGTAGGCGAACAATATGACGGACAATGGCAAGGTCTTAACACAGCTTATAAACAGTAATATTTATTACTGATGAAATCTAAAGGATTGGGCGATACTATAGCAAAATTAACTCATGCTACTAAATTAGACAAAGTAGCTAAAGGTGTCGCCAAATCTTTAGGTAAAGAAGATTGTGGTTGTTCTAGACGACAAGATAAGTTAAATAAGTTATTTCCTTATAAAAAATAATATTTATAATATATTATGGCTTTAGTATTAAGAAACACAAAAGGTTCAGCTTTAACTTATAGTGAGTTAGATGGTAACTTTACTTTTATAACATCATCATTTGTTCAAAACAACTTAACCAGTTCCATGACAGCAGGAACTGCTTCTTATGTAACTGGAAAAGCTTATCCAGCTGGTTCTCCTATTGATCAATCTTTTAAAATTATAGCTGGAAATGATGTTACAGATCCTAATGGTTTTAAAATAATAGATTTTTCTACTCAATTATTAGGAAAAACATTAGGTTTAGATTGTTTTGTAACAGCTACTGTCTCCGGTTCTGATCATAGTACTATTAACATAGTTAATATGCCTTCTCCAGGAAATATAGCATTTACTTCTAGTGTAGTATCGTCTTATTTTAATTATCAAATAATGTATTATTAATTAATATATTTTTATATTTTTAGGAGGCTTGGTTTACCAAGCCTCTTTTGTTATATTATATGAAAAGAGGTTATGTATCAAGCTATATCTTACAATCATTATGACAAAACCTGTACTATCAGGGACGATCAAAAAGGTTGGGTTAATTTTCCTTACACACCCATTTACTATAAACTAGATTCAGAAGGTGAGTTTTTTACTCTGGATGGTAAAAAAGTACGACCTGTTAAAGAATGGAATAAAGATGATCCATTTTCTTATTATGAAGTAGATATTCCAATTGAAACTAATATATTAGTTGATATTTACAAAGATCAAGATGATGGTCCTAAATTTCATAACACAGTATTTTTAGATATTGAGTGTGAAATTGGAGGTGCCTTAACCACAGAGTATATTAAAGATGCTCCAATGAAAATAACATCTATTGCTTTATATGATGTTAATACTAAAAAATACTACTGTTTAATTTTAGATGAAAAAAATGAATTAGATAAAATCGAAACAGATGATCGAGAAGTAATACCTTATTCTAATGAAAAAATATTATTAGGTAAATTCTTAGAACTATATGAAGAATTAGACCCAACAATTATATCAGGTTGGAATAGTCAATTCTTTGATATACCTTATTTATATCATCGTATTAATAAAGTAATGGGTGATAAGTATGCTAAAAAATTATCACCATTAGGACGTACTAGAGTATCTGATTTCTTTAATAAAAAGACTCAACAGAATGAGTCAACAATTAAAATTGAAGGAGTTAATCACCTTGACTATATGTTACTTCATAAAAAATATATTATGAAACAAGAACGATCTTATAAATTAGGTGATATAGGATCTAAGTATGTTAATTTAGGTAAGATTGAATATGAAGGATCATTAGATCGTTTGTTTAGAGATGATGTTAATAAATTTATTGAGTATAACATTCGAGACGTTGAAATCTTAGTTGAACTAGATAAAAAATTACAATTTATTGATTTAACAGTTAATATTTGTCATTTATGTCATACACCATATGAAAACATTTATTATTCAACAGCATTAAATGAAGGTGCTATTTTAACATATCTAAGACGAAAACAAATTGTTTCACCTAATAAACCAACCACTTACAACCCAGCATTAAAAGAAGGTAATGAAGAATATGCTGGTTGTTATTTGAAAGATCCAGTACCTGGTTTATATGAATGGGTTAGTGACTTAGACTTTACTTCACTATATCCTTCAATTATTAGAAATTTAAATATAGGAATTGAAACATTAGTTGGTAGAGTTAAAAATAGAAGTAAATATGATAATGTTTGGGGTTTAGAAGATTTAAAACAACTAGATCCAAATAAAGAACTCACTATTGAAAAAGTAGATGACCGTAGACAAGTTAGAGTTGCTCAAGTTACTGTTAGCAAATTAATTAAAATGATTGAAGACAATGATTGGTCAATATCAGCTAATGGAACTATGTTTAGAAAAGATATGCCATCTGTTGTTGTAGAAATTTTGAATGACTGGTTTAATAAGCGAAAACATTATAAAAATGAAATGAAAAAAGCATATAAAGCTGGTGATAAAGAATTAGGTGAATTTTATAATAAACGACAACATGCTTTTAAAATTAAATTAAATGATGTTTATGGTGTATTTGCTCAAAATGGATGGAGATATTCAGATGGCAACTTATTTATTAGTAAAGCAATTACACTTACTGGTCAACGATTAGACCAGGAATCAATTAAATTTGTTAATAAAGAAATCAATTCAGAATTAGGTACTGATAAAGATTATGTTGTAACTGCTGATACTGATAGTTTGTTTTTTGAAATGAAGGATTTGATTAAAAAACGTAATCCTGAAGTTAATATCAAATCTAGAGAACAAGTTGTACCTGTAGCTTTAGAAATTACATCTGAATATCAAGAAAAAACAAAACCATTCTTACAAAACTTATGTTCTACTCAATTTAATGTTGACAATGAATATTTTGAGTTAAAACAAGAAGTTGTACTTGAACGAGGTTATTTTGCTGGTAAAAGACGTTATGCTCAATTTATTGTAAATAAAGAAGGTGTACCAACAGAAGAATTAGATATTAAAGGTATGGATGTTATGAAATCAAACATGACTCCACTTTATGCTAAATTTGGTGAAGAATTATTAATGGATATAATGTATGGTAAAGCCAAAAAAGACATTGATAAAAAAATTACTGACTTTAGAAAGTACCTAAAAACATTAACTTATAAAGATGTAGCTAAACCTACTGGAGTAAAACAAATTAGAAATTATATTGATTCACCTCCAACAGCAGGTACTATGTTTTCTAAATTAGCTAAAAAATGCCCAATTAATACTAAAAGTGCAATTTATTATAATGATTTACTTCGTTTTAATAAGTTAGATAAAACATATCCATGTCTAGTAGAAGGTGATAAAATGTATTTTGTACCACTCAAAGACAATCCTTACATGATCCCAGTATTAGGATTTACAGGTAATGATCCAGAAGTAATAGTTAACATATTAAAGAAATTTGCTGACATGGATCAAGGATTTGAAAATGTATTACTAAACAAATTACAAGGTATTTACCAAGATTTAAAATGGGACTTCCCCTCATTAAATGAACATACAAGTAAATTCTTTTCATTTGGCTAAAATAAAAAAATTAATTATATTAAATTAAATGGATAAAAGAGTATTAGATAAATTAATTCAAAGTTATTACCTAAAAGGCATGGCCGAATCAGTTATTTGGAATACTGAAGAAGGTAAAATTAGTATTAGTTTTATTAATCAAACTAAAGATTGTGCTGGTGAAATTGTATTAGAAAGTACTGATGTCAATTTAGGAAATCATGAGTTAGCGTTTTATAACACTAGTCAACTCGACAGCCTAATTAAAGTAACACATAATCATTTAGAACTAAAAGTAGTTGAGGAAAACAACATTCCTGTAAAATTAAATATTTCTGATAAAGATTTTGATTTAACATATCACTTAGCAACTAAAGAACTTATTCCAACTGCTCCAACAATTAGTGAGCCTGAAGAATATGATATGACAATTGAAGTTGATGAAGATTTTATCCAGAAATTTGGTAAAGCTTATTCAGCATTAGATAAACCAACTCGTTTTACTGTTGAATCAAAATTTGAAGAAGTACAATTAGCTGAATTTATTGTTGGTGAAAGTATTAGTTATGCTAATAAAATTAAATTCCAACATGAATCAACTTATTTCTTAGGTCATAGTAAACTACCATTTTCAGCCCCTGTATTTAGAGAGATATTATCTGTTAATAAAGATGCTAAAACAGGTAAAATTGAAATAAGTGAACAAGGGTTAATGAAAGTTTCATTTAATGATGATAACATTACTTCAAAATATTATTTAGTTAGGTTATCTGATTAATATTTATTATCACATGTCAGTAGAGAGAATCAAAGGAGTAGTATCATTTGACCCAAAAGTTAAATCACCTGGTCAAGTTCTTTCAGCTATTAGAGCAGCTGAAGGAGTTGTTACCGCTAGAAACACTCCATTAACTAAAGGTAAAATGGCTGTTTTAGTTAAAGTTGACTCTGACATTTTTAGAACAAAATATAATGAGGAAGTAGAAAATACAGTTGTAAAAAACATTAATGATATTAAAGGTATATTTAGTTTTAAAATTAAAGAATCACCTTTTGTACAACCAGAGAAAAAAGTTTTTGATCCAACACCAACTGCTCCTCAAAGCAACTAATATTTATAATTGACCTTAGGGCGCACTTTAATTATCTTAGGAGATTAAAATTATGACACATTTAAAATTATTTGAAAACACAATCACACCGTTTGACGTTCTGTTTAAAAATTTCTTTGACACAACGTCCCCATTCTCACCAGCTGTAGAAGCTAAATTTCCCCACCCAGTAGACATTTACGAAAACAAAAATGGACTTCATTTTGAAGTAGCATGTACTGGTCTAACTAAAGAAGATGTTAATCTAAGTTTAGAAGGAGACATCTTAAAAATTATTCATGACAAATTGGACGATGATAAATGTTGTGATGTAGACAATTGTAACTACATTAAACGAGGTATTGCCCGTCGTTCATTCAATTTAGGATATAAAATTTCACCTAAATTTGATCTATCTCAAGCTAATGCTGAGATGGAAAATGGTTTATTAAAAATTTCTATTCCATTCGCTAAAGAATCACAACCAAAAGTATTAAAAATTAAGTAAAACCCACCGCGCCCTAGGGTTTTTATAAGTTATGAAATTACATTTGATCAAAACAAACAATGATACCTTATACGAGGTAATTCATCAAGAACCAGAAACTAAACAATTTGACATTGATAAAATGAAATTAAAACATCATTGTACAGATGTGTTTAGAAAAGATGGAAAGTTTTGGTTTGTTAGGTTAATAGAAGAGGCACAGATTTTAGAAGAAAGTTTGGACAATTAGAAAAAATTAATTATATTATATTATATGAAAAAAGGTAAACCAAAAAAGGAAGATAGTTCCTTAGTTATTCGTGATGCTAAATTAGATCCTTTTAAAATTTATTTTGACGGAAATTGTTATACTGTATCTCAAGACACAGATAATAATGATCGTATTATTGGATATTATAGCAAAATGGGTCAAGCAATCCATAGTGTAGTTAAACAAAAAATGCTTGATGGTTATGAATACACTTTACAAGAATTTATTGATAAGTATCAAGATAATTTAGAGACATTTACAGATATTTTTGAAAAACATATTGATTAACCATGATTATACCAGTTAACGGAACAATTATTATTAAACCTATTGATGAAACTGAAACTACAATAGGTAACATTATTTTACCTGATATGGGTAAAGAAAAAGCTCAAGTAGGAGAAATTACAGCTATTAGTTCAACTTATAACTTTCATAGTGATAGTTGGATTGAGCCTGATGTACATGTAGGAGATGTAGTTTTTGTACCTGCTATGGGTGGTCAAAAGATTACTTTTGAAGGTGAAGATTATATTGCCTGTAAATGGACAGACATTATTGCAGTTATTGAAAAATAAAGATTATGATAGAAACAGCATTCGGAAATGATTTAAAAAACAAGTTATTGGGTGGTATCCAAAAACTTAACAAAAGTGTATCATCAACACTTGGACCTGGTGGTCGAAATGTGTTAATTAAAGATAAAGATGGTAGTATCAAAGTAACTAAAGATGGCGTCACTGTAGCCAAATCATTTAGTGAATTACCTGACCAAGTAGAAGATTTAGGTGCTCAACTTGTTAAACAAGTATCAGTTAAATCAGCTACAGAAGCAGGTGATGGTACAACCACTTCTACTTTGTTAACTACTGTTATGGTTGAAGAAGGTTTAAAACTAATTGATTCAGGTGTTAATCCAGTTGAAGTTAAAAAGTCAATGGAAGACGCAGTATCAATTGTAGTTTCAGAATTGAAAAAACAATCAGTACCAGTTACAAGTGATGAACAATTAAAACATGTTGCTGCTATCTCAGGTAACAATGATGAAGAAATCGGTAATTTGATTTCAACGGCTCTTGAAAAAGTAGGTCGTGACGGAGTTGTTACACTTGAAGAAAGTAAAACAGGTGAAACTCAGCTTGAAGTAGTTGAAGGTATGCAATTTGATCGTGGTTACAAATCACCTTATTTTGTTACTGATAACAACTCAATGCAAGCTGTTCTAAGTGAACCTATTGTTATGTTGTTTGATGGTGTTATTTCAACAGCAGCTGAGTTAGTACCTGTATTAACTAAAGCAAATGCTGAAAATTCAACACTATTGATTGTAGCACATGATTTTGGTGATGAAGCTTTAGCTACATTAATTGTAAACAAAATGCGAGGTATCGCTAAAGTATGCGCTGTTAAAGCACCTGACTTTGGTGATCGACGTACTTTGGCTCTAGAAGACATGGCTGTTTTAACTGGCGCAACTGTTATCTCTAAAGATAAAGGTTTTAAGCTAGATAAAATGGTAGCTCAACAATTAGCTCCAATGTTGGGTCGTTGTCGTACAGCTAATGTTGGTAAAGAAAAAACAACAATTGTTGATGGTAAAGGAGAGTTAGAAGCTATTGAACAACGTGCTGAGGAAATTAAGTTTCAAATTGATAACGCTCAGTCAATGTTTGAACGTGAAAAACTTCAAGAACGTTTAGGTAAATTAGTAGGTGGTGTAGCAGTTATTTCAGTTGGAGGAAACAGTGAACTCGAAATGAAAGAGAAAAAGGATCGAGTTGAAGATGCTTTGTATGCTACTAAAGCCGCTTTAGCTGAAGGTATTGTAGCAGGAGGTGGAGTTGCTCTTTACAATGCTCAAAAAGAATTGTCTATTATTGATATTGGACATAAAATTGTAGCTAAAGCTTGTCTAGCTCCATTTAAGACAATTTTGTCAAATGCAGGTATTGAAGATTATTACCAACCATTATCTCAGTTAAAAACTGATAAAAAGACATTTAATGCTAAAACAATGGAAATTGTAGATGCATTTGATACTGGTATTATTGATCCTGTAAAAGTAACTCGAACTGCTATTGAAAACGCTGTATCTGTAGCTGGTACTATTTTAACTACAGAAAGTGTTGTGTTCGAGAAAAAAGAAGAAAAGAAATCTGAGCCTGAATTAGGCTTCTAATCTTTTATTTGTTGTTGTGGTGGCCCTCTATATTTATAGGGGGCCATTCTTATTTTATATGTTAGGTGATAGTGATCATAAACTTTATAACGGTATTATTTTTGGTCACTTTACCAATAACGTTGGTAGTACACCTAAGTTCTTCTAAACCAAAAAAGAAGAAATGATACTTACCACCACACTTAAATTTCCCTAATTAATATTTATCAATATAATTTTATTAAATTGTTTTCACTGTAGAAAACAAAAACAACTAAAATGAAAGAATTTTTACTAGATATTGGAATCAATATTAGTCTAGCCGTATCCGGATTTTTCGGTAGTTTACTTTTAGTAGGTAAACAAAAAAATCAAAACATTAGAGAACAAATATTTTCCATTATTGGAGGCACTATGTCGGCTAATTATCTCACCCCAGTAGTAATTGATACTCTCAATTTTCAAAATAAATCTCTCCATTTTGGAGTAGCTTTTGTAATCGGTTTTGGTGGGTTAAAAGTAGTAGAATTTATGTATTGTAAATGGTTTAACAAAAGAAAAGATGATGCTAACTGTAATTAATTTTTTAGCAAATTTAATAATGTTTGCTGGTGGAACCGGTTTTTACCTATCCATTTTCACCCGAGATGCTAGTATTGTCCACAGATGGCCAGTACTTAGACACTGGGCTTTAAGATTAGGATTAGGAGCTTTTATAGCAGGATCATTTTTAAACATGTTATCATTGGATACTCCCTCTATAACTCAAATTATATTAAACGTAGGATTGGCCGCGATTTTTGGATGGGCTGTTTTATTTCATTACAAATATTTTTACCCACCCTCAGATTTTAGAAAGTAAAATAATATAAAGAAGGCGTATAAATCACCTTTTTTCAATATTTATTAGTATATCAACCGTTTAGATAATATGAAAAAAGCATTAGATTTTACTAAAAAAATTTACCTAGTTTGCAAAACCTGGGTCGTAAAAAATGGCGTTGAGGGTGTAGCTGGTTTAATCGCCGGTTTATTCTTATGGGCTTTTGGTTATAAGATTTGGGCTGGATTCTCATTTGGAGTATTTGCTACTCGTAACTGGGATATCTTTAA
>Ga0070745_1001968_pt1 | contig 11204 bp, 25 predicted proteins | sample VirMetDEL_Mar_4_FD_77438 | JGI IMG/M metagenome (GOLD analysis project Ga0070745, IMG submission 77438) | Aqueous microbial communities from the Delaware River and Bay under freshwater to marine salinity gradient to study organic matter... | ecosystem: Environmental > Aquatic > Marine > Coastal ...
CCCTGCCACCGTCAGTGCAGCAAGTATCTGAAGCGGTAGGACAAGCAGTTCAAGCATTAGCAGACTCCCTTCCTGAGTCAGTAACCAATTTAGGTAGCGACCTTACCCCTGAGAATCGCAAGGAAGCCCAGCAGGTGGTCTTGGTCACAGTAATTGTACCACAAATAGCGATGTCAGCAATTAGGAGAATCAAATGAATTTTATCAAGGCGATTGCCAGGTTTATCTGGAAACACCTTGACGCTTGGGCTGGAGAAGCCTTTACTTTAGTAGGTCTAATCATCGCTTGGATATTAGTAGAGCCAGGAGATACTAGAAATACTATAGCCGTTATATGTATCGGAGCATTCGCTGTATGGACCTTGTTTAAGGTGACATTAAACAGCGATAAGAAATAGGGTCAAACCTATTTTGGTCTATGAGCCCCACGTTTATGAGTAATCATAAGTGTGGGGTTCTTTTTTTATTTATGTCTTAAGACTTATAATCTCTATCGTTATAGAAAGCAAAGCCACCAAGTTTTCTAATGATAGAATCTATGGCTCTTGTTACTCTCATACGAGCAGCACGCTCATTAGATACTTGAATTAACTTAGATAAATCTTTAGAGTTACGACCACTTTCGTACCAAAGATATAGGATATTTTGTTGTTCTTCTTTTAGTTGATTAAATGCTTTGGATATATCTGCCTGCAAAGCCATTAAATCTCCACCCTCATTGGGTGCTTTCTTACCTCTATCACTGTTTAAATCTTTATCGTTGTTTGGGGAAACCCAATCTTCAGATATAACAGAGGGTAATAATTCTTCTACCATTTCTCGTTTATAAAAGAAAACATCAGCAACTTCATAGCCAGAAGTCCTAGCCTTTTCGTATTGACAATACTTACTTGCTGCATTATGCAATGCTCTAGCAAATAACTTAGTTGCATCCTTTTGATTTTCTAAGTTATGCCATTCTTCTAGTTTCTTAGGATGCTCAACAAACCACAACCACAACTCTTGAATTATGTCTTGTCTTGGAACCATTGGATATTCTTTTGCTTTAATATTAGCGACTGACTTTACTAAATTGTTATACTCTTCTACGTAATCTACCACTTGTATGTTTTACCCTCTACTGTAAATGAATTACCAATTACTGGAACTGCTACTGGAGTCACCTTACCTCTATCTATATAGAGGATTCCAAAACCTGACTGCCAGTTTGCTGAACCACCCTTAAGGTATGTGGCTTGCTTTAAGTCCATCAAGTTACCAACTTCAAAACCAAACAATTGGCTAGTGACTTTGCCATTGTAAGAAGTGTGATGATGCAAGAGTCCTTGCTTATGTGTATGTCCACACACCACTGACATACCAATCTTCTTGGCTAGTGCCATTGCTGTACCGCCAGCGTAACGACTAGTTGCACCCTCATCACCGTGTCCCATTACCCAACCAGGAGCAAAGTTCCATAACTTATTGTGATAAGTAATCTCTAGTTCACGGTATCCAAGTAACTTCTCATACTTTAAATCACGTAAAGAAGAGAACGCTGGTGCATACTTCTCTACATATCTTTGTATTCTATCGCCGTGATTAGAACGCATTAGATGAAATGGCTTATTACCAATAGCAGTTTTAAATTGACTCATAATTTTTGTAGTTTCATCTAGGTCTTTTTGTAGATTGCTATGCTCTGCGGCATAACCTTTAGACCAGCGAGCAGGTGCTAAACAATCTGCTTCATCACCGACACAGAATAATTCATCTGGTTCATAATCTTTAACAAACTTAAGTACTTTTTTTATTGCTTCTCTATCGTGTAAAGGAACTTGTAAGTCGCTTAACACAACTATTCGTTTACTCATTAACGCCTTCCCATTGACCATCCAACACCATTAAGGCAATGATGCCGTAGTTTGCTAAGTCCATAAAAGAATCTCTCATTGATTCGTTTTCTGGAGTAGCACCTGTCTCGTACAGGTTGTTAATGCGAGCCAACTTGTCGTACATTCTGACTCGTAAACCATTGATAGGTCCGCCTGGTGCGTCTGCAATATTCTTCGGACCATAATCTTTTTGCTTTTTAACTAGTAACTCTGCAAGTCTATCTGTCTGTAGGTAAACATAAGAAGTAAAAGAATCCATACCGTTCATATGCTGTATGTCTTTTGATTCAAATGTGGTCACGCTGCTACCTCTATTCTTTCTGTGATGATGTGATGATTGTTAGAAGAGAAAAGACTATTGACATCTTCCCCTTCTGGAATGTTGATTTGAATTACACCAGCAATTCTTCTTGCCATCTCTTTAGCAAAGTCTCTTCCTGCTTGGTCACCATCTGCAAACACATAGATTCTGTCAAAGTCTGACAAGATGCGATAGTGATGAGCCTTAATGTTCTTAACTCCTGGTACTCCCAATGTTGGATAACCTAACTTCGTTAAGGTAATTGTATCAATCTCACCCTCGCAAAGGCAAATCCAATCAGTGGCTTGGAAGTATGCATTAACGTTGTATAGATGTGTGGTTGCTCCAGGGATTCCTAGATACTTTGGTTCGGTACTATCAATACTTCTGAATCTAATATCAACTACACCTGCAGATGTAATGTAAGGAATAGATAATCTTCCTCTGTAGGCTTCGTGTCCTACTATAGGTTCTTCTACAACACCTAATTTAAATTGCTCTACGTCTTGAAGAGATAGTCCCCTGCTCGTTAGGTACCCTTCTGCCAATCCGATTGACTGATGGTACTTTAATGCTGTCTGTTCCAGCAATTTCCTCTGCTCTGGACTTTGCTTCATTAAATGTTATTCCTTCCTGTTCCATAATTATCTTAAATATATCGCCTTTAACTTCGCAGGCAAAGCACGTAAAGGCATTGACCTCATTGTTAACGGTTGCTGATGCGTGTCTATCTGAATGGAATGGACATTTCATAGACCTCCATCCTCTACCAGATGGTACAGTTTTTGCACCGTAAGACATAAGAACTAATCCTATAGGAGATGTCAATATCCAGCCTCCTTTAATAGTTCTAAATAAATATCAACTGGCATCGTTGCATACCAATCACCAACATTAGTTTTACCTTTGCGTTTATGAATGACCGAACCAGTTGTAGCCTTAGCGTTTACAATCTCTACCTTGAGTTCTTCAACCCAGCCAGCCAAGTCTTGAGCCTTTTGATTCTTGACTTCCAAACAAACATCTGCCACACCAGCGATGTCTCCACAATCCAGAGTGCCTTTAAGAGCACGCCTCTCCGCAGTTTTCCATCCACGTTTCTGTAAATATCTGACAACATCAGTCTCTGCTTTCGTTCCTTTTTGTTTATTGGGATGACTCATAGGTGTGCCAATTTCCTATAGGCTCTTTGTTTCATAGCATCATACTTCCAAGGCTTTGCTATGCATCCATACTTCTTATGAATGTAATCATAACTACCATACGATTCAGCAATTAATCTTTTATCAGTCTCTTCATTATATTCTTTATGAATAATAAAGATACGTCCGCAATAAAAGCAGGCACTAACTAGATTCTTTGCTTTCTTTGTCCAGACTATGCAGTGATTACATTCCATCTTCGTATATATCCTCATTGTTCTGTCTTAAGTAACAACTATTGCAAAGCAATATCCAACTTTTATAAACGACAACAGCATTGTTTTTTTTACACCAATCGCAAGGTGTAAATACAAATCCCTGTTCCGTTTCGTTTATCAAGGTTCTATATCTCTATCTATGTCATCAAGGTTCATATATTCAGGGTTAAATTTTAAGTACACAGCATCAGTACCAGATGCATTGGCAGCACCATAACGATTCTTTACTGGTGCTACAGCCAAGTCACCTGCTGGCGTGAGTGCAAGTGTACAAATTAATGCAGGCATCTGAGATACCTTGCCTTGAATACTTGAGCGTGGAGGACAAGGGTTTCCATCAAACGCTTCAGATGTGTGATGCAATAGAAGTATTGCAGCGTTAGTATCTCTTGCAAGATACTTAACTTCTTTCATAGTAGAACGCATCGCTGACCACTCTTCACCACCGCCATCAGATATATCAACTAGATTATCTAAAACAATTAGATGTGGATTCTGTCCGTGAATTTCTTCAAAGGCTAGTACCTCTTCATCTAAATCTGTTAGTGATGGTGCCGCTTCAAACGACCAGAAGATATGGCTTGAGTTTTTATTAATCGCTTCTCTTGCCCAGTCTTGCTCTTCTGAAATTATTCTTTCGGCTTCATCTTGAGTCTTACTAGTAACCATACTTAGTAATCTCATAGTCATTGTGTGTGCTCCAGTGTCTGCTGATATGTACAACGTTGGCACGTTAGAACGTAAAGCAATGGCGAGGGCAAGTGTTGACTTACCCACGCCTGGTGCTCCAGCAAACATTGAAACTTCAGAACGTCTAAGAATTATTTTCTTCTTATCGAACGCTCTAAACACAGGGCGTAGTGGTTCTCCACCAGCCTCAGTCTTTCCAATAGTTCTGCTTAGTGTTCTCATTATTCAGTTATACCCAGCCTGGTTCGCCTCTGCGAATCCACATAGGTTCGCATTGGTCTGGTGTTCCCTTTGGTGATGGACACATCCACGCTTGCCAAGGTCCCTTAGCACCTGCTCCAGACTTGTGCTTACGTGTACCGTGTTTGCAACTAGGTGCAGGTGCACTAGGTGCAGTAGCAACAGGGGCTACAGGTGTAGCACCTAAAGCGGTAGTTGCATATGCAACGTTAGCATCAACAGAACCAATCACGACTTCTTCTAAAGCCTGAATAGTCTTGTCAATACCTCCACTTATAGCACTTAAGACATTACTCTGAAGTGCTTCGTAATCATCACCACGAACCGTGATAATGGTGCCAGCCTTTGTCTTTACATTCATTACGAATGTTGATTCAGATGACATTGATTTCTCCTAACGGAAGTTCTTCACTTCCACTTACCCAATAGCAGTGCTCTTTGTAGGAGCACATTTTACACCCATCGAAATTAGGTAAGTAGATATTGTTCTCTCTCGCTTTTTGAAAGAGAGCAACCAACTCATCCAACTTCTTTAGCGTAAACTCATTGAGGCTGACAGGAGTACTCGTGCTTCCCTGTCTAGCCATCCAGTATGCACCGTAAGAAGGGCGTATTCCTAGCGTTCGCTCCATCATACAGGCATAAACCTGTAACTGTAAATCCGTTTGTGGTGTGCGTTGACCTGTCTTTATGTCAAGGATTATTAGTTCACCTTCAGGTGTGACAAACACTCTGTCAATAGCACCCTTCATAATGATGCCACCGACTTGCATCTCTAAAACTAATTCAATTGCTGGTTGTCCTTGCGGTGTGGTCCATAACTTCCATCCCGAACCTTCTCTCCAAGAAACCCAAGCATCAAGAAACTTTCTGCCGTTCTCGTACCACCAGTCATAGTTCTCACCATCAGGATTTGCTTTGGTTGTGCGTGATGATTGACGGAATGAATCCTTATTTAATTTGTCGTAGCCCCTGTCTTGTGACTCTCTAGTCCAAGCGTCAGACCATATATGACTTAAGTCCATAACAATCTGTCTCCTTTAGTAATATCAAGAAAACCTACCACCTTAGTGACTCGCTCTTTGTTTTCAAACTCTGTTGTCGCTGGTAAGTTATCCATCTCTTGCCAATCTATCTCAAGGTTTGAAAGATTAAAAGACCACACGCCGAGAGGTGTTGAATTAATATAAATCGGAGCCATATTTCTTTCTTCGGCTTCTGTCTTAAGACGGTCAAACTTACTCTTCTCAATCATTAAGTTTTCATAATGAGTCTTGCGACATTTAAGTTCTATATAAAGATTAAATTCTTCAGAGGTACAGTCAAAGGTTGAGTACTCTTCATTAGACTTAACTAAATCTGGTATTAAAATTTCTTTTAATCTATCAAATAGTTCTTGTTCATTCATATTAAAAACCTCGCTGTCTGCAGTGCTCATCAATCTCTTGCCACTTCATATTCCTTGAGAAATTAGCAGCGACCAATGGGTCAATCTTTTCCACCAAGGTCTGATACATACCAAGTCTCTTAATTCTTTTACCCAACCTAGTTCCTTCTTTATTTTCTTCAGCAATCATACCAGCATAAATGATTGAGTAAAGTAATTCAACTAGGTGTGTCTCGGTATATTTTTTAGCAAGCATAGGTATTAGTTTTATAACCAACTTGCTTTCATCTTTGTCTGTTAGGTTGTAGAACTTTATAAAGTCTTCATAAACTCCAGGCTCTTGCTCGTCTATCCTTGCTAGTTCTGCAAAGTACCAAGAGTCTAAAGGAAATAAATACTCTCCAGGCTTTGATTCTTTTCTCTGTACGTATATGCACCATTCATCAAAGCGTCCCTCGCCAAATGAAATGATGTCTCCGTTAGTCGTTGTTAGTAGATGCCTTAACATTCTCAGTCTCCCATAATTTTAAATCATAAACTTCTGTCGCTCTGTGTACTGCCGAACCTCCAAGGTTCCAAATGGCAGGGACTTCATCCACTCCAACTATACGACTTAAGTAGTACTGCCATCCGCAGTTTAACCAAGTTGTGATAGATGAATAGGATGTATGTTCTGGTACTTGATAGCCATTAACTTCTAACATTTGTCTCCTTATGTCTCCAGTTTAAAAGTGTAGAGATGGGGAGACAATCCATCTCTACACGCAAACAACAGCAGACGAAAGGATATTTTCTGCTACGACAAATAGTAACACATAAATATTTTATATGCAACTACTAGTAGTTATATTATATTATATATATTATATATATATTATATAACTCCCCACCCTGCCACCCTTATTGTATCAATTAATAATTGATAATGCAAATACCAAACCTTGAAGAAATATGGTACACTCAAAACCGAAAGGAGAGATGTATGTTTTTCTTGCCGATGCCTGTTGATGATGTGGTTCTTGACAGGATAGTAAACGAAGCACCTGCTCGTAGTGCTGATGTATCTCGTTCTTATGTACGTCTTAAGGCTGAAGACAAAGGCTGGACAGATGAAGAATGGGATTGCTTAGAGATAATTATTCATAAAGAATCTAGATGGATTTCTGATGCAAAGAATCCTAACTCTAGTGCTTATGGATTGTTTCAAATGTTAAAGACCCCTGAAGGTTTACCTGTTTCCAAGCAAACCAAGAGAGGTCTTAAATATATTAAGCACAGATATGACACACCTTGTAATGCCTTAAGACATCATAACCGAAAGGGATATTACTAATCCTCTAGGTCTTCTAGTTCCTCATCATCTTCGTAGCCGTGCAACTTCTCACTGGCATCTCCAAACTTAATTGCTAGTGCACCAATAGTTGCTACCAACATTAGTCTAACGCTTTTGTTTTTAGATGCTGATTGCCAAGGCTCATCATCATTAACTAAATCTTCAATGATAAATGTTATGTCCTCGGTTGCTTCCATAGCATTAACTATTTCACTGCTGAATATGCTATTGATTTGCTCTTCGATGTGGTACTCTTCTTCATTGCTCTTGCTCATTACTTCTCTCCCTATTCCTTACGACTCCACTGTAGTCCCCAAACTCTAGTGGCTCCGCAATTATTTTTAATTGTCTTCTAAGTTTCTTTCTTTCTCGGTAAGAGGTCCCACCCCAGACACCTCTTACATCAGTATAAAGAGCATAGTAGAAACACTCGTTTAATACATCACATCCTTTGCAGTATTTCTTCTGTTCGTCTGCAAACTCTTCGCCATCTCTAGTGACTACCGTATCAAAAAAGAAATCAGGATTTGGATGGTCTTTACACTTCGCTCTTGTTGCATCTACATTAAGACTTAAGTCAGAACTAAGTGCTCTCTCCATTTTCTATCAACCTCTTCTTGTATGTTGGATAATCTATTCTTTACTCTGTATAGTGCTGGTCCGTAGTCAACCAAGTCATATGGAATCCACTTGTTCTTATGGCTTCCAAGTATCTCAATTGAATTATTCTTTACATCGAAGATGTACGCAAACGTTGCCTTGTTGTGGTCCTTGTCTTCCCAACTAGCCCAACTTCTTTTGTCCTTTCTTGGTACACCGTATCCTTCTACGTGGTCTTCCTCTTGGTAACCTGCAATCAGGTCACTCGACAATGCTTCCCATCCTTCGTACTTAAATAGAAGGGTGCTTAGTGCTTTATTTGTCGTGTGTCTTAAGGCTAAATCTATTAGCACAGGTACTACCTTCTCAGGTAAGCCACCGTAATTGACATACCGCCCTATCCAAGCGGTGTCCCCCACATATCTACCTACTACGTATCGTACTGCCATCTCGTGTCTCCTCTTTTAGTTTGTCTCTCTCTTGTCCGAGTTGTTCAATCGCTTCAAGCAACTCAACAAAACTCATACCAGTTATTTCTTGTACTGTAAACTTACCCACCTTATTCTCCTTTGTTATTACTGAACACTATCTCTAGTGCCATCTTATCGTCTAAGTCTCTAGGGTCAATGTCTAGTTCTTTAGCCAATTCTTCTCTACTTAATTCCCAAGAACGTAATCCTTTAAACTCTTGGATGACAAACTCTTTACGTCTTAAGTCATACTTGGCTCGCTCATCGCAATCTTCACAAACATAAAGTCCTACACCCCAAGGTGAATACCAGTTGTGTTCGTGCTTGGCATCGCAATGACGACATCCAACAAATGTATAGAACTCGTCTTCACTTATCCATTGTGTGTTGGTTCCTTTGCCTTTGCAAAAGAAGCACACGTCTATTACATTACTCACCTTGCGTCTCCTCTTCTTCTGGTTTTTTATATCCGTACCAATCCATCCAGTCGGTATTCATTTGATTCCTTTCCTATTCTTTGACCAACAATCAGGGCACATTGGTTCTTCGTCTACTATCTTATGTAATTTATTTTCAAATGTAAACATATACTCGCCACACTCTTGGCACTTCTCATCACAATCAGGGCAACCCTCTTTGTAATCTAGTTTCGTATAGCACAGGGTACATAAACCCTGTGCTACGTAATCGTCTAATCCTGAATGGCTCATCGTGTCTCCTCTCTTATGCCTTAAGACTTATCTTCTCTTAAGACATTCATCTCTTTCATATCACGATGACATACTACACACAGCCGTACCTTCTCCGTAGTAATTCCATCGCCTGTGTTCCACGACATTAGGTATTTGCCTATGCTCTTGGCTGGAACACCTCTCTCTGCAATGTCTGGACAGTCGCCCATCTCACAGATGTCTAACGTATCTATATCGTTAGCCTTAAACAAGTCGTGCAAGAAATTAAATGCTTCTAGTTTAGTTTTAAATTTCCTGCTGAATAACTTGCTTAGTTTAGTTAGTGACTGAGAGTTTCTAGTCTTATGTCTTAAGTCCCAATCCAATGTGTGATACATTGCGAGCAGTTCTACCTGCTGACTTAGTGTTACCTCTATTGTTTCTCTTTGCATCGTGTCTCCTCTGTTCATTATTCTAGTGTACCAACTACTACCGCAACAATCAATATAAGAATCGTATAGCCTACGATTAGTACCCTCTCTCCTCTTTTGGTTAGAGTCATACCAGCGATAACTATTCTCTCGTCTTGTTCTTTCTTTCTAGTGGCGAAAGAATAAAGACCAGTCTCGTCTATCTTTTCCTGTTTCATCTTGCCTCCTCTCTTGATATGTCTTAAGACTTAATTAATTTCTTAACAAAATCTAAAGCCTCAAGCCAGCCTTCAAATCTTAACTTGTCATTATCGAACTCAAAAAATTCCAAGTCGTTTGATATGTTTTTGTATTCTTCTTCTATCTTTAAAAGTAATTCGTGCATCTTGTCTCTTCCTTTCTTATGTCTTAAGACTTAACTGTTTCTATTGCTTCAAATACTTTTCTCTTGTCTTCCCAATCCCAAGCATCTAGGTACTCGTAAAGGTTTTCGACTTCTGATTCACATTTTTCTAGAGCGGAGGCAGTAGCGATTATGCTACGCAACTTAGTAGCGTTATCCCTTTTACCTTCTTTGTAGGTGAATCCTTCTATGGTTTCGTTTAATTCTGTAATGATTTCATCTCTTCGTTCTAGAATTAAACGGCCCCACGTAATAGTTCTTTCTATTGTTTCGTTGCTTTTCATTTGTCTCCTTTGTTGGTTCTTGATTTATTTTAGAGGACACGCCTTGACCTTGTCAAGCCTCGGCGTGTCGCTCCTCTCTTAAGTCTTAAGACTTAATCTTCTTTTGCTTTGTTTAAAAAGTAATTGGTCGCGATTAATGTTGACCCCATAAGAATCAACCAGACCGCCCACGCTTCCCAGTTACTCATTAAATTAATTACTGCTTCCATTTTGTCTCCTTGTCTTCCTGGCTAGTAACCAGGTGGAAAGGCTTACGTCTTAAGACCTAAGCCTAACCATCCGCCGACTAGTCTTCTTCCTTGAATCTCTTTGCTACTTCAAAAAATACATCTGAGCCCCAGCCAATGAGTAACTGCTGTAAAAGTAGTGCCCCGTACTCATTGCCCCGTTCTCTTTCTTGGTCCGCTACGGTGAAGACCCACGCCTCGAACTGCTCGCGAATCTTCTCGCCTGCCTCCCAGATTCCAATACGCTTCACTAGGTCGCGGTACTCGAAATACATTTCTGCATCGTTCTCGCTGACTAGTAAAAAGTCTTGCAAGAATTGTTCACTTGCTTTTGTTACTGTCTCCATTGCCTTACCTTTCTTTTTTTTCTGAGGTTAGCCTCAGAGGGAAGACTACCATCTTTAGGGGATGGTAGTCAACCCTCCGCGTCTAATTCTATACGCTAAATTCCTCGCCACATTCTTGACACTTAGGGCGACACATTTCTAGCGTCTTAAGACTTAAGCGAATCTTTTCACCGCATCCGCAAATCGCTACGGGGTTGTTTTTATTTCTGCCCGTCTTGCCCTTGCCAAATCCTAGGGCCGACAACTTGAGACCTTCCTCGATTCTAGCAATCGCCTCGTGCCATCTCTGGACGGTTGAATCGGGGACGGTTGTCTCACTAAATCCAACCCTCGGGGCTTTCTTGATTTCTAGCCCGAAAACTTCCTCGGCGGTTTTCTGAAATTTCTTATTGTGATAACCATCGCCCGAGGTGTCGGCGATGTCCTCCGCGTGATTTACCGCGTGTGCCATCTCGTGCAATAGCGTTCCAAGTGTCGCCACTGGTCCACGCTCGAGGGATTGTCCACTCATAAAAATTTCTTGGTAA
>Ga0070745_1001970_pt1 | contig 11197 bp, 12 predicted proteins | sample VirMetDEL_Mar_4_FD_77438 | JGI IMG/M metagenome (GOLD analysis project Ga0070745, IMG submission 77438) | Aqueous microbial communities from the Delaware River and Bay under freshwater to marine salinity gradient to study organic matter... | ecosystem: Environmental > Aquatic > Marine > Coastal ...
GGTCTTTACGCCCTGCTGCCCGAAGCGGATCGTCTTAACCTGATCGCCAGACTTCGCCACAACGACGTGCGACTTGGTCGGGTGCGAGGGCGTGCGCTTCGGTTGATTGTAACCGGAGACGCCAGCTTTGGCTAGGCGTGGGTCTTTTGGCTTTCGTGGGGGCATTAGTACAGTATCCCTTGCGGCTGCTGATCTCTGCCCATCTGAGACGCGCCCAATAAACCAAGGCCGCCTACGCTAAACATCAGCTCTGGAAACCTTTTGTAGAGAGACTTCCGTTCATCTTCGTTTTTATATTTATAAACCTTTTTAATGCCAGCCTCGTCTAATATCCGCAAAGTCTCTTTTGTGGCATTTTCAGGAACAATAGCACCTTTAAATTCACTAAGGCTTACGGCCCTTTTAGGCTTTGCCTCAAAATACTCTGTACCCATATTTTGCATTTCGGTTTTAATTTTCTTAGCCTCAGCCAAAACGCCTTCATCAACAATACCTTTGTACTGGTTGTGATATTCGTACTTTCCCCAATCCCCAAGGATCAAGTCTTCTACCAGCTCCTCAGCGGCTCTGTTAGCCTCATACGGCTGAAGGCTAGAACTTTCAACAACAGCATTTCTGATTTTGGCGTTGAAAGGATCATAGATTTCCTGCAAGTCCTCTTTGTCAGCCTCAAACCTAGATGGACTAACAACTCTGCGGCGTGCAGACCTAACGTCGGCTGCCGTTTTAAATTTAGGCGCGACTTTGGCTCTTGTGCCAGCAATGCTGCCAGAAAACCCTTCAGCTCCAGCGCCTTCCTTAGCCATCTGCTTGACCATATTTTCAAGCGTGGCGGGTTTGTATTTTGCTTTGCCAGAAGGGGTGTATCCCAAAAACAACTTTTCAGAAACCTCACCACCAGCGTCAATCATTTTATTTCTTTGCTCTGACAGCCAATTATAATAATCCTCTGTCTCAACAAAATTGTTTCTGACGGTTTCTCTAAAATCATTTATCCCGTAAATATTTTTCAGATTAGGAAGTAGCCCCCTATCCTGCATATACTTGGCTCGTAACGGAATAGAGGCGTAACTTTCCCCCCCATCAAATATGACTTTTGCTGCATATTCTGCATCTTCATAATCAACAAGCTCTCCAAAAGGTTTGAATATTTCTTTACTAACAAAATTTTCAGCGTCTCTATTAACAGAAACTTCTGCTTTGGGGCGTCGAGCCGTGTAAGCGTCAGCAGAGTAAACAGGATTTTTTGCGCTTGGGGTTGCCATTGATGGCGGGCCAAGAAGACTTACATCTCCAAACGTCATAAGCGGATTATCTGGATTTGATATAGCAAGAGACGGAACAGGCAAACCGCCAAGACGCTCAGAACTTGCCAAAGGTATCTCATGTATGTTGTGCTGAACCATTAAAGGGTACTCAGGCACGTCAGCCATTTTTGATGCAACCCTAGCGGCTCTAGGTGCCTTCATAGCGGCACCGACAGGGATTAGCGGTGGCACAGCAGCGCCAGCGGCCATAAAGGCGTCACCGAGCAACCCTAGCCCTTGAAGGCCAGCGTCCAAATACTGACCGCTGCCAATGTTGGCTATCATGCTTGGCTCGTATTCGCCAGCGGTTGTCATGCTCGGCGCATAGCCCGCAACGTCGGCAAAGCCAGAGCCGGGGGCGAGCATCAAGCCAGCAGCTAACGGAACGTATGGGTCAAACGACGCCATATCCATAGGGGCGGTCAATAGACCTTGATTATATGCGCCGCGATACTGTTCCATCAGTACATAATCCCTTGCGGCTGCTGATCTTGGCGCATTTGCTGACCGGCGGCAAGTAAGCCTTGCCCGCCTGATACAAACAGCGGCACGCCTTCTTGTATCGCCTCGCGCATTTTCGGCGTGATTTCGATGGTAAAACGGTCGCCTAAATCCTCAATATATTTGCTGCCAGTAAAAGCGTCCTTGTCAAAACGCTTGGCTACTTTTTTAGCTACGTTCGGAATAATCTTGTCGTAATGGACAACAAGACCGGGGTTTTCCCAACGGTCAGCCTGCAAATCACCCGGAGAAAACGACACATATTTTTTGCCTTCGCTTGCAGCCTGCATCAAAAGCCGCTTGATGCCTGCCTCAACAAATTTTTCTGAATTACCGACAAGCGGGGCTGGCTGTAAGCGCTGTTCAAGGCTTTCTATTTGCTCGTTTATAGGATCAAATTGATCTGCAAAAGCATCAAACTCGTCAACAGCCTTACGATAGTAATCAGGCAAATCGTCTTTATTTAGGAACCTATCGACCCTGCCTCCAGCATTGGGATAAATAGCAGCCTTACGTCCATTTACAAGCTCAAGCAAGTCAGCCGCGCCAACAGCTTTGCTGCCATCAGGGTATGTCAAATTGCCATATTGATAAAAATCTGGCCTAACTTCCGCCTCACCCCTAACAAGGCCAAGAGATGTTGCAATATCGTCAATAGCGCGATCACGCAAAGACTGAACCTTATCGTCTGCCCTATGCATTTTTTGACGAATTGGCTCTATCTTCTTCTCTAAACTGTCAAGAATTTCAGCGTCCTCAGGTTTTACAAAGCCCTGTTGACGCCCTTGCTGCCCCCAATCTGATTGCAATTCTTCAGCGTACAAAACATCGTTGACGCCACTTTCGGTATTGCGGTCTGTTGTGCGAGTGTGAACCGCAATATTAGGCTCGTCAAAGTGACCGCCTTCATAAAACGCCCCTCCCATCCCCTCATACTCAGGTATCTGCAAAAGGTTTTCACGATAGTTTGTGCCGCCCGGCTCGACCCAACCCTCCATATTGTATTGCGCGCCACCGAAGCCGTCTGATAGCGCGCCAGACTCCGCAGCTAGGTTTTGCGCCTGAGCGCGCGCCTCGTTCAAGGAGTCTGTAAACTCACTCATACGCTCACCACCATCGTAAGAGTACACAGCGTAACCGTCCTCATCATTTCCCATAATTGTGTATTCTGTGTTGCTGCTTTGCAGCTTAAACGTGGGGTTCATATTGTATTGCTCTAAAACAGCATTTCTTGCCGCTAACTCAATCTCATCAATTTCTTTTAAGCTAATTGCGGTGGTTGTGTAAACGCTGTTCTCTGTTAACTCATCAGACATCTCGTCTATTTCTTTCTGAGTTTTTTTTCCTTTAAACGCAAGCTCAACAGCTATATCTGGGTTTAAATTAATAAAGTCATCAATCCTGTCCTGAATGTAACCCTCATCCCAAACAGCATCCATTTCTAACGCTTCTGGTCTATCTGGGAACTCTATATTTTCAAATTCACCACCCTGAAGCACAGTTTCCTGCGGCCTAATCTGGTTTTCCTGCAACAGGCTAACCATCTCCTCGCGGGTGACTTGCGGCTGATCCAATAGTCCACGCATACCGGGGGTAAAAGCAATCTCGTCTGGCTTAACGCCAGCCTTCAATAGCATAGCCTCCATTTGCTGACCTGTGCCTTTAGCCTGCGGCAACATCGTCGCAGCCTCTAACGCCTGACTGTAAAAACCCAGATCGTCGACTTGGCGAGGCGGGATAGCGCGCGTTACACCTCCACCGCCGCCAGACATACCAATCGCGCCAGCAGGCTTAGGCGCAAGTAAGCCAGCGCCGGTAAACATACCTGCCGCCTCAGCGGCGTCGGCAAGCACGTTTTCAGACGGCAATCCGGTGTAGGGGTCAATATCGAGGGGCATACCGCCCATAGCGCGTGCAGCAGTCCTAGCGACGGACTGAATAGGCGCAGGGAAAGAAAAAACAGTCTGACCTTGCGGCGTTTTCGCATACGGCAAAATCATGCCAGCGTCGGCATATTCCCCCTGACCTAAAAGCGACCGCATCAATGCGTCACGGTCAAAGCCACCAGACATAGCACCCTGCGGCCCAGCGAGCATCATATCGTCTGGGGATAATAAACCGTTCACTAAACCACCCAATTCGTTTTTGGTTTCAAACTGCGATTGTGATTATACCCTCTTGAGTAGCCGCCAGCAACCGCGCCTTGGCCCGCAAAGGATAGCACAAACGCGTCAGCCACGTCAGGCGATCTCTGGCCGCGACGCTTCATCTCGTCCTTGCTCTCGACCTTTAACTTGCCAGTCGACAGGTACTTATACCTAACGCCGGTCAGCTCAGCGATTAACGTGTCGTCCAGCGGTATTTTGCAGTCGCGCGCCTCAAACCACTCGCGGCACGCCCAGAACAACTCATCGCGCAGCCGGTTAAAGCGATCCTTCAGGCTGGCGCTCTCCGACACCGACACCGCAACGGCGGGCAAATCCAGCTCGCGCAAGCGGTCAGCCAGACCGGCACCCAAGCCAATCGCGTCCACATATATCGCCTGCGGGCGCTTCGAGTAAGGCACGGCGTCGTATTCGCTCAACACGATACCGGCAAGCTCCATCAAGTCCTTATTCTGCCACGTCTTAATCGGCTCGACCAAGATATTGCCCTGACGCTTTGCCAGCGCCGAGCGATCACCGCCAAAGCGCGCGACGTCCAAACCCCACACAACCGGCGTCGTCGGCCCAGCCTCAACGTCACGCTTTACCGCGTCCTCAACCAAATGCAGCGGCAACAGCACGTCATCAGATTGCGTCGGAAACTCGCCCAAGACGCGCACACGGAAAACGTTGCTGTCCTCGCCGTATTTGCCAGCCATCTCGTCGATAAACTTCGGGTCGACATACTCGCCCTCTTCGCACGACACGGTAATGCAGTGCCACTTGTCGCGGTCACTATGAAACGCGTCGTAAAAATATCCGTCGGAGCGGGTGGGGTTCCCGCACATAATGATTTTGGCGCCGGGGGTGCTTAGCGCGCCACTAGCCGTCTCAAAGATGACGTTAGGCACGCCAGACGCCTCTTCGACCACAAACAGCATATGCGGCGAGTGAAAGCCCGCCAAGCTCTCAGGGTTCTCCCTGCGGCTCGTTCTCGCCACGGCGAAGCTATCCGGCGCACCCTTTAGGGCGATTTTGTCGGCCTTAAACTCCAGCAGTTCCTTAAATGCGGGCGGCATATTGCGCGCCCAGCGGTCAATCTCCGTCCACAATACGTCCGATAGCTGGTGCGCGCTGTTCGCCGTCACCGCCACCTTGCACGGATAATGCGTCATAAGCCACCACAGAACCACCCAGCTCTCAAAGGCGGTCTTTCCGACGCCGTGGCCGGACTTAATCGCCACGCGGTCGTTATCGGCTATGGCCTGCAACGCCTGCGCCTGCCACGCCTGAGGGGTGGCTTGCAGTACCGTCTCGACGAATAACGCGGGGTCGGCGCGTAATGCGGCTATAGCTTCGACGGTGGCGTGGGTGTCAGTCATGCGTATATCTCCGAAGGGGGGTGGGTGGTAAGGGGTCTATATTTTTCTTCCCGCCCCCGCCCGCACGCGAAAGGGGGGGGGTTAACTGATTTTGGGTTAACTTTCCACATATTTTGCAGAAATGTCGCATAACGTTAATTATGCGCAACGCGTATCGTGCAAATACAATGACTTAGCTGCCTGTGGATAACTTTTTGCCTTTTTTCTGCCTGTTTGCCTGTTTTTTAGGCATATCGTTGTTAACCGAAATCCGGTTGATTTCGCGCGCGTGTAGTGCGTCAGTTGTGTCTTTCTCTTGATGTTCGACCACCTGAACGTGCTTTAGTTTAGCCGCATTGTTCACCTGTTGAAGCAGCTCAAGGTACGACCCACCAGCCTCATGCGTCACGTCGACTTGCTGCTTATCTCCATAAACCTTTGGCAAAAGCCTAGCCGCCGTCCACTTGTAGTTGTCAGCGACAAGCCTTGCCGATTGCGGGTCTATTTCGCCGCTTAGGACGCGCCTATTGATCTCGTCTAGCTGATCTGCATAGATCATACCACGCGACGCTAAGGCGCTCATGTAGCGCCTCTCAAAGTCCTTATCGTTGTATATCTTGTTCCAAGTTGCACCCCAACTCGGCATATCCTTGTCTTTGCAGACGGATTGACCGGAGCGACCACTTGTCACCCTAGTCAGAAACTCGACCCATACCTCTTCGGGTATTTTAGCTGACATCGTCGTCTGGCTCCAATGTTAAAACAAACGTCGGCTTGTCTTCGATCACCAGCAAAGGCTGGCGGCATTTCGAGCATATGATTGATTGCATACGCTCAAAAACATATCCGTGCGTCTCTTGTTCGCACCACTCGCAGTCCACCGGCTCTGTGAAGAACTGCACAAAATGCCTATCCTTATTGATATCCAGCACCTTACCCATCAACGTCCACGCACTCTGCGGCGCACGCCACATAGCCAGCCGCGTCAACATAGTTGTCGGTGTGATACGGATTGCTCTTCATTCTGGCGTGCTTGAGCAGCGACATCATAATACCGACATCGTTAGCCGATACCTTATGACCCAAATGCTCAGACCAGTAACGCGCAATGGTATTGAAGTTATCTTCCATATTACCGTGATCGGCGGCGCGATCCTTGGTCACATATTCTTTCGCTGTATCCAGAACCTCAGCTCTATTCATTCTCTTCACCCTTTACGTCAATTACTTTCAAATTACACACTACGCACTCATACCGGCGCTTTGTTAAATCTTCGCCCTTGTACGTCAGCAGCGAGTAGCAACGCGGGCAGCGTTGCTTCGATAGCCGCATTTCCCAGCTTCCGTCGCCCTGTTCAATCATCGCTACTACCCTCAGGAAAAGGAACCTCTACACTAGCAATCGGATCATACCCGCGCAATAGCTCACGCGGCCATATATCCACCTTCACGCCGGTTTTAGTTCGCTGCACGTTCACCGTCAATGTACGCACGTCGATCCACGTTGACACGCCGAGCAGCATATACTCGCGATCCTTTAGAATATCCTCACGCTCGTTATCGTAATCCATCAGAACGGTATCTCGTCGTTTAGCGTTGTCTCCAGCTTCGTCTTCACCTTTTCGACCGTAGCGCCGGCAAATACGTCCTTCACCTGTTCTACCATCTTACTGGCGTGCCAGTCACCCAGAATACGCCCAATCTCGTCCACGCTGTAAACCTGCATCTCGCGGTTATCACGTTTGACCTTCGCCACCTCGTAATCCGTCGGCACGATAGCCAGCGTCGTTCCGTCTGGCATCCTACCCTCTACCCACTCGCCGGTCAGCGGCTTTACGCCAGCGGCGATAGCTGCCTGCTCTAGCGCCGCCACACCGCGCAGCGTCACCTCGACCTCATGCTCTACGCCGTCGCACTTGTCGATGGCGGCGTTAAGCTTATCCATCTGCGCCTCGAACCTGTCACGCAAATCTACCGGCACTAACCACACCAGCCTATCTACACCCCACCGACGCTCCATATCCGACACGACATCATCGTACCTGTGCAGCGCCTGTTGCATCCGCCTCATCGCCGCCTGATTAGGCGCATAGTAAACCTTGTCTGGTTTTGGTTTACCCCTCGTCTTTTTAGCCACCATTTCTATATCCCCTGTCTCTTGTCCATAAACTTGTCGGTCGCATCGCACCCCCTAGTGTGGGGGGTGCGACCGACGATTGTCGGTTTTCGGTGCGACATTTGTCGGCGACGCGACAAATTTGACCTATCTATTTGTTTTCACTAACAATCCATACCTTATTATCGTCGATAGCTATTATCCTTGCGGCTTGCAAATCCTTCCGCGCTTTAGACTGCTCTTGTCGCGTGTGATCGGGCGTTTTTTCGGCATGATAGGCACACCAAGCACGGTAATTTGGCCGCTTATTTTCCATTTTTATGATGTAATCTTGCAGGCTTTCGAGCGCTAATTGCATATTTATATCCTTCTTTGGCGCGCTCTTTTTCTGTTCATCGGTGCGCTGTAACACGATTGAGCTACCGTTTGGCGACGCAATTTGCGTCATTTCCAACGTAATATCGTCGATAGGCTCGGCGTCTTTTTGCTTTTGAACGGACATCGTCACAAGGTTCTCGTCCTTTGTAATCGCAATCGAAGCGTCTACTGCCCCTAGAATGGCCGACGAGCCTCTTGCCCCGCGCTCAGAATTTTTGCCCGAATGGTGAACAAACACGACCGCACACTCGAACTTATGCTTCAGTGCGTCAGCCGCCGCGACCGCTAAGCCAGCCTCTTGCGAGCTGTTTTCGTCAGCCCCCAAGAGCGCTCTGGCTAATGTGTCGACATATATACACGTCCACTTGCGGTCTAAACGCTCAATCGAGCGTACCAGCTTCTCTATGTCGGCCTGATCGCGGAAATTGACCGCGATTGGCAGCATATGGAAATGCCCGCTAATCCCCAGCTTGTGCGACATCTTCCACGCCTTAATGCGTTTACCCATACCGCCAACGCCCTCACCGGCGATGTAAAGCACGTCGCCCTGCTTTGTTGGCATACCCTGCCACTCGATGCCGTGAGCCTGACAGAGCGCCATATCGAGCGTAATGAAGCTCTTGCCGCTACCGGGTGCGCCGTAAATCATACTCAGGCCGTGCGCCGTAATCAGCCCGACGTCGCCCTCGCCAACCGCCCAGCTTACCGGCGGCATGTTAATGAGGTACTGCTCGTCGACGAACTCGAAGTAATCGCCTTGATTATTATCGTTGTTATAATCCTCTGCCTCAACGACTGGCTCAGGGGCAGCCTCGATAACTGGCGTCGCCTTTACAGCGCCCATTAGCGCGTCTCTGTCGTTGCTGACCAGCCAGTCGACGATATCGCCCTTGTCCGGTAGGTTGGGCAGCTCCACGCGCTTTATGCGGTTAGCCACGCCGAACAGGTTAGCGACGACCATATCAGCATGTGCCTTACCCGCCTCGTCGTTATCTGGCAGGACGATAACGTTACGCCCCTCGAACCACTTATTTAGCACTGGCTGCCACTTCTTAGCCCCGCCGTGGCTGGTAGTAGCTAAAAGGCCTATTGTGGCTACTTTTTCTGCCGCCTTTTCGCCTTCCACGATAAACACCGGCTCGTCTGGCCGCGCTAGGATTTGGTGCAGATTATACGGCAAAGCCTCAACGCCATCCATATTGTAGAGCCAACCGCCCTTACCGTCTGGGCGGCATTGGCGAAACGTCTTTGGCTCGTACCGGCGCACCTGATATTGCACCTCGCCGTGTTCATCTATGTAATCGTAGCAGGCGCTCATAAACCGCGCCGGTTGCAGGCTGACTTGCGCCTGCTTTTGAATACCGAATTTCTTTTCGAGAATGTCTGGAATACTGCCAAGGATAGTCGCGCCCTCGTTCTTACGCACAAGGTCGACGACCCCGCCGCCCTCATTATTCTCGAAGTCAAACCAAGTGCCTTTACGCAAGTCCAGCTCTTTCGAGCCGTGCGTACCCCAGCGCAATATGTGACCGCGCCTGACCGCAGGCTCACCCCAATAAGCCTTTGCGACTGCTTCAGCGTGTGCTGCTATGTTTGTCATCTAATAACCCTCACCCCTTTGCCCTTGTAGGACGGTGGGCGACGCACAAGGGGCAAAGCGCCGCCCACCTAACCGCACTAGAACAGGTCTGCGCCTGCCGTGGCTGCAGGAGACACCGACGCCACTGGCGGCGCGACCATCTCCGGTGCGGGTTCGTTTTGCGCCGCGCCGTCAATCGCAGCCGGACGGTCAGTCCAGCCCACGATTGTCAGCTTTGGCGCTTTAAAGCGCAGCTCACCTTGCGGCGATTGCACCTTCACTGTCTCAGGTGTGCCAGCCTCAATGACCGGCACCTTGCCTGCATTTGCGTGCCTCTCAGCCTCGAACTCGTCATGCAGCGCGTCGATGACGCGTAACACTGTCTTGGCTGAATGGCTAAACTCGCGCGGGCCTGCCTCGCCTTGGATCAAGACGCGGAAGCGAACCGCCTGCTTATGCTCGTCACTTGGCTTGGCTGGCATAGGCTCGCCAATATTCACCATATGAAAGTCTGGTGCGCCTGACGCAAATGACAGGTAACCCACCTGCATTGCCGCCATATCCGCCACAAACTTGAACGGCGTGGCAAGCTCGTTCTCTTGCTTACCCCAAGTGCCGTCTGCACCTTGTACTCGATCCTGAGCGATCCAGTCGCCGCCCTTTGCATCGAACTTCACGATTGGCAGAATATCACCGCTGCCACGGCTTTCTGTGCTAAATCCTAGCGCCATAACGTTTTAACTCCTTAACGTCAACGTTTACTCTTTCCAAGACCTGATGATTTTCAGGTCGCTCAATTGGTAGAAGGCACAGACGTCGGCGTCTTGTGGATCGCCCCGGTCTGCTCTGCCACCCTTCGCTATCGTAAACTCCGCCGCAAAGTCTAGCTTTGCGAGGCAGTCCAGATAGAGAAGCAATAGATAACACTTTAAACCAGTGCTATCTGTCAACTGCTTAGCCTTCAGAACCTTGCTGAGACTAATCATAACCGTCGGGTATGCGTCGTGCATTACCTTGCGCGCCTTCACCTCAGCAAAGCCGCATATGCTGTTGCCGTCTTTACGGTCGTGAATGGCAAAGTCCAGCTCGTAGCGCATTGGCAGCTTATACATATCATAGCCGGAGCCTGACAATAGGTTAGCCACGCGCTGCTCATTGTCGAGGTCGGCGGCTGTCTCATACATTGGCCTAGCCATTGTGCGCCTCCTTGATAGCCCACAATATCCGCGCCGCCACTTGCGGCACGATGCTATTGCCTAATTGTTTAAGTCTGTGTACCCGACCGGGTACCCCATTAGCCACTCGACCCACTGCGGGTTCAGGCTCCCAGAACTTGCTTTTTCCCCACGGTAAACCCTCATCGCCAATTTGCTGTCGTCCCTTTTGCCTCGATCCTTTTGGTTTGGACTGTCTTTGAAGTCCCTCGCTGTCGGGGTTGGATACATCTGCGCTTGACCCTTCAGTCGCGTCTGTTTCTTCTCGCCCTTGTGATCTATCCAATACAGACCTGTCCACGTCCAATCGTCTCGCTTTGGCGGTTCCCCGCTGCTCGCGCTCGGCGTTGCCCACAGCACTGGCTCTATCACCTGATCCCGCAGATTGCTCGATCTTTTGCGTCTGCCTGTCAAGCTCTCTTTGTATGCGCCCGATATCCCCGCTGGCAAATGATCCATCGTGTTTGGAGTACCCCACAATCCAGCATCTGTCTCTGCGGTGGCGGGCGTCTGCGGCGACAGCCGGAATAACAAAGCACCTTGCTTGGTATCCTTCGGCTTCCAAGTCAGATAGCACCGTGTCGAGGCCCATAGAGA
>Ga0070745_1001987_pt1 | contig 11155 bp, 18 predicted proteins | sample VirMetDEL_Mar_4_FD_77438 | JGI IMG/M metagenome (GOLD analysis project Ga0070745, IMG submission 77438) | Aqueous microbial communities from the Delaware River and Bay under freshwater to marine salinity gradient to study organic matter... | ecosystem: Environmental > Aquatic > Marine > Coastal ...
TAATAATAAAGCATTAACAATAAATGCTTCAAAGCAGGTTTATGTAGGTTATCCAAATGCAGTGTATGGTAATTTTACTGCACAATCAGGAAGTCAATACGGTGCAGGAATTGAACATTCAAACGCTAATACAGGAACAAATTATAACGATACATTATTCTTAATTAATACTAATCAAAATAATAGTAATTGGTCAGGTATTGGTTTCTCTACTAATGGTTCAGATGGTCAGCATCACAGGGCGCAGATTAGAGCGTATTATGCAGGTTCAATTAAAGGCTCTTTACAATTTTGGATGAGGGATGGGAGTAATCCTGTAGAGAGGTTTAGAATGGACTCATTAGGTAAGTTCCACGCTGCTAATGATATTATTGCTTTCTCTACTACGCCTTCAGATGAAAGATTAAAAGATGATGTAGTTACTATTGATTCTGCACTTGATAAGGTAAAAGCCCTTCGTGGTGTAGAATACACTTGGAACGATGGAGGAAGAAAAGGTCAGAGAGATTTAGGTTTTATAGCACAGGAAGTAGAAGAGGTAATACCTGAAATAGTAAGCGACCAAAAACTACCTTTTGTTGGCGATGGTGAAACTGAATACAAGACTGTAGATTATGAGAAGATGGTAGCAGTATTGGTAGAAGCGGTTAAAGAGCAACAGAAACAGATTGATGAACTAAAAGCAAGATTAGATGCTTGATATACTTGATATTTTAATAGGGTTAGGTTCAGGCGTTAGTTGGGCAATAGTGCCTTCTACTGGAGCGTTATCTATGAGTGGGCTTGCCAAAGAGAAGCAGTTTGATAGTTATTTATCATTAGGCACACCTTACACGCCAATTAGTTTACTAGACCTAGCAGAAACCTTTGTGAACTTTGATGGTACTAATACCAATGGGGTTAATTACCCTAATAGCAGTAAGCCACACGCTATGTCTGAATGGTATGGTTATGACCACGACTATGGTTTAAGTTGTTCAAGTCTATATGCTAGAACACTTGGTTACGCTACTACTTTAGGTGGCGACCCTTGTTCAGCAATTCAACGAACCTATTACACTAATGTTTCAAGTTGGACTAGTTCAACGCAGTTATATCGCAATCAAGGTGGTAATTCTTGTGTTCCTGCTAATGCAGGATTCTATTATGAAGATTCAGGAGGTGGTGTTGCACCAGTAAGACAATGGAATGGTTCAGCATTTGTAGGAAATTACGGTTGCCCATAATGACGAAGATTGAACAGATATTTTGGGGTTGGGCGAAGTATAGTTTTATGACGCTAGGGTGGAAACCCAAGCCTGAGCAATGGCATTTAGCAGAACAAAGGCTGTATATTTGTGATGACTGCCCATTGCGTATAAACAACAAGTGCAGCAAGTGCGGTTGTAACCTAGCAGCAAAAACGCTAGTTGAAGAATCAAAATGCCCTGAAGGTAAATGGTAAATTATAAATCAATATAGAAATGAACACTTATCACTTTAAAATTAACGCAGTAGATGCGCACGTTAGCCAAGATGGTCTTGACAACGTAATTTACAACGTACATTGGTCTTACATTGGCGAAGACGAAAATGGAAATGTAGCAACACAAATCGGTGTACAGCACGTTCCTAACGTAGACCCTGAAAACTTTACTTCGTTTGACCAACTAACACAGGCAGATATTATTGCTTGGATTGAACCAATGCTTAACGTAGAGGAATTTCAGGTAAACTTAGATGTACAACTAGCAGAATTAGCAGCACCTACAAAGGTAACGTTACAAGTGCCTGAAACATTAAACGAAGAACCCGAAACGGGCAATCACTAAATTGTTTAAATTTGCTTAAACAAAATTTTTAAAAATGGCAAACAAAATTTCAGAAGAGCAGTTAAAACAACTGCAAGAACAAGTACAAAAGCTAAACGCTATTAAGCACGATTTAGGTGCTTTGCGTTTACAACAGCACGGCTTAGAACACGCTGCATTTGAAATTATGCAGGAGCAGGAAAAGCTAAAGCAGGAACTTGAGCAAGAACACGGGAAAATTAGCGTAAACCTTCAAGACGGAACTTTCGAACCAATTACCGAGGAAGCCGAAGTAGTTGAGTAATGGCGTTAATAAATTCTAGCGACTTTTTACTATACGCTGGTGAAACACCTATGGGGCATAGCAAGGAAACTACGTTTTCTTTAAGTGCTGATATGGTAGATATGACTAGCAAAAGTAGTGAAGGGTGGCAAGAATTTTTACAGGGCGTTAGAAGCGGTAGGCTTACCACAAGTGGCTTAACGGATTATAACGACACGCTAAACTTTGAGCAGCTAGTTAGTTATGTAATTACTCGCCAAACAGTAAACTTCTTTTTTAAAGACTTTGCAGGGGGTGATTTTATAATTAACGGCACAGGGTATATTGAAAACGTAACCGAAAACGCAGATGCCGAAGGGTTGGTTAATTTTGACGTTGATATAGTATTGTACGGTTTAGTTAGTGCTGGTGACCAACGAGTTTGGAACACTATCTTTGAGGCGTGGAATACCATAGCTATACAATGGCAAAACCTATAATTTTTTCTTTTGTATATATGAATAAAATTTAATACTCTTAAAAATTACATAAATGGCGACGACAGGACTATTTAACGGAACTGACCTTTTACTAAAGGTAGGTTCATCTGGTAGCGAGGTTACTATCGGGCATACTACAAGCTGCTCTATTAGCTTTTCGCACGACTTACCCGAAGCTACTACCAAAGATAGTAGCGGTTGGGCTGAATTTATTAGCGGTGTACGTGGAGGTACAATTTCATTTGATGGACTTGTAGCTTATGACGATGCTTCTAATGCAGAGGAATTAGCAGGTTATATCATTAACCGTACTAAAATTGCATTTATTTTTGGTACGGCAGAAGGCGGTGATACTGTTTACACTGGCGAGGGTTACCTTGACAGCGTAGAGGTATCTGCTGATATGGAAGCACCTGTATCTTACAGCGGTTCAATTACCATTACTGGAGCAATAAGCACTTCTACTAACCCTTAATTAGGGTATTTTTATATATAACTAGGGTAGGGGTTTTATTACCCCTACTTGTGTTTAACAAACAAGGGAAACAATGGCAAACAAACAACGAGGGTATATCACCCTAAAACTAGGCGGTAAAAACCGCACACTTCACTTTTCAATGAACTTTTGGGCAAACTTTACCGACCTTATGGGCATTAGCCTTGAGGAAATAGGTACTGTTTTTGAAAAAGGTATTTCTATTAAAGCTATGCGTGGTTTAATTTATTCTGCGCTACTAGCTAACGACCAAGAACAAAACAACGAAATAGACTATAACGAGTTTACAGTTGGGGCTTGGTTAGAAGATTTTAACGCTGACGAATTAGAAAAGGTAATTAACGCTATGATGGAAAGCCGTATTTTAGGTAACGACCTAAATATGGGTATTGAGCGTAAAGTAAAGCGTACCACCAAAGGCGAGGGAAAGTAAACAGCCGACTTGACTGGGAAACCTTATTAGACTTTTATATAGGGCAGGTCGGCATACAGCCCGAGCAGTTTTGGGCTAACACTTGGAAGGAAAACCAACTACTAGGCGAAGCACATACGATACGCCACAATATAGCGTGGGAACAAACCCGTTATATTGTAAGTATGATTATTAACGTAAACGTTGATAAGAAGGCTAAAATGGTACGCCCCGACCAACTATTCCCATTACCACAAGATGTTTACCTAGACCGTGGTAAGCCTAAATCAACACAACAACAGTACGAAAAATTTAAGGCTAAAGCTGACGCAGCCCTAGCAAAAAAGCCCCTGACGTAAATTTTGTATTTTTGAATTAAAATAATACTATGGCTGAATACCCATTATTTGTCAGGTTTAAATTCGATGGCGCACAATTTAATGCTGGTTTAAAAGGTGCTAGTGCTAGACTACAAGCGTTTGGTGCTAGAGCAAAAGCAATAAGCGCACAAATGCGTACGCTATCAATACCGTTGGCAATAGCTGGGGGTGCTAGTGTTAAAATGGCTGCTGACTTTGATAAGTCAATGACCCAAATAAAATCGCTGGTAGGTGTTGCTGGAGCAGAGGTTGATGCGATGGGCGAAAAAGCCAAGGTAATGGCTTCGGAAACTGGCACAAGTGCTAACGAAGCTGCTGAGGCGTTGTTCTATATTACTTCGGCAGGTTTGCGTGGCGAGGAAGCTATGAGCGTTTTACAAGCTTCATTGAAAGCTGCTGCGGTTGGTTTAGGCGATACTAAAACAGTTGCTGACTTAGCTACTTCTGCTATGAACGCCTACGGTAGTTCTGTTCTTTCCGCTACCGATGCAACCGATGTAATGGTTTCTGCGGTACGAGAAGGGAAACTTGAGGCTGGTGAGTTGGCTGGTTCAATGGGTAGGGTTTTACCTATTGCTAGTGCTATGGGTGTTAGCTTTGATGAGGTAGGTGCTACGTTTGCTGCACTATCACGTACGGGTACTAACGCTGCGGAAGCTGCTACACAAATTAGGGGTATATTTTCAAGCTTACTAAAACCTACAACAGATGCCGAAGAAGCTTTAACTGAAATGGGTTTAAGTTCGGCAGAATTACGTAAGCAGCTAAAAGAAAAAGGGTTACTATCAACACTACAAACCTTAAAGGAAAACTTTGACGGTAACGATACAGCTGCGCAAAGGGTATTTGGTAACGTACGTGCGTTATCGGGTATTATGGATTTACTCGGTGCTAATGCTGGTACTACCAATCAAATATTTGAGCGTATGACTGATTCTTTAGGGGCGACAGAAACCGCCTTTGGGGAATTAGCTGGAAGTGCAGAGTTTAAATTGCGTAAGGCTATAAACGAAACTAAAAACTCGTTTATGGAAACTGGACAGGTGGTTTTAGAATCATTACTACCACACCTGCAAGATTTAGCAGAATCAATAACTGACCTATTTAAGAAGTTCCAAAGCCTTGATAAAGATGCTCAAAAGAACTTAGTAACGCTAGGCGAAATAATTATAATTGCGCCTTTAGTTGTTAGTGCGTTAGGAACTATAACCACCGCCTTGGGTGCTTTAGGTAAAGCCGTTGCCTTTTTAACAGGTGAAGCGATGCTACCTAAGTTAGCAAGTGTTTTAGCAAAAATTGCAACTGTTGGTGCATTACCATTACTTTTTTCTGGAGATGAAGATATACGAGACCAAGAGCGTATAGGTAAGCAAATTGAAATAAATAAGCGTAATGCTTTAGCATTAAATAACGCCATTAAAACATTTGGCGGTATGCAAGTTAATATTGCTAACCCCGAAGGTTTAAACCTTACAGGCAAAAGTACAATAGCTAGAGCAGCAGGTGATTTAAAAGAATTAGAAATTGCTTCACAAGGTGTTGCAACTGCTTTTAAGTTTCCGCAGATTACAAAGGTCAATGAGGATATAGACAAAACAACTACTAAAGCACAAGAATTAACTGAAAAATTAGCCGAGTACGGTTTAAATGCTGGTACTTTATTTAACGCAGTAGGTCAAAGCTTGGCAGGTGCATTTAATAGTATGCTACAAGGCGAGAACATATTTCAATCTTTAAAACGTTATTTAGGTGCGTTAGTAAAACAGCTACTAGCAGCAGCTATGGCAGCAGCTTTATTAAGCGCATTATTACCAGCTAATTTTGGTGCTTTAGGAGGTGGTAAAACAGACTTTAAAAGCTTATTTGGCAGGTTTAGCGGATTTGGTTTAACCGAGTTTGCTAGTGGTGGTATTGTAGGTACGCCTACCCTTGGGCTAGTTGGTGAGTACGCAGGGGCTAGACAAAATCCTGAAGTAATTGCGCCACTAGACCGACTACAATCAATGCTAGGAAATAGCGGAGGCAACGTAAACGTTACAGGGCAGTTTAGGCTAGATGGGCAAGACTTAGTAGTGGCGTTAGAACGAGCAAATAAACAACGGGATAACTTTGTATAATGGCTTACGGTTTAATTTATAATCTAAACTTTGCTAGTAACATAGGCGACAGAAAACACAGGCTATCAATTTATAAAGATGGGCATACTGCGACTATAACCACTAGCGATAATAATATAATTGGAACAGAAGAACCCGTTGTAGTTATATGGGATAACACCGATGATATTTACAATAATATTATGGGTTCACGCTGCGAGATGAGTTTTTACAGCGATGCAACAAAACAAATTGATGTAGCAGACATTTTAAGCAGTACTTCGGCTTCGGCTTACAAGGTTATTTACAGCTTAGAGAACGAAAGCGGTACGCTTGTACCTTACTGGGAAGGGTATATTAATAACGCTACGTTTGAGCAAGGTATAAGCAGTACGCCAACGGTTTACAGGCTTATAGCTACCGATATGCTGGGTACGCTTAAAAACGTTACGCCTATTGATGGTAGTGCGGTTATAGATAGTAAACCAACAGTAATACAATTTTTAGATAACGTATTAGGGTTTTTGCCTTATAACCATACGTTTAAGGTTAGTAACAAATTTGAACTAAAGCCTTATAAGTTTGGCGTTACTACCAGCTTTACAAAAATGCACGACCTGCAATGGGTTTCACCTTTTAGTAGCGGTATGTCGTTTATTGAGGACACAGCTTACGGGTTTATAGAAAATACTTTAAAGGCATTTAATTCACGCTTATTTTGGGCTGACAGTAAATGGTACGTAATAAATAATTGTTCGTACGATGACACGGCTTCTTTTGATACTTACGACACTAGCGGAGTATATAGTAGTACGGCTAGTGAAAACGTAGTTAAAACAATACCAACCAACCTAACGCCAATAAATAATGACCTTCGAGTACGTTACGATACACCCTACGATGTAGTAAATGTAACAATAGGTAATTACCCTTACGCTACGCAGTTTGATATAAACCACGTTATAGCTGATGTAAATAATTTAAGCCCGTACCCTAGCTTTGAAACTAAGGTAAACGGTATTTTATTTAACGATACTGATTATTCAGACGACTTTACAAACACAACAGAACGTGCGGTTAAGGTGGGTAATTATTCTATTAAAACCACTAATATTATTACAAGTGGTACGCCTACTCAAAAAATAATGGACACGGGTTATCAAGGTGATTTTCAAAACAACCAACCCGATACAATGTACTTTCATGCTAGTTTTAAACTAACACTAACGGGTCAAGAAGATTATAACGTAACAATATACTATTCGCTATTAAGGGAAACGGCAAGTACAACCAACGGTGGTGGCTTAGCACGTTCATATTACAACGGTTCAACTTGGGTTGGGTACACCAACGAAAGCGAGGCTACAAAATTAGCTTATAACGAATCGACTGCACCAGCTGAACAATGGGTAGATATTATTGCTAACGTAAACGATACGGGAACGCAGCCATACGCACGTTATCGTGTTATATTATGGCAGCCTAAACTGGGCAGCATAAGCAACGTTGTATTTCACTTTGACCAAGTATTTATTAGCAGACGTAGCGTATTAGATTTTTACCAGCCTATAAAAACGGTTGCTAAATTAACTAGTTCAACTAGGCGTACTAAAAAACTAAACTACGAGTTTGATTCATTTTACCCTATTGGTTATATACTAGGGGCGCAAGTAAAAATTGGTACGAGCATAGTGCCTAATTATTTAGCGCAGCTTAACGAGGTTATTAGTAAACAAATACTAAACGATAACCGTACGCATATTAAACGCTATACGGTTACTTGTACGCCCGTTGATAACGATGAAATTATTTACCCCTATCATAAAATAGATTTAGGGTTTACGGGATATACAACCGATGAGGCTGGTATTATTGACCGTATGAAATACAGCGCAAAGTCTAACCTATACGAGTTAGAATTTCACGAAACAAACCAATCCACAAACGCCAACGTAACAGTTACAATTACGTAAGCTAAAACGCTCCCCTTTGTTTGCTGGAACCCCCTTCAATGTCTTTGTACTTGTTGGGGGTTTTTAAATTTATTTTTTAAAATTGGTGTAAAATCAAAAAGTTTTTTTTATTTTTGCTGTACAAAACAGTAAACTATGGATATAAAAACACAGCTTAAAGAGCGTAAAATGCTCAAACGGGAATTGGCAGATGAAATGGGTATTACAATGCCTACGCTGAAAAAGAAACTAGATGAACCAAGACACCTAACTATTGGCGAAGTTGAAAAGCTACGGCAGTTAGGTTTTATTATTAACGTTTAAAAACAAATTATGAAAACAGTAAACATTAAGGGAAGTGAGTACGTAACGGTAAACGAACGGCTTAAATTTTTTAGAGCTGATGAACAATTTAATAATTGGGCTATTTACGAGGAAATTTACGAACTAAACGACAAGGAAGGTATTTTTAAGGTTGTTATTTGTAACGCTAACGGACACGTAATGGCAGAAGCCCACGCACAAGAATATCGAGATAGCAGCTACATTAACAAAACTAGCTTTTTGGAAAACGGTTTTACCAGCGCACTAGGTAGGGCTTTAGGTTACTTAGGTATTGGTATTGATACGGCTATTGCAAGTGCGCAGGAAGTTAGCAACGCAGTACAAAATCAAAAAGAAGATAAACGCCCTTGGCTAACCGAGCAGCAGTTACACGCTACGCTACAAGGTTCTAAAGCACAAGCTGAAAAAGTAATGGCAAACTTTAGAATGAAAAAAGAATACGCAGCTGAAATACGTAAAATATTTAAGCTATGACCACAACTACTGCGGAACAAATAGTACACGTAAAGTACAGCGTTAAAGGCAACGCTAGTATTCGCATTAAGGGAACGCCTAAACAAGTAAACGAAATAATTAAGCTTTTAAATTCAAAAACAGAAACAAATGGAAATTCAAGGAACGATTAAACTAATTGGCGAAACAAAAGAATACGGTAGCAACGGTTTCCGTAAGCGTGAATTAGTTGTAACAACACAGGAGCAATACCCACAGGATATATTGGTTGAGTTCGTGCAAGATAAGTGCGATGTACTAAACGGGTATAACTTGGGTACAACGGTTAAGGTTGGTATTAACTTACGTGGGCGTGAGTGGGCTAACCAAAACACGGGCGAGGTAAAATACTTTAACACCATACAGGGTTGGCGTATTGAAACCGTGCAAGGCGAAGATGCTATTGCCCCACCAGCTGCACCAGCAGACGATGAGGACTTGCCGTTTTAATTAGTATTTAAACCAGCAAACAAAGTAAGCTATCCACTACGGGTAGCTTTTTTTTTAAAATTTTTTTTGATTTTGTTTGTAGAATTAAAAATATTTTTTAATTTAGCTGTATAATTAAAAACAAAACATTATGACAACTTTTTTAGAATTTAAGAATTTAGAACTAGACACTCACACAGTAAGAGGTGAATTTAGAAATTGGGTACTTTGCTTTGACGAAGTAAGTGGACACGAGGCAATTAGATTTAGCGTTGACTTTGTTGTTGAAGGTAATGATGACTTAACTTCATTACGCCCAGTAGCTTTAGACAAGGAATCAGAAAGAGCAATTAGAATGTTTTTCGCTAACACAGAATTTGCCAAGCAAGTATTAGGCGGATTTTTCCTAAGACAAAAGGTAAACGGTCTTAAAAGTGTTGACTGGTCAGACTGGGCAGTTCGTAAAATTGAAAAAATAAATTTATAGGAAACAAAGCCCCTTCGGGGGCTTAAACTTTTAACTATGCAGAACAAAAATAAATTTACCGTTTTAGATAGTGGCGTAATAACTTACATTCGCCACCACAGGGGAAAGCAAATTGTTGAGGTGGTAACACCAGCAGATATTAACCAAGTACGTTTAACGTGGCGTGACCGCCTTATTAATTTTTTAAGCAAATGATAACTAAAGTAGAAAGCAACGAACAGTACCACAGCAGTAAAGCTATTAGCGCAAGTGGGCTAAAATACATTTGGAAAAAAAGCGTTTGGCATTACCTAAACCAAAAGCCATACGAAAGCGATAGCTTGAGTTTGGGTACGGCAGTACACACAGCCCTGCTAGAGCCAAATAATTTTTACAAAGACTATATCGTTATGCCAAAGTTTGACGGGCGTACAAAAGCAGGTAAAGAACAAAAGGCAGAGTTCCTAGCCAAAGCAGAAGCAGAAAACAAACAACTGCTCGATGCCGATAGCTATGATAAGGTTATGGGCATACTAGAAAACTTTAAGAAAAATCAAGAAGCAAAGAACTATACAGAAGGCGAAATAGAACTAAGCCACTACCTAACCTTTGAGGGTGTAGAAGTAAGGGTACGCCCTGACTGTATAAACCGTGTAGCTGGTTTTATTAGCGACCCAAAGACTTGTCAAGAAAACACCAAAGAAGCCTTTAGGCGAGATATTTACAAATGGGGTTATCACTTACAGGCTGCTTTTTATTCTGATGCATTAGGTTTACCAGCAGAAAACTTTATTTTTATTGCCTGTGAAACCAACTATCCGTACAGCGTAATTTGCTACGATTTAAGCGAAGAACATATTGAGCGAGGTAGAGCAGCGTATAAACAAGCATTAGCAGAATGGAAATTTTACTTGGAAACTGGTATTGCCCTTGGGTATAGGGGTGAAGAAACTAGGAGAAAAGGAGTAATAACAATATGAGCGGAAAAAGACTAACCAAGGAACAAAAGTTATCAGTAGCAAAGGATTTTTACAAAAGCGTTTTAAGCCACCACGAAATAGGTAGGAAGTACGGTATAAGCCCCAACACGGTTTCGGTTATAGCTAGAAGCTTCGAGCCAATAATAACTAATAAGGAATACCATAATACTAAAACCAACGCTTTAATTTTTGACAACGAGGATTTTGAAATGGCGTTGAAGATTTTAAACGAGTTTAACATTAAGTACATAAAACCTAAAAATTTTAATTTAACTGCAGAAATTGAAAGCAAAATAAATTTCGATTAGTTTTGTGGTATGCCGAAACCAAACCCGTACTACAAATTTTTAGGAAAAGAAGATAAGCTACAACGTGCCGTAATGGAATATGTATATACCGCTTACCCAAATATTGTGATGACACACCCAATGAATGAGGGTAAACGAAGCAAGTTCGAAAGGTATAAAATGAAATACTTGATGGTAAGTAGTGGCGTTCCTGATATTTTGATTTTTACGCCTAACGCTAAATACAGCGGTTTAGCGATAGAATTAA
>Ga0070745_1001991_pt1 | contig 11144 bp, 10 predicted proteins | sample VirMetDEL_Mar_4_FD_77438 | JGI IMG/M metagenome (GOLD analysis project Ga0070745, IMG submission 77438) | Aqueous microbial communities from the Delaware River and Bay under freshwater to marine salinity gradient to study organic matter... | ecosystem: Environmental > Aquatic > Marine > Coastal ...
ACAAGTACACGGTACATTTAATACATAGCAGGGGCCTCTAGCTCAGTTGGTAGAGCATCGGACTTTTAATCCGTGGGTCGTCGGTTCGAGCCCGACGGGGCCCACCCTTACTTAGAATCTGGCTTACTTAGAATCTGGCTTACTTAGAATCTGGCAACAACGCCAGACGGCCGCAGTAGAGGCTGGAGTGGCAGTCGCAGCTTTTGCCGCGGGCCGCTTTAGGCGATGGTGGCGCCAAACGCGAGACCGAGCAGGTACGTTGCGGCAGCCGCGCCGTAGCCGATAGCCAGCTGTCGTAGCGCGCGCTTGAGCGGCGAAGCGCCCGACAAAATGCCGACGATCGCGCCCGTGGCCAGCAGCGCGATCCCCACCAGAACTGAAGCGATGAGCACGGCTGTGAGCCCCGTCGCCCCGAAAATATAGGGCAGCACGGGAATGACGGCTCCCGAGGCAAAAAACATGAAACTTGAGGATGCAGCGCCCCACGCAGAACCGATCTCTTCGTGTTCGTCCACGACGGCACCTGCCGAGTGGTCGACGCTCAGATCGCTGAGGACCTCGTCCGCGTGAGCCAGGGCCTCGGCCTCGGTCATGCCTCTCGCTCGGTAGACGAGCGAAAGTTCGTTGGCATCGAGGTCAAGATGCGGCAGGGCATCCCGAGCTCCCGGATCTGGGTCGGAGGCTGCGAGCAGCTCTCGTTGCGACCGCACGGAGACGAATTCTCCGGCGCCCATAGACAGGGCACCCGCGAGAAGTCCGGCAAGTCCGGTCGCGAGAATGATCGCGGGCGAAACGCCTGTGGCTCCGATACCGAGAACGAGGGCGAGGTTACTGACGAGTCCGTCGTTGGCGCCGAAAACCGCGGCCCTAAAAGTGCCAGACATGCGATTGCGTCCGCGAGTGGCAAGCCCTCGCACAACTTCACCGTGAATTCGCTCGTCGGCCGCCATGGTGGCCGTTGCATCAACGTCTGCTTCATAGGGCGAACGCGACTCACCGCGTTGGGCGAGCGCGAGCACAAAAACGGAGCCGAAGCGACGGGCAAACCACCCGAGCAATTGCGCGTTGAGGGGTGCGCGCCTCGGCGAGCCAGCGTGTTCCCCCAGCAACTCGACCCAGTGCGATTCGTGGCGCGACTCTGCTTCGGCGAGGGCAAGCAGAATCTCACGTTCTTCGCCTTCCCGCCTGGCCGCAAGATCACGGTATACAGATGCTTCGGCACGCTCAGCCGCTAGGTATTTGCGCCAACGCCTAATCTCAGACCGCGAGGGAGCACTGGCTGCAGGTTCACTACCAGCACTGGCATCGCTCGTTTGTGAATCGCTTTCCGTCACACTGCACCCGAATAGGTGAGGCCCCAGGACACCGTCCACGACTCACCGGGGGCAAGCCATTTCAGGCCATCCCCGCTATTGAAAGCGTTCGGCGGTGCGGTCATCGGCTCAATGGCCACGGCGGTTCCCGTGCCATTACGCTTCGGGAAAATTTGGGTTGTGAACACTTGCACAAAGCCACAACTGGAGTCTTGCCACAGCTCGAGAGTGCGACCGTCGGGAGCGGTCAGAATGTGCCTGCTCACTCCGTCGACCATCGTCACGTCGCCGAAAGCATCATCGAAGAATCTGTCGCCGAGCACGAGACCTGCGCGCAGATCGTAGTCGGTGCCCTCGACCGCAGCTTTGCCCGTGGGGTTGAGGCGCTCATTCACCAGAATTCTGCTTGCAGCGTTGAGCGTCAGGCTGAGCTCGCTCGTTGGCACGTCGCCTATCGTCAAAAATGGGTGGGTTCCGAAGGCGACCGGCGCCTTCGTGGTTCCCGCATTGTGGGCCGTGTGTGTGACCGCGATGCCACCGTCCACGAGCTGGTAACGCACAGTCGTGTCTACAAGAAACGTGTAGCCGTGCTGCGGGAAGATCGTCGCCGCGAGAGTTACCGAGTCGTCGGTGTGCTCGACAACGGTGTACGGCGAGTACCGCAAAAGACCGTGAATGGCGTTGTGGCGATCGGGCTCGGTGATGTCGAGCTGCTGAACGACACCGTCGAGGGTCCAACGGCCATCCTCGACCCTATTAGGCCACGGCGCGAGCACGATGCCAGAGCCGAAAGGAGGCGTCGAATCGACGGGATAGTTCTCGGTGAGGTCCATGCCATCGACCGTGAACTCGCGAAGGGATGCCGCGACCTCGGTAATTGTGGCTGAGAATGTCGAGCCGCCGGAGGAACGAGAAATAGTGAACTGATTGCCAGTTGGAGCGCGCATCCGGCCAGCTTAGTCCGCGATAAGCACCTCAAGCCCGGACTTGCGCAACTGGTCGAGAACGGCCTCAGTGGCACCCCCCGCGGTCACGAGCACGTCGAAGTCCTCGAGAGCTCCGATACTCCCCAAACTTGCCACCCCCAGCTTTGATGCGTCGGCGATCACGACGCGCTTCGCACTCGAGAGCACCATGCGCTGTTTCACTTCGGCTTCGGGCAAATTGACGTTCGTCACGCCGCGATCAATGTCGACCCCGTTGCAGCCGATGAACGAAATGTCTGCGTTGAGTGACTCCAACAGCTGAGACGCAAACGGGTTGACGAGGGAATGCTGGAGAGGCCTCAGTGTGCCCCCGGTCACCACAACCGTGAACCTCGGCATCGCACTCTCGAGAGCGAGCGCTATCGTCAGCCCGTTAGTCACGATGAGGACATCACTCAGTTCGGTGCGGGCCACGAGTGCGTGGGCGACAGCGAGCGCCGTCGTGCCTACGTCGAGCACCACGCTATTGCCGGATGCCACGAGCCCAGCAGCGCGCCGCCCGATCGCGAGCTTCGCCGCACTCTCATGCTCGAGTGACGCCTCAAACGAGGACTCTGCGCTGCCCGAGCCTCCGCGTGGCATCGCGCCCCCGTGCACCCTCAGGATCTCCCCTGCGGCTTCGAGAGCGGCGAGGTCTGCCCGAACGGTCACCGTGCTCACTCCGAGGTCGTCCGCGGCGTCTGTGACCCGCAAAAACCCGCGCGCGGTGATCTGGGCGAGGAGTCTGTCGCGGCGGACCGCGGGTGGTGGGGCATCCGGAGTCATGGGGTTCTTTCGGGGGTGATCGGGCGGGCGCGTGGGTTGCTGGATCGCCGACCACGCTTACGAAAGCTTTCGTATTCGAAAGTATCACTTTCGATAAAGTAAAACTATGTCTCCAGCTCTCGACGCTTCCCCCGGAATCATCAAGCGTCCCACGACTCTTGCCGACGGTCGCGAACTCATCTATTTCGACGACGTCGATACGACGCTCCCCGCGGAACGCGCCGCCGATACTCGCCATCTCGACCCTCGGCCCGAGACCGCTGTCATGAGGCAAGACGTGTTGACCGGTGAGTGGATTTCGATTGCCGCCGCGCGCCAGAATCGTGTGTTTCTCCCACCCGCCGATCAGGACCCTCTAGCGCCGGCGACCCCCAACAACCCCTCAGAGGTTCCCAACAACTACGACGTTGCCGTTTTCGAAAACCGTTCGCCATCATTCGGCCCACGCCTCGATACTGCGTTCACTCTCGAGGAGCTCAGCGAGATCGGGCTCGGCCGCACCCTCCCGTCGATTGGGCGTTGCGAAGTTGTGTGTTTCAGCCCCGAGCATGAAGGCTTATTTGGCACCCTGACTGAATCGAGAGCACGAACCGTCATTGGGGCATGGGCCGATCGCACCGAGGCACTCTCCGCGCTCCCCGGTGTTCAGCAAGTTTTTCCCTTTGAAAACCGCGGTGAAGCCATCGGTGTCACTCTCTTGCACCCCCACGGCCAGATCTACTCCTACCCCTACGTGACTCCCCGCACAACGAGACTCATTGATTCGATCTCTCGCTTCGGCCCGGGGCTTTTCCAATCGATTCTCGAGAGCGAACAAGCATCCGAACGTGTCGTGCTGTCGGGCAAACACTGGACGGCGTTTGTTCCTTTCGCAGCGCGCTGGCCCATCGAAGTGCACATGCTCCCGCACCGCCACATTCCCGACTTTGCAGCAACCAACGAAGAAGAGCGCACCGAGCTCGCAAGCCTGTACTTGCAGTTGCTTCGCGGCATTGACGCCATCTACGACACCCCAACTCCGTACATCGCAGCGTGGCACCAAGCGCCCGTAAGAACTGCACGCGACGAGATTCGACTCATGCTTCAAGTGACCTCACCGCGGCGCGCCGAAAACAAACTCAAGTACCTCGCCGGTTCTGAGGCAGCCATGGGAGCATGGATCGGCGACGTCACTCCAGAAGCAAGCGCAGCATTCATCAGGCAAGGAATAGAACGAGCATCATGAGCGATATCCGCGACGACGTCACTACAGACTTTGAAGCCGCGTTCGGCTACGCACCTCTCGGGCTGTGGTCGGCCCCCGGGAGGGTCAACCTCATCGGAGAACACACCGATTACAACGAAGGCTTCGTTTTGCCTTTCGCGATCAACCGCCGCACGGTTCTCGCCCTCGGAGTTCGAGAGGATCGTATTCTGCGCATCGCTAGCGCCTTCGCAGACGAGGTTGTCGAGCTGCCCATCAGCGAGCTGGCACCAGAAGTGCTGCATGGCTGGTCGGCGTATCCCTTTGGTGTCGCGTGGGCTCTCGGCCAGTTCGGGGCTGACCTCGAAGCCGTTCCCGGCGTCGACATCTTCATCGACTCCGTGGTTCCTGTCGGAGCCGGGCTCTCTTCCTCCGCAGCGATCGAGAGCGCTGTAGCTCTCGCACTCACCGATGTCTGGCAGCTCGGCTTCGACAAGCGCACGCTCGCTAGGGTCGGTCAGCTGGCGGAAAACAAAGCGGTCGGCGCCCCCACGGGCATCATGGACCAGTCCGCCTCGCTTCTTGGCGAACAAGACTCAGCGGTCTTTCTCGATTGCCGCACCCTAGAATCAGAAATCATCGACCTCGGTTTCGCCGCCGCAGGCCTAGAACTTCTCATTATCGACACTGGAGTGAGCCACTCGCACGCGACGGGAGGCTACGCCGACAGGCGTGCATCCTGCGAAGCCGGAGCGAAAGCTCTTGGAGTCTCCTCGCTGCGCGATGTGAGCGTCAATGATCTGGATCGTGCTCGCGAGGTTCTCGACGACGAAACCTTCCGCCGCGTTCGCCACATTGTCACGGAAAATCAGCGAGTACTCGACACGGTGCGCACACTGCGGGATGAAGGACCACAAGCTATTGGTGACCTCCTCGATGCTTCGCACATTTCCATGCGCGATGACTTCGAAATTTCCGTGCCGGAACTCGACCTCGCCGTCGAGACCGCAATCGCAAACGGTGCAATCGGTGCCCGCATGACAGGTGGCGGTTTCGGTGGCGCGGCTATCGCCCTCATCGCGAGCGACGCGGTATCCCGGCTCCAAGTTGCGATCGATGGAGCCTTCGCCGAACACGGGTTTGGTCAACCGGTGAGCTTCACTGTGAGCGCCGCCGACGGCGCAGTTCGCGAGCGCTAGGCACCTGACGCTAGGCACCTGACGCTAGGGAGCCGAAGCGCGCCTAGCGCGTAGTATCCGCTGCCGCTCGTCTAGTACTGCCTCGTCTAGTACTGCGGGGTCTAATACTGCGGGGGCAAAACGTCGGGGAAAAACGCCCGAATCACAAAACCTGCGGCGAGCACAACCGACACTACGGCGGCGAAGCCTACCCACAAGCGGCCTGCGGAAAAGCTGAATTTCTCAGTCATGATTCCACTGTACCGTGGCGCCCGCTCTCTGCCGAGGCTACGAGGGTTCAACGGCGTGAGCGAGACCGCCGGTCATCGATACAAGCTCGGCGAACGTCGTCGGAAACACCGTATGGGCATGACCCGCTGCTGCCCACACCTCATCGAACTCGGCGAGTGCAGTGTCAACAATCGTGCGCACGGGTTTCGGGTGACCGACGGGAGCAACCCCACCAATCACTTGACCCGTTGCCTCTTTCACTAGAGCCGCGTCGGCACGCGCAATTGTGCCGCCCAGTTGTTGCCCTAGCCAGGCCGTGTCGACGCGGTGGGCGCCAGAAGTGAGAACCAGAAGTGGCTCACCATCGATCGTGAAAATGAGCGAGTTGGCGATGGCACCAACCTCAATACCGAGAGCGGATGCCGCCTCAACAGCAGTCTTCGCCGAGTCGTCAAGCCAACGCACCTCACCGGAGACCCCAGCCGCGCGAAGATCCGCGAGGACTCGGGATACCGCGGGGTGCTCAGCCACGGTCGCTCGCGAGTGCTGCCGCCCGTTCTGCGGCCTCGACGACGTTGACGAGCAACATCGCTCGCGTCATGGGTCCGACGCCGCCGGGGTTGGGGGACAAAAATCCGGCGACTTCGGTAACCGCAGGGTCGATGTCGCCAGAGAGTTTGGCCCGACCGCTCTCGGTCATTCCCACGCGAGTGACTCCAACGTCGAGCACAGCAGCACCCGGTTTGATCCACTCGGCTTTGACAAGGTGCGGTACACCGACCGCTGCCACAACAATGTCGGCTCTACGCACTTCGGCCTGAATATCTGGAGTGCGCGAATGTGTCAGCGTGACTGTTGCGTCGAGACCTTTGCGAGTGAGCAACAGACCGAGGGGGCGACCGACGGTAAGACCGCGACCAATGATGGTTACGTGTTTTCCACGAATCGGCACGTCGTACCTCGTCAAGAGCTCGACGATTCCTGCCGGAGTGCACGGCAAAGGAGAGTCGAGCTCTCCCCCGACACCGAGCACGAGGCGCCCGAGGTTGGTCGGGTGAAGTCCGTCTGCGTCTTTTGCGGGGTCGATGAGCTCAAGCATCGCGTTCTCGTCGATTCCCGCGGGCAGCGGCAACTGGATGATGTACCCCGTCACCGCCGGGTCAGCGTTGAGCTGCTCGATAGCCGCACGCACGTCTGCTTCGCTTGCCGTGGCAGGAAGGTCGACACGGATCGACTCAATGCCCACTTCGGCGCAATCGCGGTGTTTGCCCGCAACGTACGAGAGCGAACCAGGGTCGGCACCAACCAAGAGAGTGCCAAGCCCGGGCGTGATCCCACGCTCGCGAAGCGCTGCAATTCGGCTCGCCAATTCGCTTTTGACGGCAGAAGCTGTTGCGACTCCGTCGAGAGTGATCGCTGTCACGAGCGACTAGCTCCAGGTGCCGGGGCTCGAGAGACCCTCGTAGAGCGGGAAGCCGTCGGTGAGGGTGAGCACGCGTGCACGCAGAGCCGCGACATCCGGTTCCGGCTTGAGGGCCGTTGCGATGATGTCGGCAACTTCGGTGAACTCGGTGTCGGCGAAACCGCGAGTGGCGAGCGCAGGCGTACCGATACGAACGCCCGAAGGAGTCATCGGCGGGCGAGGGTCGAACGGTACAGAGTTGCGGTTGACGGTGATTCCGACCGAGTGCAAGATGTCTTCGGCGTCTTGACCGTGAATAGCCGAGTTGCGGAGGTCAACAAGCACGAGGTGCACGTCGGTGCCGCCCGAGAGCACGTCGATTCCGACAGCTTTCGCATCTGCAGCGGTGAGGCGCTCGGCAAGAATCTGGGCTCCACGAATGGTGCGCTCCTGGCGATCCTTAAATTCTGGCTCGGCGGCAAGCTTGAACGCCGTCGCCTTGGCGGCGATCACGTGCATGAGTGGCCCGCCCTGCTGGCCGGGGAACACGTTGGAGTTGATCTTCTTCTGAGTATCAAGATCGTTGGTGAGGATGAAGCCCGAGCGAGGCCCGCCGATGGTCTTGTGCACTGTCGACGAAACGACGTCGGCGAAAGGAACGGGGTTGGGGTGGAGGCCAGCTGCGACGAGACCGGCGAAGTGCGCCATGTCGACCCAGAGCTTGGCTCCAACCTCATCAGCGATCGCACGGAATGCAGCAAAGTCGAGTTGACGCGGGTAGGCGCTCCAGCCTGCGATAAGCACGTTGGGCCGAGTCTCGAGAGCCTTCTCGCGCACGACATCCATGTCAACGAGGAAAGTGTCGGGGTCGACACCGTAGGCGTGGGCTTCGTATAGCTTGCCCGAGAAGTTCAAGTGCATGCCGTGGGTGAGGTGCCCACCGTGCGCAAGCTCGAGACCAAGAATTTTGTCGCCGGGCTGAGCAATAGCGCTCAGGACAGCGGCGTTCGCGGATGCACCGGAGTGGGGCTGCACGTTGGCATAAGCCGCACCAAACAGGCTCTTGGCCCTCGAAATCGCGAGAGTCTCGGCGACGTCGACAAATTCGCAGCCACCGTAATAGCGACGCCCCGGGTAACCCTCGGCGTACTTGTTGGTGAGCACGGAGCCTTGAGCTTCGAGAACCGCACGCGGAACAAAGTTCTCGCTCGCAATCATCTCAAGGGTTCCACGCTGGCGACCGAGCTCAGATTCGAGAACTGCGGCGATCTCCGGGTCTACCTCGGAGAGGGGAGAATTGAACTGGGAGGGGATGCTGGACGACACGGGCTAACTCCTTGCGCACGAACGGACAATACAAAGGTATCCGTTAGGCCCAGGCGTACGGCCACAAACGAGGTAAATCGCTCCCCGATGGTTGCCCATCTGAACGCCAGTTGCGATTGGGTCAATGCTATCAAGCAGCAGCCCAATAGCCCAGCGCCAACCTTCGCGTGGGACCGCAGGCTACAAGTGGTGGTGGGTGCGTGCCACTCTGCGAGCGTCCGTAATGAGCACAAACACGAGCGCCGCGACCATAAAGGCGATGAGCCCCCACGGCAAAACGGTGAGCCCAAAACTATCGAGCAGGATTCCACCAAGCAGGGCGCCACCGCCGATCGCAAAGTTGAACGACGTCGTCAAATAGGCCGCGGCAATATCCCGAATGTTTCTGGATGCCACGTGCAACACTCGCGCGTGCATCATCGACGGCAATCCACCAAAGCTCGCGCTCCACAGCACAAACGCCACGATGACGAGCGGTGGTGAGTAGAGCGACAGAGCGAGGGTGAGAACGCTCGCAATGACTCCGATGAGGAAAGCAGCGAAGGTTGTCCGCGGATAGCGGTCGCCGAAAGTCCCGGCAAGGATGAGACCGACCGCCCCTGCAATACCGTAGGCGAGAAGGAGACCGGGGATGGCATCCGGTTCAAAAGAAGCAATATCGATGAGCCACGGAGCAATGTAGGTATACAAGAGGTTGTGACCGAGGACCACGAGGATGACGCTCACGCACACGGCGACAACGGCCATGATCGTCGGGTCCTTGCGCGTTGGCAGTCGAATCTCGCCAGTTGCCAAATCTTCGATGTGTTTGACGGGTGGCAAAAACAGAACGACGAGAAGTGTGAAGAATACGACGACCCCGGCCATGACAAGAAACGCACTGCGCCAACCGAGGGCATGGCCGAGTGCCGTTCCGATTGGTACACCGATGATAAAAGCGAGAGTGCCTCCCGCGGTCGTGATGGAAATCGCTCTAGCGAGAAGGTGCGGCGGCACGAGGTGAGCGGCATAGGGCCCCGTGACGGCCCAAAACAGTCCGTGCGCGAGACCGCCGAGAACTCGAGCCAAGAGGAGAAGTTCGTAAGTCGGCGCGATTCCCGCCAGGACATTGGAGATAGCAAAGCTTGAGAGCAACACAATCATGAGCCATTTGCGTGAGAAACGGCGAGTAACAACGGCGAGAGGCGCCGTGCTCACGACCACAGTTGCCGCGAAAGCCGTAACGAGCAATCCGATTTGGGACTCTGAAACTTTGAGGTCCGCGGCCATATCAGGCAACAGCCCGGTCGGGAGAAACTCGCTAGTGACTGAAACGAAAATCGCGCCGCTCAAAATGAGCAACGGGAGGTAGGGAAGTTTTTGGCGAGCGGGGGCTGGCACAGGAATAGAGGGCGCACTCATGGCTGGATCTTTCGGTACTGCTGGGGTGGCTCGGTCGCCGGCCGCGGACGCGCGGTTGCCGCAACGTGCCTTCAAGACTACATAGTGAGCGTGGGAATGGCTCGTTATGGGCCGAGACCCCAATACTCTTGATTCGTGACCGTCGACTCAACACACTGGATCCTCACTCTCGTCTGCGAAGACCGCCCAGGCATTGTGCACGCTATTAGCGGTGCAATCGTCGATTCCGGCGGCAATATCACCGAATCGCAGCAGTTCGCGAGCGACGACACTGGTTCGTTTTTTATGAGGTTGCAAGTCGAGTCGAACGCGAGCCGCGACGGATTCGAAGCTGCGCTCACGCCAGTAACAAAACAGTATGGGATGACGTGGCAGCTCGACGTCGTTGGTCGCCCGTTGCGCACCCTCGTTCTCGTCTCGAAGGCCGGACATTGCCTCAACGACCTGCTGTATCGGCAGCGCGCTGGACAGCTATCGGTGGAGATCCCCCTCGTCATGAGCAACCACTCTGACCTCGCCGGGCTCGCCGAGTTCTACGACGTGCCGTTTGAGTCGCACGCAGTGACCACAGCCGGACAGAAGTTGTCGTTTGAAGACCGCGTCCTGGAGGTTGTCGAGAAACACGACATCGAGTTGGTTGTACTCGCTCGATACATGCAGATTCTCTCTCCAGAGCTGTGTGCCGCGTTGAGTGGAAAAATCATCAACATTCACCACTCGTTTTTGCCGGGGTTCAAGGGGGCAAACCCCTACAAGCAAGCTCACGCTCGAGGCGTCAAGCTCATCGGTGCGACTGCGCACTTTGTCACGAGCGACCTCGACGAGGGCCCGATCATCGAACAGAATGTCGTGCGCGTAGACCACTCCCGGACTCCCGCAGAGCTTGTTGCCATCGGTCAAGACGAGGAAAGTCGCACCCTCACTCAAGCCGTCAAGTGGTTCGCTGAGGATCGCGTCTTACTCGACGGCGCACGCACGATTATTTTCCGCTAGGAGCGGCCATGACCACTGTTTTCACGCACGCCCGCAAACTCGACGCACTCGGTGAAGTCGACGACTTCTGGATGCTCGTGGACGGTGAAACTATTACCGCAACGGGCTCAGGTGAGGCCCCGGATGCCGGCACGGTAGTCGACCTCGGCGGCAAGTGGTTGACCCCGGGTTTCATCGACCTGCACGGTCACGGCGGTGGCGGATTCTCGTTCGACAACGGCCCAGAGGAGATTGTGTCGGCGCTCGCTGTTCACCGTGCCCACGGTACAACTCGCTCCGTCATTAGCCTTGTCGCGAACCCGTTGGCCGACGTGCGCTCGAGCCTTGAGAGCATTGCAGATCTGGTCGACAGTGATCCCCTCGTGC
>Ga0070745_1001997_pt1 | contig 11122 bp, 18 predicted proteins | sample VirMetDEL_Mar_4_FD_77438 | JGI IMG/M metagenome (GOLD analysis project Ga0070745, IMG submission 77438) | Aqueous microbial communities from the Delaware River and Bay under freshwater to marine salinity gradient to study organic matter... | ecosystem: Environmental > Aquatic > Marine > Coastal ...
AACGGACAATGCATCGGTGAATTCATTAGCCTCCTCCTTGCAGACAGCACAGATGCCATCCTGCACCGCCTGCTTGGGGGAGATTCCATTGAGGGCTTCTAAGAAAGCCTCAAGCTCTGGGTGTCGCTCAACTGGTTCTACCATGATGATACGCTTACCCTGAGGGAGGTCTTGGTCAAGTCTAGATATCATGGCTAGTCACTGTTGGCTCCTCAAAGGCCGTCAGTATTTGTTTGATGGATAAGGTGCCACCGTCATCGTCCTCGATGTATTTGTGGTCAGTGTGCGTCCGTATGTGGTGCAACAGGGTGCGAACGAGATCCTTTGGATACCATTTGGATCCATCGTTTACTCGTTCAATGAGCATGGCCTCACCTTCTAGGGTTCTGGGTTCTGATATTACCCTGCATTTAGAATCATTCCAAATACGCCCCTTCACGCACCAAGCGTTGATGGTGTTGCTATCCTCGCAGTAGTCCAAGTAGTCACCACCGCAGTTGTGAACCAGCTTGAACAGGAACTCTATCTTCTTTTCGATTTGTTTTTTAGTCATGTTATTTGTATTAGTTCTAATTATTATTAAGTAAGTCCGTGAGCCTGTCGATGTTCGCATGATCGTCCACGCCAGAGAATAGGATGAAGCCTATCTCTCGACCGACTGAGTCCATCGGCTTCCCGTATTCCATGTAGCTGAACTTGCCCCAGTCTGGGATGTAGTAAACAGTCACGGAGCTGTCGGATGCCTTGATTGATTTACCGTTAGGCGTTACTGCTCTCACGAACTCACCCGTCACGTTGCCAATGTTGGCTAGTGAAACGAAGGCGCGAAACGGGTTAGCGTCCACGCACCATCCGTGAGATGCTGTGATTAAGTAGATGCCACCACGGGCGTTTGTATTATGCATTTGTGTCATAGTTATTTTCTGTAGTGTTCGACCATGCTCTTCACGCTCTCTTGGAGTTCGTCGATTATGGTCTGTGGGTTAACGCCCTCGGCTATCTTGAGACTGTCGAGGATCTTGGAGTCCGACGCCCGCCTGCCGAGCGTTCGACCGAAGCCGTATCGCCCGTCAGTGAAGGCATAGCGCCCGTATGAGGTGTCCATTAACACCATAGGTTTGCCTTCCACAATGTATGCCTGACCGATCCGTAGGTGTGAGCCATCGGGGGCAAGGCTGTGTTGGTTCTCTAGTTCAGTGATGGAGTCCTGCATTTTAATTAAGTCCTCCTTTGTTACGTCCTCTGGCTCATCGAGTAAACAGGCTACGTCGATGGAGAGGTCAGATATTATTTCGGTTATACTTTTTATACTTTTCATAGTTATAGGTAGTGCATGATGATTGATACCACTAGCAGTATGCCTGCGATAATGATGCTCCAGAACACGATGAACGCGCTCTCCTCTTGCTTGTCTGTCTTGACCAGCTTGTTTGGTTTATGTGATTTCATACGTCCACCTCCTCTGTGTTGTATCCGTTTTCCTTCAAGAGTTCTAGGACTCCAGAAGGTAGAGAGAAGACGCCGTCATAATCGGTGACTTCCTTGTTGTCGAACCAGAGGCCACCCTCCGAGTGCCAGTCATGCCCGCCCGTTTCTTCGTCGAAGATTTCGAACCACCCGTAGGTGCTGTCCTTGATGCCGACCGTGCAGTTGAGTTTAACCTCTGCATTTTCTCTGATTATTCCAAACGAGTTCTCAAGTGTGAGATGCTCGGTAGTGATCTTGGTGTATTCCTTTGTTTCTGTATTCATTTTTGTATTAGTTTGTATTGGTTGGTGTTAGTTATCCTCTCGTCCATTCTTCCCAGTCGGTAAGCATCTCGGCGGGAGCGCACTCTGTAAAGATTCTGAATTCATCCACCATGCGTGGTGGTGCCTCAAAATTACAGGTTCGCAGTGCCTTGATGCGTAGCCTCTGGACAAAGATGTCGTGAGCTTTAGCGGGGTCATCGTCAGCCTCCACTAGGAGGCGTTTGAATTGTTCCCATGCGGGTTTAGGCTCGGGCAGTATTGTCCAAGCGGTCATTCGTTTTTTAGGTTCCATAGTTTGTATTGGTTCGCGCATGTATTCAGTGGCGCATGTATTGATTAGTGTTGATTTGAAGCAGTGTGCTTCTACCCAAAAAGCCCCACCCTTGTGAGGTGGAGCTGTGGTGATTACTTGGACGCTTGCTTGGCTTTCCGTAGGTTTTTGATGAGCAGTATGGCTGGGATGAATCCCAGTCCAATAAGGCATCCTACGGCGGTGCCATTTGCCATTCCCATGTTGCCCGCAACGGCTCCTCCGAGCCAGTCACTGGTGGCGTTTCCTAGTCCAGCTCCGACCACTACGCCGAGACCTTTCTGGAACGCCTTCGGGAGGTAATTCTCGACCTCAATGCCAGTCATGGCACCGATGATCATTACGAGGTTGTCGATGATACCGAAGGTGATGTATTCAATTGTCATATTTGGATTGGTTATGTTGATTTGAAGCGACCTGCTTCTACCCGAAAAGCCCGCACCTGTGAGGGTGCGAGCTGGGTGTTACCAAGGTAGCAAAGTTGCTCCGAGTTGGCGTTGGATTCGTTGGACTTTCGGGCTAGCTTTCGGCACCTGCTTGGCTACAAAAGCCTTGCCGTAGATGCCTGCGTCTGGGGCTTCGTCAGTGGCTTTCCAGCCGAGTTTGATGCCCCTGTATCCTTCGTCTTTCCATGAGTCCCGTGTAGCTTCTAGCTCGTATTCAGCTTCGGCTTTGTCGTATGATCCATAGAGAGTTTCTGTTGCACCATCGAGCTTGGCGGTGATCTGGAAGTATTTGTATTCAGTCATAATTTGGATGTGTTGATTATTGGCACTCCCCATCTATGCGGGCTTGTGACCGCCTCGTCGTGAGGCTGGGTTACCAATCTATGTCCCACCTACTAAGTCATCAGACCCTCTGGGTTTCACCCCGAGGAAGTTAGCGTTTGGACTGAGAAAGAACGGAACTGCGAGGTCATATTGGACTGGGTTCACAAACGGGTCAAGCACCAAATGGAAGAAAAGTGCCGATTAGTTTAAATAGATCCTTTTTCTGGGAGGTCAGTTCGGTGGAGTAGGGGACAGCTGTGCCGTAAACATCCCCCGTAGTCATCCCATTAAATGCATGCAATGCATACGACCATCGGGTCAGTGGTATCATCTGGCACCCGTGGGCTACATACATAGCAGTGCATTCATAGCTATTGGTAGCCATTGGTCGATATTGATACCCATCCAGTTGGCAGGGTAGGGGATAGGTGCAGGTAATGAGCAGGGAATGAGCAGGTTATTGTGCAGGTAATAGTGCAGATGTTGAGAGAATACAGATGCATTACGCTTTCTCAGAAGAAAAGGATACCTCATGCGTAGGGTTCTATGCTAGGCTACAAGCGGGATACAGGTCGATGGCAGTGCAGGGTGCATACATATATGTCGATCCTCTAGGAATTAGACATAAGATATATTGTGCGAAGCAGTAGCCACCACCGACAGGGCAGACAGTGATCCCCTGTCCGCGCATGATGGGGGTCGGGGGGGTCAGCGCACGCGTCAACGCTGGTTACATGTATCATAAATCGGGGCTTAAAAAAAAGTGCCTCTCAAGGCGCCCCTCATGGCCCTCTCCTTAAGGTTCCTTCCTTGGGGTTCCTTCCTTAAGGCCCCCTTCCCTTTGGGTTCTCTTCTTAAGGCTCACTCTACTTTTTACAAAAGTATTTACATAAAGGACGAGTGTTCCTTAAGGAAGAGGACAATGAAAAGACCTGTCAAGCCCGTAATCACATAAAGGTACACTATTTACATATATTTTACATATTATTTACATATGGCTCCAGGACTTGACGGATTCCTGATATCCTATCATTGGTTAGTCATGGCGACCAAGGAAGAGTTAATTAATCAGATATCGGATTCAATCCAAGATATCGTTAAGGATAAGGAGGCTATCCAGGCTAGAAGCCTTAGTCGGCATAATCCCAAAAAGGTGGCCGAGATACTTTACCTTTACAGCACAGGCAGTTCTCAGACCAGGATCGTAAAGAAATACGGTATAGATAGGGGAACAGTTATATCTGTCCTTACCGATTACGCGGACCACCTGGGCAAGTTCAGGGATCTATCTGGCAAGATCGCGGCCCAGAACTATTTGAATCTCTCCAGCCTTGAAGAGGACCTCATAGAGAAGGTCAGGGACAGAATGGAGAATGACCCAGAGATGGAAGTAAGTTTCAAGGATCTCAAGGAGCTATCCATCGCGAAGGCTAATGCTTCTAGGGAAGCGCTTACTGCACGGGGCGAGGCTACTCAGATAACCGAAGACAGGAAGGTATTCACCCAGGATGATTACGAGGCCACCATCAAGGCAGCAAGGGATAGAATCCAGAAGGCTAAGGTAATAAACGCGGAGGTTAAGGATGCCTAGATCAATCATAGATGATAGCTACGAACCCATCTATGACCAGATTCGGGGAATCCTGGGTGAGCATTTCGAGAACTATTGCTTCATAGTAATGGACGAGCAGGGAGAAGTCTTCTTTGATTACAACCATCTTCCAGCTGGTAGAATGCTTTTGCATGAGATGGAATACGAGATACGGGAAGATAACCTGGAGATTGAGTGGGATTTCGACGGTGACCCCGAAGATCTGGAAGAAGAATGAGCATTGAGTTCACAAAGCACCCAATTCTGGAGTCCCCTACTGACGAAGAGATTGTTATATTAGGTGAGGCGGATCCCAAGTTACTAGCTTCTTTGCATGAAGCTCACGAGGGTAGAATCCTGGCGGCGGAGACTGATCCCCTGCGTCATGGCTTCGACCTACCAGGGTGGGGCCGTATGCGTGATGCTATCCAGGACTACGACGAAGTCATAACCTTCGGGGGTAATAGAAGTGGTAAAACCACTGGTTGTGCTAAGATGCTAATGGAGGCCGTTACTAATAACCAGGACGGACACGTTGTGTGCTTCAGCCAGAATGCGGACACCTCAGTAAAGGTGCAGCAAGCTGCGGTCTGGGAGATGATGCCCAAGGAGTTCAGGAAGAAGACCAAGAGTATTGAGGGTTATATTAACTTCAGTATGCAGAATGGTTTCACTGGCTCTAGTTTTATATTCCCTGATACTAGAACCCGTGTGGATTTCAAGACCTATACCCAGTTCAGTAATAACCAGACTATCCTTGAGGGTTTCGAGTTCGGGTTCAAGAAAGCCGATAGCCTGAACATAGGTGCATGGCTGGATGAATATCTAGGGGACGCGGCCCTTGTTAATACTCTAAGGTTCCGCCTAGCTACCAGGGATTCCAAGATGATTCTAGGCTTTACCCCTATTGATGGATACACGCCCTTCGTGGCTGAATACTTGAAGGGGGCGGAGACGCTTGAGACTAGGAACGCTGAACTCCTGGATAAAGCGGTCCCAGTAAAGCAATACAGCCCTGAGCGTGATGCTGGTATTGTTTATCTGCACTCGGACGAAAACCCCTTTGGTGGTTATGATCGTATAGCCAAGGATCTAAAGAACTCCAGTGAGGACACAATAATGGTCCGCGCCTACGGTTTACCCACGAAGTCAATGACTTCACTGATCCCTAACTTTAGCCCTGAGGTGAATGTTCTTACGAATGAACCCAATAAATATGGAATGACCTTCCCTCCCGTTGATTCATTGACCTGGTATCAGGTGGTGGACCCAGCCTTTGCCAGGAACTACGTCAGTATCTGGGCGGGTGTTTCGGAGGCAGAGAATATATATATAAGAAAAGAATGGCCCGACAGGGATACTTACGGAGAGTGGGCGCTATTCGGGGACCCGAAGTGGAGATACGGCCCAGCGTCAAAGAAGGTTGGCTACGATGTTGAGAAATACGTAGAACTATTTCACGAGATAGAGGACGACATGGGTATAAAGGTGATGGAGAGGATAGGGGACTCCAGATTCTTTGCTAAGGAGAATGAAAACAATGTGGACTTATTCACAAGTTTCTATGACCACGGCATGAGCTTTATTCCCTCAGATGGCCAGACGGAGGCCGTAGGTGCCACAGCGTTGGACGAATGGTTCTTTTATAACCCTGACTACGAAATTGACGAAGCGAACCAACCCAGGTGTTATGTGCATAAGGATTGCGGAAATTTAATAGAATCAATTATTAGCTATAACTCATCAGGTAAATCAGACGAAGCGCTCAAGGACTTTTTTGACGCATTAAGATATTTAAGAATGTCTAACGCTGGAATGGGTCCTGACTACTTCTCGGACTACAGTATGGAAACAACCATGAAAAATAAAGGAGGGTACTAATGCCTAAGGTAAAATTAACTGCACTATCAAATGAATACGAAGTAACCTTTGAGGAGGCTATAGGCATTGTCCTAGAAAAGATCCCTGAGGAATACATTAGCGGGAAGGGAAAGAACACCTGGATCTCCGAAGAGGGCCAGGAGATAATAAAGGAAGGGTTATTTATAGATGAGATAATACCCAAGAACTATATAGGGAAAGTAATTGCGGAATGCCCGAATCCCAGGTATAATTTTGTATACAACAAGGACATTGGAAAAAGGGTTCCAGTAATGATCCCCCGAAGGTTGCAAGGCCAGTTCATTGGTAAGATGATTAACTTTGAGGCCATTGAGGATCTCAAGGGTATAAGCTATCGGTATGTCAAAAAAAAGTAAAGCTGAGAATACTTTGGACCAAAAATGGTGCAGGGAGAACTCCGATAGACTGGCGTCATTTGAGATACTTAAACGCTACGTCAAGCACGAGACCAAGGTTCCTATGTCCCATGAAGACATGTATGATAAAATAGGCGTCTCTAAAACGCAATGGTGGAGACTATTACAATCCCTAAAAGAACGACTTAATGATAAGTAACAATATTTCTGAGGCTTTAACCTACCTGTCGGACGAACCCGATGTGAAGGCACTAAATTTAGCATACGACCAAACGGTCACTGAGCTTGAATCATATTTTGATTTATGCAGAACGTCATACGACGAACGAAGAAACTTCTGGCCAGGTAAGTCCAGGGATCACCGAAAGCACGGTGCTGATGCATTCCCGTGGGAGGGAGCATCTGACATTGAGTGCCACATCATAGATGAGCGCATAACTCGACTAGTTGCATTATTCATGTCCTCACTGCGTCGGGCCAACGTCCGAGCCTTTCCCGTAGAGAGCGGAGACATAGGACGAAGTAAACTAGTATCAGGGTTCTTGAAGTGGATGGTTAGTTCAGGATACATCCCACGTTTCTATAGGGAGATGGAGCTAGGAGCTAACTACCTTTTGGAGCGCGGTATATTAATTACATATATCGGATGGCACAGGGAGGATAGAACCTTCAAGCAGTTAATTGATCTAAACCAGATTGCAGAAATAAGCCCTGAGGCCGCAATGGCCATACAGTCAGGGGATTCGGATGAGGAGTTAATACTCCTACTCCAAAACACATTTGATGGAGTAACAGAGAAAAGAGCCAAGAAGGCACTAAAACAGTTAAGAAAAGAAGGGGCTACTGAACTACCGATTGTAAAACGGCAAGTAAATTCTCCCGAAGTTAAAACACTGGCACCCGACGGCGACTTCTTTTTTCCTCCATATGTTACTGACCCACAGCGGGCGCCTTATTGTTTCTGGAAGACTTACTACACAGCTCAGGAACTTCAAACAAAAGTGTCAACCGATGGATGGGACGAGGACTTCGTTGATTACATTATATCCAAATACAGGGGAGTAAATGTTAGCAGCATTGAGCGCGAACAGGAGGGCAGACGTAGCATAAGCCTTACGGATAATGCATATGAAGCCGACGAGCTTATTGAAATAGTCTATGGATACCAGAGACTGATTGATGAGGAGGATGGGTCCGAAGGCATTTATTGCACGGTATTCCACAAGGACTTCAGCGGAAACGAAATTATTCCTGGTTATGCCAAGTTTGAATTACTTAACGGATACGAGGATTACCCAGTTGTGGTAACTCGATTAGCCGAGGATACTAAGCGCCTATATGATACTCAGACAATACCCGACATTCTTCGTGGTATCCAGAACCAGGTAAAGGTTGAGAAGGATTCAAGGATTGATCGAAACAGTTTAGCAACCCTACCTCCAATCCTTCACCCAGTGGGGCAGGCCCCTACGGACTGGGGTCCAGGTCGCATGATTCCATATCGCCGTAAGGGTGATCTGGATTTTGCTCCGATTCCTGCATATAATCAAGGTTCCCTGGAAATGGAAACTACTCTAACGGATCTTGCGGATCGACTTGTAGGTTTAGATGAAGGATCCCAGATGAGTACAATCCGTCAGCAGTTCCTTGTTGATAAGTTCCTTAGCCATACGGCCGAGGTCCTACGAATGTCATTCAAGTGCTTTCAACGATTTGGCCCAGATGAAGTATTCTTCCGAGTAACTGGTATACCTGATTCACAGGTTTTCAACAAGGGTAACCCTGACGAGAACTTTGATATATTGATTAACTTTGATGTTCTTAATACGGACCCAGAGAATGTTCAAAACAAGCTCAAGCAGTTCGCCGAACTAGCGCAGTTCAATACCAATAACAGAATGAGCATGGATAGTTTCTTGGATATTGCGGCCAGTGCGGTTGACCCAGTAATGGCGGATGCTATTCTGCAACCAGTTGAAAGCGCCCAAGAAGAAGTCGTCAAGCAAGTCACCGATGACTTGGCTAAAATCTTTGCTGGTATAGAAATGCCAGCTAGGCCATCAGGAGCGCAGATTGCCATGCAGGTTATACAGGAATACACACAGCAGCCAGATGTTGCACAACGTGCAGCTACCGACGAAGCCTTCGCTGGTCGATTGCAAAAATACGTTGGTCAATACACGTTCCAGATGCAACAAGCTCAGAATGCTCAAATTGGTAGACTGGGAACAGCCCCAGCACAAATGGGCGAAGTTAATACCCAACAAATGTAATGCCCGATATGCCCCCAATTAAAATTCGTTCCTCTAGTGGTGGATACGGACAACCCGAAACTGGATCATTGAACCAGAGCGCGATGCAGTTTGCTAAAGCTCGTGAGCAGCAATTAAGTCAAAGGGAGATGCGTGATTTTAATATGCGACACGCTGGGTCCGCAGTAGAAAAATACTTCGGATCCAACGCTCCGTTAATTTCAGCCATGCTCGGCAATATTGATGTAGAGACTGGAGGGACATTTGACTTCCAGCAAAAACAAGATGGAGGGAAGGGATATGGATTATTTCAATTTGACTTCCATAAACCATTTTATAAAAAGTTTATTAATGAAAATAATTTGACCGACGGTGTTGACTCCCAGGTAAGATATGCCTATGAAAACATATACGGCGGCCTCCAAGATGTTTTAGGATCAGGCAATGCCGAGAAGCTCAGAAAATCATTTGAAACATCAAAGGACCCCGTAAAACTTTCTGACGACATTATGAACATATTTTTAAGACCAGGAGTTCCTCACGCCGAGAGGCGAAGGGAATCCTCAAGGATGCACTCCCTGGCGATAACCCCAGCTAAGTAATGGTAAATATACAGGACGACATAAAGTCTCTTCAGAACTACGAATCCTTTGCTAGGTTCATGAATTTAATTCACTCCCTCAGGGAGGAAACAATTTCGGAGTTACACGAAGCTCCATCGGACAAGATGCAACAAATATCGGGTCGTATAATTACGTATGACCAGATGCTGCAGATGTGCGACTGGGAGAAACTTCAATCCAACTTTAGGGACAGGATGTAACCACCTGTGCTATAATCCGAACATCGCAATCTCTCGGCGTAAATGAGTGGCAATTATGACAGATGAAAACACGACTGCAGACTCTGGGGCAGAACAAAAACCAGTGGACAATACTAATATATCCGTAACGGATCTTGCAAATCGCCGATTGGGCGAGATGACCCCTGAGCCAAAAGCTGAGGAAGAATCAAAGCCAATTGATGATGAATCAAATGAAGAGAACTCAGAGGAGGCTATTGGGGAAACCCAGGAAACCGAAGAAGAGAACTCGGAGGTTGATTTAGATTCCGAGGATGTTCTTTCACAGATTGACTTGGACACTATGTCCGAGGAGGAATTACAGGAGTTATCCGAAAAACTAGGCAGTAAGGCTGTTGCTAGATTTGGTGCTTTGACGGCAAAACGTAAAGCAGCAGAAGAGCGATTAGCAGTACTTGAGGCAGAACTCAAGGATAAGAAGAACCCTCTTGAGACCCAGAAGAAAATAGACAACAATCCTTTCAGTTCAATGGAAACAATTGAACAGTTGCAGAGTAAATCTGCTGAGGTTGATAATATTATCGAATGGGCCGAGGACTTATTATTTGAGAGCGATGGCTACGCCGCTGAAGATGTAATAACAGAATTACAGGGAAGCGAGTTAACCAAGGCCGATGTTAGACGATCACTACTCCAAGCCAGGAAGGCAAGTAAGACATTCTTACCTGACCAATTGCGTAAAGTGGAAGCCCAGATTAAGGGAACTGAACTTGAAACCGCATTTGATAAACGGGCAAAGAGCGAACTATCTTGGCTCAACGGCGATGACAATGATACTAGGAGACAATACGAATCCACAATATCTGATCCGAGGTTTAAAAAACTGAAGGAGATTGTTAAGAAGGAGACACCTGAAATATCTGGTCAACTTGATTATTTCTTTGCCCATGCTGCTAATAGCATTTATGGTCGCAAAGCGGTGCCTCAGGGCAAATCGGGAATGACTATGAATCCTCCTAGAACTGGGCCAACTGGCTCTACTAAATCGGACAAGTCACAGTCAAGAACTGCTAAGGCACTCCAGGACTTGCAAAGTCAATTCCAAAAATCGGGTAACGCTCGTGATTTCGCTGCACTTAGAAAACTACAAATGGCTTCACGCCGATAACTATAACTCAATAATCATTAAATATAATGTCATTCTCAAATACATTCGATACCACTAATACAGGTTCGGGCGTTTCTAACCGCGAAGACTTGACTGATGTCTTGACTATCCTCGCTCCAGAAGAAACTCCTATCCTTTCATCTGCTAATAAAGAACGCGCATCCGCAACTAATGTTGAGTGGACTGTTGATAGCCTTTCGGCTCCACAGACTGCTGGCAT
>Ga0070745_1001998_pt1 | contig 11118 bp, 17 predicted proteins | sample VirMetDEL_Mar_4_FD_77438 | JGI IMG/M metagenome (GOLD analysis project Ga0070745, IMG submission 77438) | Aqueous microbial communities from the Delaware River and Bay under freshwater to marine salinity gradient to study organic matter... | ecosystem: Environmental > Aquatic > Marine > Coastal ...
CCGCCAAGGTGCAGTCGTGAGCGCCGCCGACACGCTGCTCGGCACCTACCGGTTCCGGACAATCGACGAGGCCCGCAAGGTTGAGAGCATCGGCCGCAAGGCCGGGTTCATCGTCTCCCGGCCCCGCGCCACGCTGAAGGGCTGGGAAGTGTCCCTCTCGGTCGAGAAGCCGGACACAACTCGCGCCCGGTCGACCGGAACGCTCGTCACGCTCTGCGAAGGCGACGACCTCCCTTGGATGCTGATATGCGAAGAGCACGCCGGCTGCATGGAGTTCCACACGAAGCGCGAGGCCCAATCGGCCCGCTCCGCACCGGACGAATGGTGCGAGTGGTGCATGGGCACCGAGACCGAAGGCTGGTTCTGATGGTCACCTACCGGATGAACCCGCTCGCGTGGCCTGTCGGCACCCGCTTCGAAGTCGTGTGCGACGGCTGCGGCTCGACAGACATGAACGATGTCGGCTTCGCTGCGATGCACGCAAACCGGGGTTTGACCCGCTGCTGCTCCACGATGGCCCATTGGGCCGAACGGCGCCCTGACACCGCACCCGCCACCGAACGGCCGGCAGACGGCAATCTAGGCGGCAATCAGAGCCCCTTGACAGCGGCGACCGGGCCGCGCATACTTGACACCCCGACCACCACCAAGGAGGACTAATGACCACCGCGCTCGACGTCGCCGACCCGGACCCCGTCCCCGGCTACGCGACCAAGATCGAAACCGGGCTTATCGACCAGCGGCTCCCCTCCGGCGAACTGCTCGTCGAAGTGTGGGCCGACGGACAAGTGCATATCGCCTTCCGGGAACAGCCTCACCACGGTTGGCCCGCCGGCGCGTGGACCGTCCTCCCCGGCACCTTCCAAACACCACAAGGAGAAACATGACCACCACCGAACCGACCACCACCTCGACCGCTGACCGAATGGTCCGCGAGTTCGTGAGACACGGCCAGAAGGCCCGCGAGGAACTCAACAACCTACTGTTTGAGTTTGAATGGACCGTCGACAAGCGGGGAGACGCCGAGGGACCGCTGAAGCACCTCCGCGCCCTTTACGACGCCATCGGAGCCCTCGACCGGGCCGTAACCAAGTACAGCGTTCATGGCCTCGACGAAGATTGGAAGGTGGGCGACATCGTCACCTACGGCGACATGGCAAACCCGACTAAGGCTTACGTCGTGATCGCCGTCTCCGACGACCCGTGGAGCACCTACAAGATTCGGGAACTGGCCGCCCCGTACACCGTCACAACGACCGACGGACGGCAAGCCGGCTGGACCCTTTACCATCGGGCCGAAGAGGCCGGCGATGACTGAGCCGGCAGACCGGTTCCACGGGCTGACAATCGGCGCGTGGTGCGATCTCGCTCGACGCCGCCAAAAGGTGCATGTGTTCTACCAAGGCGCCGTTCACGAATGCACCCTCATCGCGTGGCGCCCGATTCGACCCGGCCGCACCGTCCGCACCAAGACGGCTCGCGTAGAGTTCCCGTCAGGGAGCCGGGCAACCGTGAAGATTGGGCAGGTCACCCCGATCCACGCGACCGCCGATTAGAAGCGCCAGAACTGCGCTAAGGTGATGTCGTGGAGTTCGACGCCGTCGCCAAAGTAAAGCCGACCTCGACTGACTTCATGGAAGTCGGCTCGTCCGGCCTTCATCAGAGCGGCGGCGAGATACGCCAAGACTTTCTCCGCCAGTTGCAAGGCCGGCAAGCCTTCGCGAACTATCGGGAGATGGCCGACAACGATCCGGTCATCGGCGCGATGCTGCACTCCATTGAGATGCTCATTCGCGGCACCGACTGGTCAGTTGAACCGGTCGACAACAACGATCAGCGAGCGATCGCCGAAGCCGAGTTTATTTCCGAATGTTTGTCGGATATGTCGGTCTCTTGGGTGGACACGCTCGCCGCAATCATGTCGTTCCTCGTGTACGGCTACTCGCTGCACGAGATCGTTTATAAGCGGCGGCAAGGTTTCACGAATGATGCCCGCACCCGGTCCCGCTATTCGGACGGCCGCGTCGGCTGGCGCAAGATGGCAGGCCGCTCCCAAGAGACGATTGAACGGTGGGAACTGGACTCCGCCGGCGGCATCCAAGGCGCCTACCAGTTAGACCCGAACAGCGCGAAGCGTGGAGCCACGTTCCTGCCAATCGAAAAGTGTCTGCTGTTCCGGACCACCTCGAAACTGAACAACCCGCAGGGCCGCTCCATCCTCCGAAACGCCTTCGTGCCGTGGTTCTACAAGCGGCGCATCCAAGAGATTGAAGCGATTGGCATTGAACGCGACCTCGCCGGTATGCCGGTCGCGCTCGTCCCGCCGCAACTCTTGTCGAACGCGGCGACCGCGGAAGAGCGTGCCGCCCTCGACGCAATCAAACAGATTGTTCGCAACATCAAGCGTGATGAGCAAGAGGGCGTCGTGTTCCCGCTCGCCTACGACCCGGAGACAGGCCAGCAGGCTTACGACTTGAAACTGCTCTCGACGGCCGGCTCCCGCCAGTTCGACACCGACGCAATCATCGGCCGATACGACCAACGGATCGCGATGACCGTCCTCGCCGACTTCCTGCTGTTAGGTCACGAAAAGGTTGGAACGCAGGCTCTCTCCGTGTCGAAGGTCGACCTCTTCGTCCGCTCCCTCGACGCCTACCTCTCCGAGATCGCCGAAGTGTTCAACAGTCACGCCATCCCGCGACTGCTCCGCCTGAACGGGGTCGACGAAGCGCTCTCCCCGACGCTCACCTACTCGACCCCGAAGTCGGTCGACTTGGGAGCCATCGGCACATTCATAACGCAGATGGCGCAAGCGGGCGCACCCCTCTTCCCGGACGAGACCCTCGAAGGACACTTGCGAAGCATCGCCGGACTGCCAGCCGTCGAAGCCGAATCGGTGTAGCCGTGCCCGGCACCGTTCGGGTCGCTCGCCGCTCCCGACCGTGGGACCGGCTGCCAATCACCAAGGCGCGGCCACCGGGACAGGCAGCGTTCCGGCCCGCCGGCAAACTGACACTCTCGAAACGGGAGAAACGTCTCGCCGACCTTCTCACCCAAGCGGCCGCCGGCTACCCGCTCGACTTGTGGACGTCACCGCTCACCGGCGGCAACATCGCCGACACGGAGCGCCGCACCCGTGAACACCTCGCCGGCTTCGAACGGCAGATTGCCGGCATCCTCGCCGACCAATATGAGGCATCAGCCGAGCGGGCCGCCCGCGAACTGGCCGACATCCTGTCCGCAGCATTCCGACGGGCCCGGAAGGCGGTACGCAAAGAGGCACCCGACCCGGCTGAACTGGTCGCCGGTTTCCGATTCGACGCCCGCAACGCAAACACGGCGGCATGGTCCCGCACCGAAGCGGCCCGGCTCGTCACCGCCCTGACCGAGACGCAACGGGAAACGGTCCGACAGGTCATCCAACAGTCATTCGATTTCCAGCGGACCCCACAACAAGCAGCCCGCTCCCTCTTCGAAGTGCTCGACACGGTCGCACCGACCACGACCGCCGGCCAAGAGTTCGCTGAACTGATCGGCGCCCGAGTGAACGGTCTAACGCCACGCTACGAACAGGCCGTCGTGAACCGGGCCGAACGGTACTCCGCTGACCTCGCCGCCCGAGGCATTGAAGGTCCGAAGGCGCTCGACAAGGTGAGACGAGACGCCGACAAATATGCGGAACGTCTCCGCCGCTCCCGTGCCCGCACCATCGCCCGCACCGAAATCTTGACCGCCAACAACGCGGGACGGATGGCATCATTCGAACAGGCGCAACAGCGCGGACTGCTCTCCGAAGAGCACTCCCGGAAACGGTGGTCCGCGTCCGGCTTCGATATGTGCCCAATCTGCACCTCGCTCGACGGACAGTTGCAACGGCTCAAAGACCCGTTCGTCGACGAAGTGTCTGTCGACTACCCGCCGGCACACCCAAACTGTCGCTGCTCGTTCGACATTGAACCGAACGTCGAGTTATGGGAGCCACCCCGAATCGTCGGCGAAGGAACCTCTGATGACCCGCACCGCTGGGCAACGGACCCGATCCCGACACCCCGATTCCGTCAAGGGGCTGCTACACCGCTCCCTGACCGCGTCCCCCCTTCGCCCGGTGGTGCAGGGCCGGGCGTCCCGGTTCGGCCCGCTCGCGGGCTCGTGGAGGGCACACAGAGGCAAGCACGGCTCGCCGAGGCTGCCGCCGAATATGGGGTTACGCCGGAAGAGGCCGCCATGTTCCTCGACGACGCCGCTGTCCTCTTCGACCGGGCGAAAGCGGAAGCGGCTGAGCGGCTCCGCGAAACCTTCGCTCTGCTCGACTCCCCGAACATGGGAACGACCGGCATCCCCGACCCGAGAGACGTCGATAAGGCCGGCCAAGTCTATTACGACTGGTTCCGGAATCTCGGCAAAAAGGAGCAACAGCGGCTCCGACAGAACGGCTGGGTGAGCCGAAGTGTTCGCGCCTCCGTCGACGAGTTCGACGAAGCGTTCGCTGCACAGTTCGGACTTGAATCGCGTGGACTGCCCGGACAGGCGCTCGAAGAGCATTGGCTCCGCCTGAACCGTGAACATGACCTCTTAGCGCAGGCCGTCCGAGGCCGGAAGCCGCGCAACTATGACCGGTACGGCATCACCCCCGATTACAACCAACTGCTGCCCGCCCTTCGCGCCGAGGGCTACGACCTGAACGTGGTCATCGGCGGTTACAGCGAGGACATCGCGGCGATGATCGCGCAGAAGGAACTGGTCGCCGGCGCCGACGAAGCGTATGCGCTCATTCGGGAAGCGGACCGCGCGATTCACGGACCTCCACCGTGGCGGATGTCTTACCAGTCTTGGGAAGATGAGGTTCGGCAACTGGAGTCCGACGCCCGAAACGGTCTGCTCACCTCCACCGGCGAAGCACGCCTTTCCGAACTGGTGCCGCCGCGAGTCGACCTTGGCCAAGACTACGAAGAGTTGTTTGCGACCATCGTCGAGACCGCCCGCTTCGCAAGGCTCGAAGTGGCCGAATATGCTGTCATCCCGTGGCAGAACAGCGCCTTGATCCCGATTCCGCCGCCCTCGCCGGCCGCCGCGAAGCCCGTCCCGAGACCCGCGCCGAAACCCGCGCCAAAACCCACACCCGCTCCCGCATCATCGGGCAGGCTCCCTTGGGACGCAGAAGACTTAGTGCCGGTTACTGACGGGACATTGGTGCCGAAACGGTTCGTTATCCGCGACGGCGACGAGACCATTGCAGACCTTGGGGCGTGGCACAGAGAGAAAGTGGCACGAATCGACGACGCATACGATTCAATGCTGAAATCGCAACACGCACTCAGTCCCGAGGTTGAACGATCACAAGGCGTTTATCAGTCGGCGTTCGGAATGCACGGTACAATCAACGGCGCTTTGCGAGAGGGCGCACGCCACGAACTGCTCGACCTGCATCTCGCTAACCTCGACGAACTGTTCCAAACGAAGATTCCCGTCGACGTTCAACTCTGGCGCGGCATGAATATCGCCGGCAAAAAAGAGTTTGAGACACTTATGGAGATAATGCAAGAAGGAGCGATCGTTTCGGATGCCGGCTTCATGTCGACCAGCGTGTCGCAGTCAACAGCCTTCCAGTTCGCAGGTTTCGGCGGCAAGAACAAGCCGGTGCTAATGGAGATACGCGCAAGGTCCGGCTCGACTTCCTATCGGGCGATTGAAGGCATTGGAGGCACTACCGAACACGAGGTGCTGTTGCCGAGAAACGTCCAGTTGCGAGTGTTAGAAAACTTTACCGATGAGAATGGCGTGACGAGGATCGTCCTTGAAGTGGTGGAGGATCAATGAGCAACTTGAAAGAGCGAATGAACGATCATGGTTTCCGGGTTGTGAGACCGGCGAAACCAACCGCCCGAGAGTTGCGAGAGATCGCTGAACGGGAGCGCCTGCTTGCTGACAACGTGGAGCGTGTTCTGTCCGGTGAAACGGGGCCGGGTGTGCCGGCAAGCGGATGAGCCGCGACCCTGAATCCGAAGTCGGTGTTCCGGCGACCGTCGACGCGGTCCGCTTGAATCTGATCCGTCTTGGCATCCTCCGCCCGTTGCAAGTGTCGGACGCCGAGAGAGCCGTGCTTGCATTTCTCCGCCCGCTCGAACTGTCGGACGCTGAGAGAGCCGTCCTTGGCCTGCCGGGGTTCCCGGACACCGAACGGGGTCGACGGGACTTTGCGGCCTCCTACGGTGCGCTGACGGGCCGCTGACGCCCGTTGGTAAGGTGCCGGCATGGTTGCCGTCCCCGACTACGTCGCCGCGAACGCTAAACGTGGCCTCGACCTTTTAGAGTTTGCGGGGAGCGGGCTCCGACCTAAGACGATTCGTGAGGCGCGGAGCATGGCCGGCGGCGAAGTGTCCGCCGACAAGGTTCGAAGGATGGCGGCATGGTTCGCCCGCCACAAGTCGGACCTACAGACCGGTGACGCCGACGACTTTGTCGCTGGACGTCGAGAGCGTCCGACCGCCGGTCAAGTGGCATGGCTCCTTTGGGGAGGGTCGCTTGGTCGTGACCGAATGGACGCGATGGAATGGGCGGAGCGTGTCCGTGACCGTCTAATCCGTGAAGGCGAGTTAGAAGCGGCAGCGCCGGGCTCCTTGAAGCGTGGCGGCTGGGTTCAGTACGCCGTTCCGAAACCGCCTGACGCGACAGAGTTCGCGACGGGCCGCATCCTTGAAATGTCCCGTTCCGGGACGCTCACCGCTGGAGCCGAGAAGCGGGAAGGGTCACCTTCCGACCCGGCGGTCCGGGTCCGTGTGTACGCCCGGCTCGAAGATGACACCTTGCAAGAGACCGACCGTGAGGTCGTTCGCAACGGGTCCGAGTTGCGGACCATCCCTGACCCCGGTGACCGTGTTCGGAAAGCGTCGGCGTCTGCACGAGCAACGCTTCAAAACAAGGTGGATGACCACAACGACAAGCATGGCGACACCTCTTCGAAGCGGGTGACGCTCGGCATGTTGGAAGCGGTCTTTGACCGCGGGATCGGCGCCTACGAAACGAACCCCGGTTCGGTGCGGCCGACGGTGACGTCAGCGGAGCAATGGGCGTTCGGCCGAGTCAACGCTTTCTTGCAGGCCGTTCGAACGGGACGGTTCCCGAGAACCGCGTTCGATCGCGACCTGCTCCCGAAAGGGCACCCGCTTTCGACCCGCGATTAGCGGCCGACGTTTGCGGCGGCTTCGACCATCGTCGCGCCGGCGGCGAGCGTCGCCTTGGTGGCCGTGTCCAGCACGACCCACTTGGAACCGCGCCGGAGTAGCGCAAGGTTCTCGTCGCGATGCCAGAAGTAGACCGACCCTTGTGGTGAGCACCGGTTCCAACCTCGCGGCACGCCTCGACCGTTGGTCCGGACGTTCCCGTCGGCGTCGGTCCAGACAAGCCCGCTCACTTGTCGCCTCCGATGGGCTCGACGTAGAACCGGCGGGCTGCCCACTTTTCGGCGGCTTCGATCATCGCTTCGAGAGTGCCGTACCGGTAACGGCGGCCACCCTTGCCGGAGCCTTGGGTCATCAGCGCGTATTGGGTGACGCTGCCCGGAACCGGCTTGATCCGGATTGTGTGCTCGGCGTGCACGTTTCGGTCGTCCTGCTGGTCGACGAACCTCTCGCCGGACTCGCAGTTGACCAGCCGGCCGTGGTATCCGGAGAACTCGCCGGTAGCAGCCGAGCGGGTCATGTGGAAGTCGACCTTGGCCCGCTTCCTCTGGCCGGCGCTCACTTGGCACCGCCCGCGAGCATCGCCCGGATGTTGGCCGCCGAGGCCGCCTCGAAGTAGGCGGAGAACTTGGCCGCCTCGTCGACGAGCCCCTGAGGGATCGCGAGGGCTTCGGCGCGAGGCCGCTCGCCGTGGATGGTCCGGAACGGGACCCACCGGCCGGCGATGAGGTACGCCGTGAGGCTCACCGCTTCGATGATCCCGAGGCGGGTTTCGGTGCCCTCTTCGAGGCAGCCGTGCGGGATGGTGGAGAAGTCCATGTTGGACTCCTTTCTGCCGGGGGTTCCGGCGGTTTGGCCGACTGGCGCCGGCGAGGTGGTGGTCATGTCTCCAAGTATGCCTTATAGCGCGACGATTGTCAACCCCATATTCGAGATTTTTTGGGATATGGCGTGAAGGTGCAGGTCAGCGTTACAAAACTTTTTCGTTACAACCCGGCTTTCCTCTTCCAAACAGCCCATTCCAACCGGTACGTTCGCTCTCACCACGAGCACGCTCGTTGGGAGCACGAGAAGGTCGCGGTCCCCTCCCCGCGGCCTTCTCACTTTCTCCGGCCGGCCGCTCAGACGCCGCACACGGTTCGCCGGCGCCCGTCATGCCCGCCGGCCCAGTTCGGGGCGCAGACGGGCAAGGAGAGCCCTAAGAGGCGACCCTGTCAGAAGGTGTAGTCGTGATAGTGAAGCCGATTGCCGATGAGAAGCCGCTCGCCCGTTTTCTGATTCGAGCCGACGCGGACCCAAGCGCCGTTTTGGCGGAGCGAGTACCGGCCGAGCCGGCCTTCCAAGTTGACTTCGTATTCGTAGGCTTGCGAGTCTGACGCCCCATTCTTGTCGGTTCGTCGAGCCCGGTCCTCTTGAATCTCGATCTTGGTTGGCCGGCCCTGCTTATCGCGGGCGAGGATCGCAACGATCGTGCAGGCCTTCCGGTCGGTCCACATTAGGCGGGTTGCGCCCATCCCGATCGCTGGCACCGGCGAATCGACTTCGCCGTACCGTCCTCCGTAAAGGTTGTTGTAGAACGATCCGGTTGTCATCAGAGGGTCTCCTTTGTGGGTTTGGGTCGAAGTGGTAGCGGGAGCACCGGGTCGCCGTTCGGGCGGTGGAGATACCCCTTCCAATCGGGCTGGTTCTCTGGCGCGGCCGGGAACGATCGTCCGCCTCCGCGATCCATTCGCCAGAAGTAGCACTTTCGGCTCGGGCAAGTGGCCGCCGTTCGATGTCCCCACTCTTCGGCGCAGAGGTAGCAAAGGAGCCCTTCGCGGTCGACGCCGCGGATGGCGCAATGGACGCAGCCATGCCAACTCATTGGGTCGCCTCCCAAGCCGCTCTGAATACCTGCTCGTCGGCGCCGAGAGTTGCGAGCGTGTCGGTCCAGTAGAGAACGACCGCGGGCGCTTGGTCATGCCACTCGGCGACGGTTCGCATCGCGACGTCACGGCCTTCGGCGAACGCAATCCGGTAGAACTCTTTGGTGAGGTCGAGGCCGGCGCGGATGAACTCGCGTCGCTCGTCACCTTGCAACGTGAGCATTCGATGTTCGATGGTCCGTTTCGCCATTCGAACCGCCCATTCGTCAGGTTCCGGGATTGGGTCGCCGTCGCTGACGTAGGCGATCACGATTCGTCCTTTTCGGCGAGGGTGATTGTCTCCCGGCTCGCCGTCAACGTGGGCGACATAGAGAACGTGCCGAGAGGCTTCGCCCTTTCCTCGTTGTCGGCTGCCCACACCCGGACACCGACGCGGGACTCTTCGCCCCAACGGTCTCGGATGGTGATGAACTTGGCGGTTCGGGCGGTGACGGTGAAGTGCCAAACGCAGTTGTGGTCGGCGGCGCTCCGGCACCAGTAGGTTCGGCCCACTTCGAAGCGGGTAGGCTCGTTGGTCTGTTCGGTGGTGGTGGTCATTGTTCCTCCTTGTGGTGGTCAGGCCCGGTTCGGGTTCTGGCTAACGACCTCGATCGTGTAGCAGACGTCGGTGCGGATTCTGCCCCTAACCTCACGCCGAAACTCATGGCGCTTGACCGTTGCCGTCTTGCCAGCCGCCCGATTGTTTCGGGCTATCTTCTCAGCCCTCGCTCGGGTGTTGACTTCGATGGTCTTGGTGGTGGCGGTGCTGGTGTGTGTGGTGGTCATGTCTCCAAGTATGCCGAATAGGCGACCGCCTGTCAACCCCATATTCCGGATTTTTTCCGATATGGCGCGAAGGTGCAGGTCAGAGGCCCAAAGATTTTCTGCCGGCGGCGCGCAAACGGCCGTCCCGAAGCCGCTGCTAACCTGCCGCACCATGAACCCGTTTGAAGCCGGTTGGAAGTATGACAAGGATGACGACGGCGAGATTGACCCGCTCGACGAACTGCTCGACGCCTACCAAGGTTTCGTCCGGGCCGGCATGACGGACCTCGCTAACGCGACGATGGAAGCGGTCCACGACCTTCAAGAGTTGATGATCGGCAAGGGCCGAATGGTCGACGACTATTCGAAGGGTCACGGGATGGGCTATTCGAACCCTGTCGGCTGCCTTTCGATGGCTCACCTCGGGCTCCTTATGATGCCCGGAGGGCAGGCGCTCGCCGCAAAGGTTCGAAGCATCCTTGACCAAGCGGCGTCCGCTATGTTCGGCACCGGTGAAGCGGAGTCGGGCGACGAACCTATGGAAATGGGCGACATGCTTCAGCCTCGGATGGTGCAGCGCGTCATTCGTGAAGAGGCCGGCCAGTTCTGTGTCTACTCGGAGACCGGAAGGTCGTTCGGGTGCTACGCCGAGCGTGATGCCGCCGCGGAACGTCTCGCACAGATTGAATCGTTCGCGGCCGCCACAACCGCCGGCGCCGACGCGAAGAGTCTGATCACTTGGCACGACCAAGCGCACCGGGTCGACCGGGTGACGCCCGCAGTCAAGACGGTGCACGACATCATTTGCGACGCGCTTGAAGTGGAGCACGGCCTTGCCGAACCGTATGCGCTGGACACGGCCGCCAAGATGGCGATGCTCTCCGACCTTGAAGCGGGAATGATCGCGAAAGCGGCGGAGTACCGTTACACCCTCGGACCCGCTTACGTCCCCGACCGTGAAGATGCTCACGGCGAGTTCACCGACACGACGACGCTGCAAGCGGCAATGTGGGATTGGGTCCGCAAGGGTGACCGGACGATTTACCTCCAGCACTCGGAGAAGGCGGCCGGCGAAATGGTGGAGATGATGACCGTCCCGTTCCCACTCGAAGCCGAGTTGAAGGTTCCGGGTCAGGGCGTCACCAAGTACACCTTTCCGGCGGACACCCCGTTCCTCGGTGTCGTGTGGGAGCCGTGGGCTTGGGACATGGTGAAGAGCGGCCAGTTGCGCGGCTACTCCATTGGTGGCACCGCGAAGCGGGTCGAGGCCG
>Ga0070745_1002002_pt1 | contig 11102 bp, 17 predicted proteins | sample VirMetDEL_Mar_4_FD_77438 | JGI IMG/M metagenome (GOLD analysis project Ga0070745, IMG submission 77438) | Aqueous microbial communities from the Delaware River and Bay under freshwater to marine salinity gradient to study organic matter... | ecosystem: Environmental > Aquatic > Marine > Coastal ...
GAGTTGCTATCGATCTTGATAGCACGCTCTCGTGTCGCTTTATTAGCAGCCTGATCTACATCCTTTAATGCACGCTTTGCTTCCTGCGTGTCAGCCGTGACGTTTAATCTAAAATCAGCCACGGCTGCGCTCTATCCGCCTAGCGCATTTTATGGCTGGCTTGATTGACCAGTCATTAGCGCGGTGTAGACGTGCAGCGGTATTCTCATCTCTCGCACAAGCTGCGTTAGTACGAACTTTGTCGGCTGGTCCGGACCGTTTGCTTCTTCCGAGGTCGGACGCCACTCCGGATAAGGCAAAAACTCCTTTGCGTTGACCTTCGGCGGCGTCTTCTTAGACCCCGAGAACCCGTGCGCAATCTGTACCACGAGCTGCGTCAGTCTTGCTGTCGTCAGCGCTTTTTCATTCGCTTTGCGCTGCTCACGGTCATCTAGATGGCGCAGTACACGCCTAATCGTTGAGACCGGAGTCCGCAGGAAACGCTCTCGGGGATAGTCAGCTCCTATTCCTGACATTCGCACCCTCAAATACACCCCGTCCCAATCGGTCAGGGGTGATTTAAGGTAGCGCTCGCTGTCCTCTAGGAGTTGCTCGGGGGTGGGCTGAACTCCTGCTCTTCCTCGTCCTTTCCCTCAGGTTCAGGCCACCCGTCACGCTCCCAGGTAATCAGCTGGAAGATTTCCTCCATCACTTTGGTCGGGATGGCCTCGGTATCCTCCTCGCTCCAGTCTTTGGTCTGCTGCCAATCTTTCGACTTTGGCAGTTTGACCTCGCCGCGATAACGCATAAACAGCGTCACGAACGCAATCTGCTGCTCGACTGCTCCAAGGCTGTTCCTCTGTAGATCTTCCAGCTCGGTGGCGTAGTCGTACAGCATCTCCTCGTCGGCACCGTCCCCACTCAGTAGGTCGATGGCTTCCTTGGTTGTAATGCCTTTGTCTTTTGCAATCCGCTGCGCAAGCTTGATCGAGCTAAATGTCGACTTCGACTGCTTCCGACTCAGATCTTCAATGCCCTTCGCCTCCCCTGGTACAAGATCGTTGTAGATAGGGAACCTGAACGGTCCGATCTCGTGGTATTTCTCAGGGCTGAACAGGATCGATGCGTACTTACTCATCGCTAATAGGAAGAGCTATGTCCCAAGCCCGATATGGCTCGGTTTGTTGAACTAGCTCGAGTGGCAGTTCAACTTGGATGCTAACGCCGTCATACGCTAAGCGTATAAACTGCGCTTGGACGAGGGGTTCGAGATAGAGGGCTCCGCAATGCAGTGTGTTGCCCTCCTCTCGACAATTCACCGCAAATACTGTGTTGATCGGATCGATCAATAAATCGTGCTGCATGATCGCATGATGGCATGAACGTATGAAGGCATGAAAAAAGGGGCTCCGTAGTGGAGCCCCTGGTAATCCAAGCTTCAAACCAAGCTCAAGGAGCGGTAGCGAAGCTGATGGTCAGACCCTGCACAGGGCGGGAAGTGCCGTTGGCGTTAGCAGCACCGTTGGCATCAACGTTCTGACGGAGAGCGCCGTCGGCAACAACCAGGCGATACAGGGTGCCTGCAGCCAGGTTGGCGTCGGGGTTGATGGTCACAACGTTGGCAGCCAGAGTCACCGTTGCAGCAACCCGAGCACCGGTCGAAGCGACCTCGAGGCGGTAGCCGGAACCATTGGCTTGACCCAGAGCAAGCTGGGTCATTGCCGTCGAACCGTCAGTGGTGTAGGTGACGGTCAGGTTGTCACCAACTGCATGTGCGGTGTTGTTGTCAGTAGGGCTAGTAGCAGCCTGACGAGTGCCGTTAACGAGGAATAGCAAGCTCGACTGCACGCTGCCGAAGCTGATAGCAGAAGCGCCAGCATCCAGGCGACCGAACACCGGGCGACCACGGGAGACGAGGTCGAACGAGATCTCGGTCAGACCCTCGGCACTCATGTTCTCCGAGTAGTTCTGAATCACCGCGTTGAAACCGGTGAAGTCATACATGTAGTTGCCGGTCGCACCGTTGGCTTGACCAAGCTCCTTCAGGAACTCGATGTAGATCTCGAAGTCCTTGTTGTAGCGGGCACGCTGAATGAGGCTGAAACCTTCGTCGTAGTTGCCACGGAAGGTCGGGCACGCAGCGCCAGCAGCGAGCTCGGCGTCCTTCAGGAAGTAGGCAGTAACAGATGCCTGCACCGAAGAACCGGTGATCACGGAATCAGACCAACCGTCGTCGCCCAGCAGGCGGAACTCCTGGTTGTTGTCCGAGATGTTGAAGCTGGTATTGGTGATGCCCTGCAGCTCGACGTAGGCACTGCCGGTGTCGAGGGTGGGCAGAGTGATCAGTCCTGCAGTATCGCGAGTAGCGAAATAACGGCAGGGGGCAGTCAGGTCCACGGCACGGACAATGGTCCGGTGCGCCTTGTGAAACGACAGCCCGATGGCGTAGTCGGCCATTTTGGTGACTCCTTAAGGGATCGGGGGGTTCAAGACAGCTCCGCTAATGCGGGCCGTGAGGGCCTCAAAGGTGACCTCAGTCCGGGCCATGTACGTGACTTGGTCCCGAGGAAACGCCCGTGCCATACGACGGCTGATCTCCAGCAATGTCGTTGGCATCCGCGTTCCCTGTGTGTTGCCGTAGTTCGTAAAACGAACGTTCCACGTCTCGAAAGACAGGACTCCGTTGTATGAACCAGGGCTGCGAATTTCGGGGACGTCCTCGATGGTGCATTCGATACCGGTGATCTCCCAGCTCGAAGGAACCATGGCTGCACCTACGACGTACACGGCAGGAATGCGAGTGCCATTAGGCCAGGTGTAATACCCAGGCCAGTTGGCCTCAGCTCGCAAAGTTGTACCGTCTGCTTCGTACAGGTTCAGCACATAACGCTCGATGTCCTGACGGATGTGCGTGACTGGAGGGCATCCATGAACGGTCATTGACGCCTCCGCACAGCAGCACGTAAGAGTTCGCCGTACTTAGTAGAAGCTTCGTCGAGAGGCTCCTTAGTCCAAGCACGCCCAGGGAAGCGATCCCCTGAAACGCTTACTCCGCCCTCGTGGACTTGAGTTGCATACTCGACAGGCCAAGTGAAAGTCACTGAACCGTCAGCATTGACAACTCGTGTCTGACTGGCGCGTAAACGCCCGCTGTCCACGATGTCCCTGACTTGTGGTGGGGTGGGGTATGACCACTTCGATGCAGAAATCTCCTGCGTGAAGCGGTTGTCAAGCCAGGTGGATAGCTGCCTCATGGCTTCCCTGGAAGCAGCTTCGAGTTCGAGGTCAAGAGCAGGTTGACGACGGGCCATCAGTTGGGTCCTCCGATAACTCGGAAAATCCCTTCGATCTCCTGCCGCAAATCATCCCGATGGTTTTGCTCCATCGAAAGATCCACAACCAACTCAAAACGTCCCCTGTAGCCATTCACAGTGGCTGACGCTTGAGAACCGTTTGTAATCCGGCTATCAAGCACTGCGGGGGTCAACAGTCGACCGCGGACGAAGTATGTCGTGACGTCTACGCCTTTGTCGGCCTGCCATTTCGGAGGCTCAAGATTGACAGCAGCGAGATATTCGACGATCTCGGTGGTTGGGACGGTATTACCCGTAGTTGCATCGGTGCTCGACGTACCAGTGACTACCTCGAAGGCGAGTTGAGCATTGCCCCAGGGGGCGTACTCAGCAATGGTCGCAGTCGCTATCACCATGACTACAAGGCAAAGCCGCTCAGCGTGAGGCTGTTCAACAACCGCAAATACTCCTGTCCATAGAGTGTTGCTTCAAGATGCTTACCCAACGGTTCGCCACTCGAAGCGCCAATCTGACGGCCTATTTGCATCGTGCGCGTTGCCAAAATATGCGCTGTCAGATAACTAACAGCGTCGGTATGGAGTGACCCCCACGTAGTTGTGGGGGCATACCGACCCGCTTCTGCCAGCGCCCCTGAAATCACATCCAGAGATTGCTCTCCGAACTCGGGAAATCGGGTTACAAATGCACTGGTAGAAGGGACTGCCATCAGCCGTTACCTTCAGTGATAGCGGTGATTCGCTTGGCAATCGCGTTCTTTACCCGAATACGGGATTCGCCTGCATCCCACTTATTCAGCTGATCGATGTCGAAGCTGTCCTCAATCAAACCCATGGCCTGACTGACGGGCATAGCAAACAGTGAATCTGCTGCTTCAGACACCGGAGCCGATGTCGTTGTTGCTTCCTCGGTCTCGACACGCAGTGCGCCGAGCTTCATCAGGTTGCTAACGACGTCGTAACCCTTGATCTTTTCCCAGATCTCACTCGAAAAGTCGCGATTGACTCCCGATTTGACCTGGACGTTGTCCCTGCCGTTGACACCAACGAAGGAAAAGGAGATAGAACACTCCTTATCCATCGGAGGATTCTCAAGCTCAGGACGGTAGACGAGGATCATGATTGGATGAGTTGCAAAGAATCCCGTTTAGGAATGGGTTGAGTAAAAGCCCGAAAAATCAGGCCTTCTCAAGCACCATCACGCTCTTCGGGTAGTACAGGGCAAGACCGCCGATGCGAGCGTGGGCAGCCACGCTGAACTCGAGGGCATTGCGCAGGGGAGGCAGGAACTCCAGAGGCTGGGGAACATGCAGCTGCAGCTTGTCGGGGCTGCGGTCATAGACCACAACACGGTCCTTGCTCAGCGAACCGCCGGACTTAGAAGCACCGAGCTCGTTGATCGGCTCGATTGCAGTGATCATCGGGTTGGTGCGGAGGAAGAACTCCATCACCGTGGTGTCACTGGTGGTGCTACGGGCAGTAGTGGAGATGATGCGATACACGTCGTAAGGGACGAGCATCGTGTTGGGCATCTCCTTCATGTTGGAGTTGTTGACGAGTGCAGTAGGTGCCTCGTTAAGCAGCTCCAGCATCTCGTCAGTGGTGATGCTGCTGTCATCGAACCACTTGTTGGGGACGGTCTTGTCAACTTGATCGTTGTTGAACAGACCCTTCATCCCAGAAGGAGCATCACCGAAGTAGGCGATCTCCTGCACCTTCTCCTCATAAGCACGACGCACAGCGTTGGCGCGGCGTTGCTCGAGGTTCATGCCGGGCACCATGGCCGCAGCACGGGTTTCTTGGATGGTGTATGCGAAAGAAGCACCCAGGGAACGAACCGGGTGGGTCACTTCCTTACGCAGGACGTCGGCGCGAGGCAGATCCTGAGCCTTGTCGCCAATCACCTTCATCGAGCCTTGCTTGTCGAAGACGCGATAGGTGAAGCTGTCAGCACCGTTGCCGACCTCGGAAGAGAGGGGGATCAGGCTGCTGTACTTGATGTCGGCATACTCGACCTCGAAGGTGCGAGCCAGGATAGTTTCTAGCTCGCGGGCCAGAAACACGCCGACGTCGTCGTTACGGATTTCGGTGGTCATGGTGGAGAAGCTCCGTGATTAGTCGGCGGAGTAGGTCATGCCGGGGATGTCGATCTCCAGCAGAGCCAGACCGGCGGCAGTGGTTTCAGACACCCAGCGGGCACCGGTCACAGCAACGGTCACACCGGCAACAGAAGATTTGCCGAAGCGACCCTGGAAGGCGTTAGCCAAAGTGCCGGAGTGATCGCTGATGTAGAAGCGAACGGCATCGCCAAGAGCAATAGCCTCGGCGGAATACACCCAAATCACACCCTTGGAGACCACGTTCACGGTCTCGGTGTTGGGGTAGCCATAACGGCTGTTAGGACCAACCGGGGTGGGGTTGGGGGTGTAGCTGCTACCCAGGCTTGCGCCCTCGAGGACTTGGCTGCTGATAGCCATGCCCTGGATGTTGGACACGCCGGAAACCAGCTCGACCGCATAGGGATCGTTGCTGCTGGGGCTGTTGTCGGTCTGAACCAGCACGCCATAAGGAATGGCAGCGCCGGACTGGTTGCGGTAGCTGCGGCAGACATAAGCCTGCAGATCAGCCAACATGCCTTCGTGGCCAGCAGTCAGGTCGAGCGGATAGCTGCCTTGTGCCCCAGAAGGGTTGGAAACAGTAGTAGCGGTGAAGGTGATAGCCATGGAAGGGCTCCTTACTTAGTAGCGGTGAGAGGACGCTTCCACGCATCCGCCATCCGGTTCCGGTAGGCATCTACCGGGGAAGCGGTGCCACGGCCTGCGCCTTTGAGGGCGTCACGCAGACCCTCGGTGCTGTCAGCACGATCTGCTTCGTCCTCGTGGACTTCGGCTTCACCTTCGATAGCAGCCTCGACCTCTTCTACCTCGTCGCCACCGTCTTCACGGGAGGAGAGGATGCCGTCAACCACGCCTTGGATGTAGGCGGGATCAGCGTCCTCGCGAGGAGCAGAACCGGTCAGGTTCTCGAAGGCTTGGCTGTAAAGGGAAGAGTCGTCGATGCCATCGAACTTGAACTCTTCATCAAAGGCAGGGGCCAGACGCTGCAGGGTCTCGATACGAGCGGCGACCAGTTGGTCGATCTCGGCTTGATCCATGCGTGCAGGCTCACCTGCTTCGAGCTCGGTAACACGCTCTTCGAGCGCATCAACACGGCTTTCAGCGGCCTCTTTCTCGTATGAGATGGAATCGAACTCGCTCTGAAGGGCGTCGAGCTTGGTGGCAAACTCTTCGCGCTCTGCTGTAACAGCTTTCAGTTGGCGCTCCATGTCCCGTGCGAAGGACTGGACCGCGGTAGCTGCTTCAGCGGGCAGATCGATCTCCAGGCCGTCGAGTTTGACGGTTGCCATAACGGGAGATGCAGTTGAACAGGGCTGGAGCGCCTCAGGATCAAAGGCGACGGCGTCTGCCGCATCCATTCGATCCATCAATAAGCGCACCTCGGGGCCAGCCCGACCCCGAGGAACAATGGCGATGTGGTTCACCCTGATGTTGCGCTGGACTCCGGCGTACTCCTCGCCCTCGGGGGTAATGCCAGGGGTTGCGTCGTAATCAACCTTGTATCCAGCAGACACTTCAGAAGCGTCTTTGCGCTTGATCTTCTCGATCGCCTCTTGATCGGTGATCAAAAGCGCGACTTCTACAAAGCCGTCGTTGTACCGGACCTGACTACCGGAATAGCCGATCTGATACTGCTTTGTATTAGCTGAGTCGAGAAGAACGGGCGGGTGACCCCACGTTGCGGGTTTCATCCCGAACGTGGTTAGCGAGTCCGGATTGCTGACCTCTTCGGGAGGTCGATACTCGCGGACTTGGGAGCCATCTGCACGGCGGTACAACTGTGTGCCCGTCCGCGCTGCTCGACACCACACACGAAGGTAACCCTCGTCCGTGGTCTCGCTTCCGGTAATCGGCGCGAAGTCGTAGCGAGAAACAGATGTTTCCATGCAACTAGATTACGGCTATTAGCTGTAGCTAGTAGCCTTAAACGGAAAGCGAATAAATGACGTGGCGATCCATAGGCAGCTTGCCATGTGTTTAAGGATGCGGGCGCTGAGAGAAAACTCTGGAATGACGCAAAATCAAGTGGCTGAGGCGCTCTCGGTAAGTCAGGCGGCTTACAGCAGGCTTGAGAAAGGAGAGGTTGAAGTGTCCCTCTCCAAGCTCATTGCTCTCAGTGAGTTCTACAAAGTTCCCCTGAGTGACCTGATTAACGGGATCTAGCCGTTCAGATTCGACGTGTGGGTAATGACCGCACCTTCTGAGATCAACCGCTGCGCGATGTAACGAGCCTCAGCTGCTGGACAGTCCAGCCAATTCGCACCAGACGGTCGCCAGAAATGGATCCGGACAACTCTGTCCCACGGAAGCTTGTTAAACGGCAATGTCAGTCAGTCGGTCACTTCATTCTGTGTAGTCACAGATACGTCGGACCATAAAACTGCATATCGCTACGACCTCGGCGGTAACCAGGCTCATAACGACGACGCAGCTTCTCAACCGTCAAACGGTGTGAGCGTGTTCCGCTGCGAAGCGATGCACGGGTGGCCTTGCCAGAGAGGTACATCGCTTCGCCAACTTCACGGAGTCGACGAAGCTCGCTCTCGGAGGCGCGTTTGATCGCTGCTTCTGCTTCCTTGTTTGCGCTAGCTGCGGCAGCGCGTAGCCGTTCGGTCTTCGATGGTGGTTTCATTTGCTGAAACGCCTTAGCGGTGAGCTTCATCGATGGGGGCTTGGCCGTTGCGCGATGCACGGCCTCGGTAATCCCGCTTTGCACCATCCGCTTACCAGCAGCGGGTGCGCCAAGGATTGCCCGTCGGCTGCCCTTGTGCAGCAGTGCACCACCAACAAGAGCAGCAGTCAGACCAGCTGCAACAGCTGCTTTCTTGGAACCACCCCCTCCCTTGGAGCACTTATGTGCTTTAGGAATGGTGCTGTTACCGCAAGGCTTGCCTTCGGCATCACGGCGGCTGGTCTTACCCGAGCACTTCCACTTCGCACGGGACAGACACAGAGGAGTGTTCTTCTCCTTGCCGCTGCAATCAAACCCTTCTGACTTCATGTCTCCAAAGCTCCTGGCGCAGTAACGGTCCCCTTTTGGTGTACCGGGGGAAATGCGGTAACCCTTGGCCCCATAGCGGACCTTTTTCTTTCGACCGGTCTCGGGGTCGGTGACGGTTTTGACGTACTTCTTGCCGTCTTCAGCGTCGAAACCCGTTCCCCAGATGTCGGTCTTGGAGCTGACCATGATCGGAGCACCACTGCGCTCTTTCTTGGGGTCGTTGCGGCGTTTGCGGGCCACTAGGGTGCGGCGTTCAGCGGGGCTGAGGGCCTGCGCTTTGGCAGCGGGGAGACACTTTGGTTTGCCTTCACTCTTGGTGCGGTCACCGCAAGGCCCGAGGATCTTGCCGGTGCTGCTCATGCGCACCCACTTCTCGTTGAACCACTTGTCCAGGCTGTCTGTACGGAACTTGCCACCACGGCGTTTGTACTCCTGAACCATCCAGGCGTTGGCATAAGCACTCGGGTAAACCTTGAACTTGCGCTTGGCCTCGGTTTTGACCTTGGCGTGGAGTTTCTCGTCCAGGAACTTGATATTTCGGCCTTTGCCGTCAAGGCGCAGCGTAGAAGGGGTCAGGGCCATGGCTCAGATGGAGAGGTTCTCCAGGTCGGGGGTGAAGCCAGGGGCGTAGATCGAATCCATCTTTTTGCCATAAGAATCACATCCACAAGACTTCTTCCCTTTCTTGCTGTTTTTACAACCACATCCCTCACCATCGACCGCAGGCTTGGTGCATTTCGCACCTCGAGCACTCCGCTTGCGATTGGTCGGCTTGAGATATGGTTTCTCTTCGCCTTCGCGTACTTGCATATTGTCGTGAGAGTACCCGCAGGCCATGGCAAGAAAGGCTTTTTAGCCCTCACAGCGTCATCCCACATTAGCTATCACGTTTGACCTGATCTGACCATGGAGAGTGGATACTCATTCCACCCCCTAATAACCGACTATCGCCAGTTTGTAGCTCATCATCCACTGGATCATGAACCACAAAAGGCGTAGGTGCTAATGGCTGATCCGCAAGCCACTCAGCCTCGGCTTGATCCAGCTTGCTACTCAGGGTCGCATGAAACTTCCAGTCCTGTGCCCAACGACGCAGGACCCGTTTCCAACCTGATTGACCAAACCGGTAGAGCCAAGTTGTATGACCTACTTTCCCCGTGGGAAAACTACCTTCAGTGCCTTAATAATCAGCTGTGCCCAGCTGTTCTCCTTGAGCGGGGACACCGCAATCAGCTCCGAGCCTGCTGCAACAATGATTGCAATCGCGGCCATCATCGCAGGATCCATGGCTTGTGATGTAACTACACCAATTTACGTGCGCTGAACCGCTTTGTTTACAGCACCAAAGGTGTCGGTGCTAACTGCTCGAAGACACCTGCTCTATTCAAACTAAATGAACCGTCGCGGTAGCGCTTCAGGGCTTCTGACACCTCAGCCCTGTGGTTTAACCGCATCGCGTTGTACTCAGGATCAAGGACAGCCAGGTCCTGGTCAAACGGGGCGAGATAGCAGCGGCAGCGAGGGTGGAGCGGTGTCTTGATCTCGCTTCGCTTGTAAATCATTCCCGCCCTCGGGGCACAAACCGGGCAGCTGCGGTCATCAGCCGTTGCGTAGTACATCACCGTGTTGATGCCTTGCGCGGAGTAGTAATTATTCGATGCTTCGTTGTAGGCACGCAGTGACTCGGTGCGGACAATCACCTCTGCCCTGGACTGCACAACACCAAGGCGTGAGCGCATATCCATCACCATCTCATCGGTAGCGCGACCCTCAGCAATTCCCTGAGCCACAATCTCGGCTGAAGTCGTCGCAAACTTTTCGCCATGCTTGCGTAGATAACTCCGTGCATTGGCCGCTGCGGCATACGTCGCCTCGAGTGGTACAGCGACGTCGACGCGATTTAGTCCGATCTCGGATGACAGGTTTTCGGCTACCGTCGTGCCGTATTTGCCTGATGTAGTCAGGAGGCTACGGAAGATACGGTCGTACCCGTCCACCTTGTCGGGGCGGATGACGGGAATCAGCTGACGGAACTCCTGTAGCAATCTGCTACTACGGTCGGCTTTGTCGAGTTGCCCTGCCTTGATCTCTACCCGAGCGCGGCGTACTAAACGATTAAACGACCCCTCCAACACGCGGTTAAGCAGCTTGATTGTTTCGTCCTCGGAAGAACGGAGCAGCTCGTTGTAGCGCTCAACGATTTCCATTCGGCGGGACCATCAGGGTCGTCTCCGCTAGAGCACCAAGCATGGCAAGATCGTCGAGGGGCATCCCCGACTTGGCTGCATCGACCAAGAGCTTGCCCATGGCTACAGGATCCTGCTCAGCCTGATACTTAAGGGCTGCCTTGTAGTAGTCACCGAAGTTCTTCATTTGGCAGCCTTCCAGATGGCATCCACCCATTCATAGGCGACGGGGTGCTCTGCCTTAAACCTACGGCCTGAAGTCACATATAGAACGGATAGCTCGGCAAACGTTTCCATCCTGCGTGTACCAAGATCGGTCCGACCGTATCCCGACGCTGCCTTATGCAAAGCAGCGGTCACCTCATCAGGGGATCTTGTACCTACGCGAGGATTCAAAGCGGTTAGTTCCTGCGTAAATCCACCGGAGGCCTTCATGTGAGCCTTATGGGCGATCTCGTGGATGTGATACAAGGCCTCTGTTACGTCACCATTGGATGTATTGCGGGTGA
>Ga0070745_1002004_pt1 | contig 11092 bp, 10 predicted proteins | sample VirMetDEL_Mar_4_FD_77438 | JGI IMG/M metagenome (GOLD analysis project Ga0070745, IMG submission 77438) | Aqueous microbial communities from the Delaware River and Bay under freshwater to marine salinity gradient to study organic matter... | ecosystem: Environmental > Aquatic > Marine > Coastal ...
AACATTAACTGTTATTTCTGTTGTTGCTTGAGGTATTGGTGGATCTATATTAATATAATCATCTATACCACTTAATCCAAATTCAAAATTATTTAGGGAAGAATTATTAAAAGCTACATCATTTATAAGAGAACCATTATTGGTACCTATTATATCCGTAGCAATAGTACCACTCCCAGGATATGTTCTTAAATTCATAGCATCTATATAAAATACTAATCCATCTTTAACTATATTTGGTGCTGCTATTCCTGCCATTATCTGAACCTAGCTTTCATTGCATTATAATTTTGTTTGACTTCTGATGCTGATAGTGCTTTATTATACATTAATACAGGACCAATATCACCTAACCACATTTCTCCACCACCTTGATTTCCTCCTATTCTACATTCTCTATTGAATCCCCAACTTAAACCACTTCCTTTCGAAGATTTTAATTCTCCGTCAATGTAGATATAAGCATTTGATGTTGAATCTTTAACAGCTGTTATATTTACCCATTTTCCTACAAAACTTGTATCTGGAAATTGATATGAATTTTGCCAAGCATCTCCAAATCGTATAGTTCTACTAGTCGTAAACCCTAAAAATCCATCTAAATATGTTTGGCCGCCACTTTGCCACCATGTTACTAATTCTCGGTGTCCATTTGGATTTTGTTCACAATTAAACCAAATGTTTAAAGTTAAACTATCAATAGTACCATTATCTGCTACATCATATATACGATCGGTATATGATATATAATCACTACTAGCTCCATCAAAATGAAATGCTCCATTATTTTTACTATCAAACATGCCTGTTGATTGTAATGTTCCAATTCGATTTCCTATTATATCTGTACATGAAGTACCAGTACCGGAATACGATCTTGGATTTGCAGCATCTAATGAAAATATTAATCCATCTTTTACTATATTTGGTGCGTAACTTGTTCCCATTATAATCCGAATCTCCCTTTAAGTGCGTTGTAGTTTTGTTTGATTTCTTGGGCTGATAAGGCACGGTTATAGATATTTAAAGATGCTATACTACCATTATAATAGTTATAATAAGTACTTCCTGATTTTCCATTTACTGCCATCCAACTTCCTTCATTTGTATAGTTTCCCATAACTGTACTTGAATAACTTAATGTAACAGGTTGACCATTTACATACAAATAAAAATCATTATTACCTGTTCCATACATAACAGCTGTTAAATTATACCAAGTATTACTAGTTACAGAAACATTGTAGGCTCCATATGAAAGATTACCACTACTGTATAATGAATTACCAGTATTATATTTAAATATCCAAAATTGAGTATCAGACATACCCATCATAATTTTTCCCCCTTCACTTATTACAGTACCTGTAGGGGTGGTAGGAGTTTTTGTCCAAACAGAAACAGTTCTTAAAGCTTCTAATGATAAAAGCGAAGGATAATTAACTTTATCTCCTACCTGATCAAAAGTAAAAAATCCATTATTATTAGTTGAAAAAGTAGGACTATTATCTATACTACCAGAATTATTAGAATTTTTTAAACTATTCCAAGCAGTACCACTCCCAGGATATGATCTTGGATTTGCAGCATCTACTGAAAATACTAATCCGTCTCTTACTATGTTTACTCCGTGTGCTAATCCCATTATAATCCAAATCTCGCTTTCATACCATTGTAATTATAAAGTACCTCATTTGCTGATAATGCTCGGTTGTAGATGTGAACTGATGCAACACTACCATTTAAATAATTTCCAGGGCTTCCTCCAGCTCCTGAAGTTCCTGCTCCTATAAGTAGGGGATCTGTAGAATCTAAACTTCCATAACCTGTTATATCTGTAGGACTATTTCCATCTTCTTCACCATTAATATAAAATCTTAAATTATTGCCATCCCTAACTCCTACTAAATATCGAAAAGTATTATCATTTCCTGTAGTTGCACTTTCAACCGATTTAGCTGTTGTATTATCATCAATAGCAAACATTAATTTTTCACTAGTAGATAATAATAAAGTATAATTTTTACCATTAGTACTATAAGCCCCTTTCATTACAAAATCTTGTACCCCATTGCCACTTGCACATTTACACCAAGCACCTATAGTTCCATCTCCACTTCCCCAATCTAATACATCATTATCTCCAAAATTTATATTATCTGTACCATCATAATCTATTACACCACTACCTATAGTAGGATCAAATGTAGGAGTTGAAGAAAATGTTCCTGTTACATTATTTACTGTATCAGTAGTAGTAGTACCTGTTCGAGGATAACTTGCTCTATTTGCAGGATCCATATTAAAAACTAATCCGCTTTTAATTATATTTGTTGTGATATTTCCTCTGCTTATTCCCATTATTCAAATCTTCCTCGCAATGCGTTGTAGTTGTGTAAAACATAATCTGAATTTAGTGCTATATTATATAATTGTAAATTAGCAATATTAAGATCTCCACTAGAACCACCAAAGGTCTTTCCATCTCCTATTATACTATCTGATGTTGGTAATGTATATGAAGTTGATATTGAATTGGAACCACCAAATTGACCATTAACATAAGCTTTATAAGTTTTAGTGCTACCTACTACGTCTAATACCCAAACTAAATTCCACCATTTATTGATTGAAGGATTGGGTTGTACACTACCTACATATACAGTTGAATTAGTACTATTTAAACTTAAAGTCATAAAATTAGAATCTGAATAATGAGAAAATTCTAATATATTTGATTCTGAATCTTCATTTCCTAGTATAACAAAATTTTCAGCTAAGGGAAATTTTACCCATACAGACAATGAAAAAGATGAATTAGATGTTAATAACTCTGACATACTTCTGTTAAGTCCTATGTAATCTGCTGTATCAAATGCGAAACTAGCTGTAGTAGGACCTTCCCACATATCATATTCATTATAAACTGATCCTGAAATAGTGATATCTCCTGCAGTGTTAAATATAGTAGTAATATCACTTTTAGGAAGTGCGCTTGATCTATTTGCAGCGTCAATATTGAAAATTAAACCATCTGCTATAATTGGTGTTGTTATGGAACCTCTTCTAATTCCCATATTATTATAATGCTCGTATTATTGTTTTAATATTATATTGTGCATTTGGGCTATATGCTACTAATCTAGCAGCACTACCAGAAATAATTGTTTTTATATTTAAATCTGCTGTTGATCCTATATCTGTGGTAGTAGTCTCATTGAAACTAATATTTGAATCACTCCATACAGACATTACGCTACCTGCACGTGCATTTGACCCCGAATGAGCAGTGTAGTCAAAGAATGCCCCGCCATATGAACTTGTATTAATAATTGCTAAAGAATGCGTTACAGATGCGGCAGTAGAACTTATGACTCCGGTTGTATAAAGCGATTGTGGTGTACTTCCTATATAAACTTCTCCCGAAGCTGAAGCTTGAAGTACAGGATTTCCTGTTCTGTTATTAGCAGTAAATATTATTCCATCTAAATCATCATCTATTGAAAATAATGTACCCTCAGATCCTATTACATCAAATACTGTTGAACCACTTCCTATAACAGATAATGATTGTGATGTGTGTGATGCAGATACTATTAAGGATCCTGTTATTACAGCATCTCCTACAAATGGAAATGAATTGGTTGAAGGCAAGTTTCTTAATCCTGAACCATCACCTGAAAATGCAGATGCTGATACATATCCACTTGCACTTATATTTGCAGAAGCTGTTATATTTTGTTCTGCATGTAAAATACCATTTATATCAATTTCATCTGTTGATTCTCTACCTAATTCTATACTAGTCCAAGCAGTTGCGTTACCAACATATAAAATATTACCTGAAAAAGATAATGCATTTGCATTATTTAATCCAAAAGAAGATCCAGAAATAGCTCCAGCTGTAATATTATTTGATGTGGTATTACCTGCAGTTGTTACTGCATCTAAGTCTGGTGTGGTTACATTTAGATTTGTTAAACCTCCGCCATCTCCGGCAAATGAACCGGTGAAATATGCAAATGAAGCAGTAGCTGTAGTAACACCGGATGTTAAATTACCTCTATTTATGAATACTTCATTTGAAGATGATACTTGTAATAATGGTAAACCTGAAATATTATTTACTTCCATTAAGACACCATCTAATCCGTCTGCTACTGAAAATAATGGGCCTGCTGCTCCTTCTACTTCAAATATGCCTGATTCACTTATTGAACCTGAACCAAATAGTCTTAATGCTGTTGAATCTGTATCTGTTGCAGCTATTGATCTTGATATAATTGCTGCTGAAGATGCTGTGAATGGAAATGGATTTATATTTGTTAATGAAGATCCATCACCTTGGAATGCAGATGCTGTTATTGGTCCTTGCGACTCAATTGATCCAGTAAACTGATGAAGATCATCTGTTGTGTCTCCAAATTTGGTAGATCCAGAAGCGTGTATAATCGATGAAGATTGATATGTGGTATGAAAGTATGAAATTGAAGCTGTATTTGTAATTAATAAATTGCTTCCAGTTATTGCTCCTACACTAATATTATTTGTTGTGGTATTACCAGCTGTGGTTACTGCATCTAATGTTGGGGCTGTTGTTACGGTATCAGCTGAAAGAGCTTTTATTGCATATGAAGCTGTTAAATTATTTGTAACTGATCCAGAAACTGAAATTGATCCTGTTAACATCAATGAACCAGAATCAATTAATAAATCTGATTGTCCGACTGTTACTATGTCAGCTGAACTAGTATTTCTTGTAACATCTAGTAACGGGAATCCATTTTTGTCTTTAACTGCAAACAATGATCCTTGAGTTAAATTATCAGAAACTGAAAATAATGTACCTTCTGATCCTATTACTTCGAATACTGTTGAGCCTGAACCTTGTACTGTTAATGGAGAACTAGATCCGGATACTATCAATGATCCGGTTATTTCAATATTATTTGATGTAGTTGCACCAGCTGTAGTTACTGCATTTAATGTTGGTGTATCTACAGTTACTGTAGTATTATTTGCTAGATTTAAATTGGTACCATCTCCACCAAATGATCCAGTAAATAATCCATATGATGCAGTTGCAGTTCCACTACCAGTTAAATTTCCTACTGGTATCATTACTAAACCAGACCCAGATACTTTAAATATTGTATCTCCCGAAATATCTCCTACTACTAAATTATCATGTAACAAGTCATCTGTTAATGAAAATAATTGTCCTTGAGAACCTTGTACTGAAAATATGGTTGATCCAGAACCTTCTAATGACAATGAAGCTGTTGAATTAGAACTAGATATTAATAAAGATCCGGATATTATTCCATCTCCAGCAAACGGAAATGGTGATGTTGAAATTGATGTGTTACTTGATAAATTTAGATTGGTTCCGTCTCCTCCGAAAGATCCGGTAAATAACCCATATGATGCGGTAGCTGTTCCACTACCTGATAAATTTCCTGATGCAGTTATTTCTGCTAGAACGGCATTACTGCCAGATAAAATGACTTTTTTCCAGTTTGGCATTTGCTTCTCCTATCATGGTTGGTAACAGCATTTTTTACTGCCCACTTCCCGTACGGGCCAATAATAAGTTTATTTTAATATAAATATATAACTAGTTAGATTCATTAACAATTAATTGTAACTTAACAACTGCTTCATAAACCTTTTGTACATCTTCGCCTTTGAATGTACAATTTTTAATTAACCCCATCATCCATATTGCTTCATCTTTTGTGAATTGTGGTTGGAATTGTGTAGTTTGAGATTCTTGTTCTGTTAATGCTTTAAATTGTTCAATTGATTCTTGTACAACAGAATTTTGGAAGGTATTTTGTTTTTTTGGATTTCGTATGATTGCCATAACATGATTCCTTTTAAAACTATAAAAAAAGCGGAGAAATTAATCTCCGCTTCTCAATATAATAAATTAAAAACTTTGTTTATATCTTATGCGGTATACACATAAAATTCGCCGTTGGTGTCGACTTTAAAGTTACCAATTTGTTTACCAATTCGAGCATCATTAGCTAACATAGATCCTGTCAATACTAATGGAATATGAGCTCTTTTTTCTTCGTTTTCAGTTACTATACTAGACTGACCTGATCCTACTCCATCAAAAGTTACAGTTAATCTTTGAGAGTCTCCATCAACATATAATGCAGATCCGGTATTATCTGTGAATGAGTCTTTAGAAAATTGATATTTTCCAAGTCTTGATCCTGCAAAGACAATTCCTGGAGTTTGAGTAACTTGGTTGACGCCGTCTGTAGACGAACCAGATGATAATGTAATTAATTTATCTTCAATATTTAAATTGGTGGTTCTAACTTCTGTAGTTGTACCATTAACAATTAAATCACCTGCTATAGTAACTCTGTCAGATGTTGCATTCCCTAACGTTACATCACCAGTTGTACTTAAGGTTGTAAATGCACCAGCGTCTGCTCGAGTAGCTCCTATTGCGCCATTAAAACTACCGGTGGAAGATCCAACAAAATCACCATCAAAAGATCCTGATAAAAATGTAGTTGCTGATGTATTACCAATTTTTTGTGTTCCAACTCCTTCATTATATCCTGCTATTTCCAATGATGGTATTCTACCAGCTGATCCTGTTAATACTAATGAACCAGATATTTCTGCGTTACCATTTCTAGATCCATCCCATTCTGTTTCTGGTAAATTTGATAGTTGTGAACCATCACCTAATAATTTACCAAATGATGCGGTACTCAATGCACTAGCACTAACAGCCATATATCCGCTAGATTGTGCGTTTTCTGAGTCAATTATAATACCTAATGATGATGATACAGCTTTTAGTTCTGCAGCACTACCTGATACTATGACTTTTTTCCATGTTGCCATTTTAAAATTCCTTTATTTTAATTTATTATATTTTTATTTTATTATATTATTATATATAACTTTATACTATATATAAATATCATTGTATTAAAAAAACATGCTCAATCAATACCTAACCAAAAAGCACTTCCGGAATACATGATTCCACCGGTTGAAGCAATAGGCGTTGCTCTTTCTTGTTTTCTTAATGTCATTATGCTTTGAGATGTTATTATCAAAGCTGAAGTACTATCATTTTCATGCACTTCTAATATGTTTGTTTCTGTGTTATCAGGTTTAAATTGTAATGATCCTGTAACAAATGTATCTGTGGTAAATATTTGTTCTATTGTTTCACTACCATCTTTAGATCTTTTAAAAAACAATTTTCCGTCATATACATTAACCGATAATTCTCCAGTTTGTAATGTACTTACTAGCGGCATTGATCCTGCAGTTGTAGATCTTCTTAATCTTATTATATTACCATTAGACATTCTTTAAAATGATCCTCCGTCAATTACATGACTAAATCTTAATTCTGTTCTACCGTCTGCGGATTTTGAAACATATGCAATTTCATTGTATTGAGAGTTACTCATAGTTGTGAAAGTTTGACTTCCAGTTATAAACAATGATCCGGTAAATAAATGTGTATCGTCTAATGAATCACCAAATATAGTTGATCCACTACTAAATGACTGAGTCATAAATGTTACAGAAGATGAAACAATGTATTGTGTAGCTACTAAATTACCATTTATATTGAAATTAGTTTCGCCACCAGTAGTCGATAATGTTACTAGATCTGTTGATCCGCTGGATATTTTAAATATATCATCTGTTCCAACATTTAATGAAGCTGATATGGGACTTGCTGCTGATCCTGTTGCTAGAAAATGTCCTCCGCCTCCGGTACTAGGACTAGCTTCATCTAATCTAGTACTAACCATTTTACCAGTATAGATATATGCTTCTACTACATAAGGTACGAGGTTAGCAGCATTTGGAGATCCTATAGTTCCATAATCAACAGGATCTTCTATAAATAATATTCCTGCATATTGATCTAGATACCAATCAATATTAGAATCTGCAACAATTTCTGGTCCATTTGTTGAATAAATTTTTGCGTTATATTTATTTGCAGTTCCTTGTAAAGAAGATTGATTTGGTGGAACTATTTGTAAAGCTCCTCTAGAACCACTTAAATGAAATCCATCCTGAAATACTCCAGTACCTGCAGCTGGATTAGATGAATTTACATTATATGAACCAGTTATTTTTAATGCATATCCATGATACGTTGTTACTCCAGTTCCTTCGCCTGTTTCAGCATTTGTTGCTTGATAAAATGAATCTGGAATTGGGGATAACTCAAATCTAACTTTTTCAACATTTGTAGTTAATGCAAATAATGTTCCCGACGGATCGTTAGGTACTGCTTCTCCAAATACAGTTGATGCTGCAACTGATACTGTAGATCCTATTACTTCTCCTTCTATTGTTAATCTGGTACTAGTTTGAGCTTTACCTGATAATCGCTTTACTGCAATTTCTGTTAATGTATCATTTACAAATGAATTAGCCATTTTTTATTTTCCTATTTTTTATTTAATATCTCTTATAAGTTTCCAGACGAAACATTTTGTAATATTGGTACAGTTACACTATTACCATCATTTCCTGATGTGACGCTTGTATAATTAAATGCTATGGCATCAATATTTCCAGTAAACCCTTCCGGCAATATAATATGAATACCAAATATATCATTAGCTGATACAACTCCGCCGGAGGAGTCTTTCCATGGAATAACACCAGTTGGTACAGTTGTTCCTCCTGATAAAGTAACATTTTCAGTATAACTAATGTTACTAGTTGAAGATGCTAATGGTACATAATGATCTGTATTATTTAATGCATTTAGTCTAGAAAATGATCCTTCTACTGGATCAGCCCATGCATTGGCTACACCAGCCCCAGCAACATTAGCTGTCGTTCCTCTCATTACTTCTACTTTGAAATATTCATCATCGGCTTGAAATAATGATGATCCTGCAGGAACAATTTTTCCAGAACCTACAAATTCTATAGCAAATTCTTTATATCCAGATGCAAATGGAGCTTTAAAATATCTAACATATGATCTTGATCCTCCGTCTACATTACCTGAAGAATATGTTGGTTGACCAGAAGGGCCGTGGAATGTTGTGAAAACACCACTATTACCAGCTGATTTTATATCTATTAGTTTAGTTTGAAATTGTACTGCTTGGAGCGCTCCTGCTGTGGTACTAGATAAATCTGCAGATCCATTCCATGTATTAGATGTTGATCCTATACTATTAGCAGAATATGCTTGTCTATAAATTTCTCCTCTAAATGTTTCAACATAAGCTTCGCTAGTTGATCCAGATGTAATTGAGTTATAATAATATCTATTTTCATTTGTAATTGATGGAGCACTTAAAGCAGATCTCAGCAATGGAGTAACTCTGGAACTAAATCCAAATGAACATGCAGCATTTGTAGTGCCGCTTCCTGGTGCATGAAATATGCCTGTGTCTGTAATATCGACAGTTGCTGCAAATGACATTGTCATGTTACTATCTTCTGTGGTAGTTGGATGATTTACTACATCTAAGTCTGGAAATTTATTTGCAGAAGCTCCAGTTAATGTTGATATTTTACTTCCTTCAATTTTTTTAGTACTAGAATCAATGGTCATGTTGTTTGATCCCATTGTAATAGCCGATGTTGATGTTGGATATACATTTTGATATATTCCAGTAAATGATGATGTATATGCTTGAACTACACTAGCTCCAAATCCTGGAGTATAAAATTTAATTCCAGATACAGCATGAACTTTGGATGTGTCAAATCCTTGAGCTGCACTCAATGAAGATGTTATTGGATGAGTTGCATTATCTGTTGCAGCCATGGTTCCTGAAAAATCGTCATGAATCCAATCAAACTTCGCAGCTGTTCTTGCAGGAGCTCCGCCGGCTAATTCATGTCTAACGGTTAGATAGTTATGACCATTTCTCATATCTGCTGCAGCAATTGCATATGTAAATGTTCTATATTCAGCTCCTTCTAGTTTTGCTATTCCGTCACTAAAAAATACACTTTGTGTTGCTGATAATGTTAAGTTAGAACCATTACTAGTTGTGTCTTGTTGTTGATCTACCCCTGCTGCATCAGAACCAGAAAGTGAAGCTGTTAAAAATCTTGCTCCATTTAAATATAATGCCATAACACCAACTTTTCCATCACCTATTGCATATTGATTGTATGATCCATTAGCCCCAGCTGATACGTCAGGATTACCTTTACCTGATCTTGCTGCAATACGATCATTTGCAGAAATTGTGCCTACTGAGGAAGCTCCATATATTCCTTTAAAACCTCCGGTTTCATCATCTGCTACGATAGCCGGTATTCCTGTTGATGCCGTTGCGAATACAACTGTTTGAATACTAGCATAATTAGAGCCTCCATATGTTTGACCAATATTGTCTCCAACATTTGTGTAACCAGATATTGCATGATTATCACCAAAAGATAATTTTCCGGTTTTAGTTCCACTAGCACCAAAACTTAATCCTTTATAATTTGGAGGACTAGTTGGAGCAATTACTTTTAATACTTCATTTATTTGATCGATAGCATTTGCAATTGTCGTGGTAGAAGTGAATGGAAATACACCATCAGTATATGTTCCATCATCTGGTGTTCCTATAGAAGGATAATCAGAAGATCCTCCGCCTCCTCCTCCTCCAGATATTAATTGATGAGATCCAGTAAAGTTTCCAGATGTTGCAGGATTTGCATCTGTTTCGGCAACTAATCTATATAATTTATTATCGTCGGTATTAATATATAAAATACCATCCAATGATCTTCCATATGTTCCAGTTGTTACAGAAGGCAATCCAGAACCACTTATAACTTGTGTTAATGCTTTGTATTCATTACCTGATGGAGTCAGTGATCCTCCAAAGAAAATTGAAGCAGATAAGTGATAATTATCTGAATCAGAAGATCCAGAAGATATATATAATGATCCTGTTGCTACTAGTATTTCACCTCTATGAATTGGTCCGCTAGTATTTAAAGCTTTAATTCCAGATAAACTACCTCTTCTATGCTGAATAATTTGTGACATTGATTAAAATCCTTTTGTTGATTTATTATTTATTATAAATATAAAATTTTTTAGAAAAACCAT
>Ga0070745_1002011_pt1 | contig 11071 bp, 4 predicted proteins | sample VirMetDEL_Mar_4_FD_77438 | JGI IMG/M metagenome (GOLD analysis project Ga0070745, IMG submission 77438) | Aqueous microbial communities from the Delaware River and Bay under freshwater to marine salinity gradient to study organic matter... | ecosystem: Environmental > Aquatic > Marine > Coastal ...
AGTTTTATCGTACCAGTTCTCGTATATACTCCCAAACATTCTAGAAAAATCTTCTCCAGTGTCTTCTTCGGAGTCGTACACAAACATTTTGGATATCTCTACCCCACGCACATCTTTTGAGGGTGGGTCTGCGTATACTTTGTTCTCACCCATAAACGCTATTAGATCTCCCCACTCTCCGGATTCTTTAGCTGCATCATAGAGTGTTTTGTACTCCATGAAGTCTGTGTATGAGAGCTGACCTCCGTCCTCGTAACTTACAGACAGTCTCAGAAATGCATCCCTAACTTCTGAAGGTCCTTGTGTCCTTCTGTTTCCCAATAAGGTAACTGCCTTACGTCTAGATGCAGCTGCAAATGCTTTTTTATCTGATGGGTCAATCTCTGCGAGCATAGCATCATATGAGTCTACAACAATACTTGCCCCAATTCTTGTTAGTTCCTGGTGGAGTGCATAGTCTGTTGCAAAGTCTTTGATCATAAAGGCAGTGCTATCCCCAAACTGTGTAATGTTTCTAGTAAACTTTGCAGGAATCTTGTTGGATTCAAGCAATCTAAATGCCTGTCTTATTGTGAGAGGCTTACCCGCAATGGCTTTGATATACGCCCAGAGGTCTTTAAAGAACTTAGCAATTCGCTTACCCAATCCTTTAGGGGCAACTTCTGACATTGAGTAGAAGCGGAACTCTTCTGCCATTCGCTCCTCTAATGCCAGTAGTCTGAGCTCTGCATCTGTGTATGCATTTTCACTATCGTAGATATCACTACGCATGTCATCAAGACGTTCCTGTCCTCTTGCAGCTTTTTGGATATCCTCTGCTGTAGGCTCCCCATAGCGCTTTACAGCATCTTTGTACAACTGCTCTCGTTGAGCTTCATTAAGTGTAGTACGAAAGAATACGTGGAATGCTTCGTGGTATGCTGTATCTGCTGGAGCCCATCTAGCAATGTGTGCTGCCCCTTCTTGTACATACCCAAATACTTCTGCACCTGCAACATTCTCTAACGAGTTTTTAATGAACACACTAGATGTTCCGAACCTATCTTTAAAGTAGGATTCAATTTGCTTCTCTCTATCTTTTACAAGATCAGCAGGTACCACACCTTGGTACTTGTCCCATAGATAGTATGCAAGATTCTCCCCGTGCTTCTTAGTTAGAATATCAAATTCTTTCTTTACGATGGGATTAGATAGGTTGGGGCAAAATGGCATTACTTACAATCTTTTTTGTTTTGTTCTCCTTTTTCTTTGGCAGTATTTCCTCCTCCTCTTCTTATACTATATACTCCCTCAGAGCCTGGGGAAAGGAGCTGTCCAAAGTTTACCTCTGTTTTTGGGTCAGTGTTTTTCACGTCTTGTTTTGCTTTAGGAGTTACAGCTTCAGCTGGTTTGGAGGCTTCCTCAAAGATACCAATATCTACTTTGAGATCATAGTAAAAACTTCCCTTGTGTGTTTTACCATCTACAGATAGGATAGCATTCTTATCTTGTTGTGGCTCTAACAATTCTTCTGGAGAACTCAGATAATCTAGGTATGTATCATATCTAGTACCGGTCACTAGAGAAGTGTAATCTCTGTCTGCATATGCTTTGTTTATATCCACCTGACGCTTCTTACCCATCAGAGAATTCTCCAAACTAGATATCATCTCTCCCCTCATTTTATTAGAGTAGACACCTCGTTCCTTTTTTACAGCGGCCTGTTCTTCTTCTGACAGCCCCTCTAAACTAGGATCAAACTTAACTTCAAACTTGAAACGAGTGTATCCTGCACCATCAGTAACGAGCTCAGTCTCTCCTTTAACTTCTTTCGTTAGTGGAACAATATCACCTACAGCGAAAGTATAGTTCTCCCCATTCAGTGCCTTAGCAAGTTCTGTATCGACGAATCTAACTATGTCTCCATTAGCATGTCGGAAATACACAAAGGCGTTTTCACTAATTCTTTCAGACTTCTCAATATAGAATATGGTATTGTTATCCTGGCTGTTGGTGATACCTATAATCTCTCTGACCTGTGCAGATAGCTGATCAGTTTTATCTTCTGCATTTTGTTGCAGAAGTCTTTTGATTGCTTCTACTGCTTTTGCATCCATGTCGGCTGTGTTGGCCATCTTCACACCTAACCCAGAGCCTGGCTTTCTAGATATCAAAGCAACTTTACCAGCAGCCGCCTTTGTTTCTGGTATATCATCTATCAGATCTGCAGCGACTTCATCGTCTTCCCTAAGCTCTTTTGATACTCTAACTGTACCGTCATCTCTTATCGCTCCTATCACTACCTCTGCATCTCCAATAGCTTCCTTGGCGGGGAAGAATATTGGATTGCCTCTCTCGTCTACAGTACTAATAATATTGCCCGCACTTACATTAGTGATCTCACCTTCTGTTACTTCACCTCTTGCAATTTTCAGTCTCTCTGCAGTTTCTGCCTCTTTAACCATCCCGATTAGAGTCTCGCCCTGTTCAGTCTGTATGTATATGCCTATAGGTCGATTAGTGTCATCTACGCCCTCATTATTACTAGACCACTCTGTCTCTATTACCCTGAATGTAACTGGTGTCCCTATTAACTCACTCTCCGGTATTTCTTTTAACGCCTGCCTGTTAATATTCAGCGGAGTGCCATCCGGTTCTTTCTGGTTAGCGTCATTCCCGGTTGTAATATCCCCATCTTCGGACACTACTACTTTATAGTTATTTGTTGATCCCTCTGCATTGAGCTCCCCGTTAGCAAGAGACACCCCCTTTCCAGGTACTCTATTTCGGTTGTGTCTTTCTTTAGATCTCTCAGTAGCAGGCATATTGTCTGAAAACAATTCTACTTCTTTTGCAGTGTCTTCAGCATCAATTTCATCGACTGCAAATTGCTCGGAATCTTTGCTGATAAATGTATTGGCGTACTCTTTTGCTTCTTCAAAAGTGTCGAATGTTCTAGTTAAAGCATCTTTAAGAGCAAACTCCCCATCTTCTTTCCTCAAGATCCTTACTTCATATCCAGCAACAGGAGTTTTGGCGATGTCGGGGGCTTGCCCATTTGCATCAACCTGATTTATTGTTACTTGAAATTTCTCACCAGAAAAGGTCTCATTTTTACCCGCAGTGTAAGGAGCATTTGGACGTAATTCTTTGGTATTCGGTTTTTTCTCCTCCTCTGTTTTAGTTGGTTCTGCAACAGGTCGAGTTTTAATTGGATCTTGCAGCCCCTTCTTAACTCTGTCTGCTATTATATCTCTAAGTATTGCTTTCTGTACTTCGTCTTCAGTTTCTGAAAGTTCTGCCTCAAGATCAGTTACAGACTTGTACTCTCCTTCTTGTTGTGTTTTTCTTGCTCGTCTACCTAGTTCGTCAATCTTGTTTTGTATTTCATTCTTTACACTTGGGGAAAGTGGGCTATCCTCGTCTTGCTTATCTCTTATATCCTCCAGATCCTTCTTTGTAACTGCTTTTTCTATCTTCTCTCTTGCAATAGAATCTCTCTCTGCTTGTGCTGTTGCATCCTCTACCTGCTTTAGGTACTCCAAGTAACTTTCTCTCTCTTCCGGGGAGGCAGTCAGCTGGTTTACAGCCTTTACTGCTTGTGCTCTGTCTGCAACCAGTCTTACAAGATCATCAGCTTTCTCTCCAAAGTCTTGTTTGAATAGGGGACTAGTTTCTGTTAGTTTTTCAAAAGCATCTTTCAGCTTTCCTTGAAGGGTTTGTAGTTCTTCTGGTGTAACAGAAGACGCAAGCTCATCTTTTGTAATAGTAATTCCCCCTATCTCATTTAGCTCTCTGGTAAGATTCTCAATTCTAGAGTCTATATCTTCTATAGTAAATGATGACCGCAACAAAGCCTCTCTATAGTAGGTATACTCCGCTAGCTGTATTCTATAGCCGTCTTCTTCTTCTTGTGTAGCATTTTTACCAGGCTTTGTTGGAGCTTGGTATCTAGCATCTATTTTGTTCTTGAGCTCTACAAACTGGTTTATTCTGTTTTTTATACCGTTTATGAATTCATTTTTATCTCCCAAAGGAGTGCCTTCTGGGATACCCCAGTTCTCTCTGAACTGTTCATCGGTTTTAGAAAGTTCTTCGTCAAGCTTTTCATAAAGCAGGTCCATTCTTCCTGCTTCCTCGAACGTAAGGATTTCGTTCATCAGAAGCTGAGTTTGTATATCTCTGTAAGTCTTGTGATCCCCTTCTTCTAATGCCTTTGTGAGTTGAGCAGAAAGGTTTGCCGAGTCCTGTAGTCGCTCTGCTCTTTTGACGGCATTCATAATGTCCGGGTTATTCAGTATCTCAATAACCTTTTCTCTAGTCGCATCTTGTCTCTCTGTAAATTCTTTACCCGCCTTAGTGTAGTGTCTGCGTACAGCTCCGGTTCCCCCACCAAGAATACCAACTACTGCACCAACGAGTGCAGAGTCAATACCTTCTTTACTGGAGAACGTATCTACGTATCCCTCACCTAATGCGTCAAACATTTCGGATACGCTACCCGCAGCATTCATCTCTTTTGCTCTTTCCTGTATTGCAAACTGTGTAGCTTCTTGGAAAGATTCAACTACTGCACCCCTGGCCATTGGCTTCCCAAAGTTCTGTATGAACTTTTGCTTACCGGTCATCTTAGCCATGGTGTTTTCCCACATGTTTGTGGTACTATTTTTTTCTATGCCTCGAAGACCCAGTCTAGAGTTAGAGTACTTTGGCATAAGCAGGTTTCTGTAGGCTACAACATTACCTACCCCAACTACAAAGCTGTTAAGAGCAAATGCTAAGTTTGCAGCTGAAGTTGCTTCTTCCTTTGCTCGTTGTTTTTCTGCAGCACTAAGTTCATTAACTGAGACACCTGTAGCTTTAGCTGCTTCTTCTAGCAGTTCTTGGTGTGTTCTTCTAAGCGTTTCTCTGGCTTCAACCGATGCCTCTGCAAATGCTGACGCCATACCAACCATTGCAGTTTTGCTAGCATCCATAAACTTAGTTGCAGCAACAGATGCATTAGCTGCTCTCTCTGCGTCCATTCCGGTGACAGCTGCTTTTGTTAGTTTATTTAGTCTAGATGCTAGGCTTGATGCTTTCACAGCTTTTCCCGCCATACCTACAGCACCAGTACCTGCAGCTACACTTCCTATAGTGCCCAGCATATATCCCACCCCGTTTAGAGTTTTATCTGCCCAGAAGTTAGCATAGCCCATAGACGATAGCCCCTTGGTATTGAGCTCTTCTTGAGTGTAGTAGTTGGGAAAATTCTTCTGCATCCACGCATTCATGTCGTCGACGCTGTTACCAACTACGTTATTCCAAAACTTGCTGCCATCTTGTTGTCCAACAGCTTGAATAGTCCCTGCTATAATGCCAGCAGTTCCTTCAGCAAATGACCCCGCAGCAGTTGTCACCATTTTAGCTGCTCCATTTCCCCACTTCGCTGCTGTAGATTGACGTTTAGCTCGTTCTTCCTCTAAGTCAAGAAACGGAGACAGAGGAGCTCCGTATTCTTGATAGCTAGCGATTGGATCTCTGTACTGAGGGTTAAACTGCGACTGCAGCTGAACACCTGGTCCAGGAGATACCCTTTTAACCGAAGGAAGTCCAGTGATAGGACTTACTTCAGGTACTTCAGGAAGGCCTGTAAACTTGTTGAGCGTTTGATTTTCCATTATCTACCGGGTACTATAGTGGTAAATCCTTGCTCCACCAAAGTTTTGTTTATAAATCCGCTTGTTGCTAAAGCACCTGTAAGACTCATAGTTCTATTAGCCCCCGGGCCTGTAAGCACTGTAACCTTATCGTCTTCAATATTTACCGCAAACGATACGCGTCCTCCCTCAGGGAGTGCAGGGTTTGCGTTAGGAGGAAGTATCGCCGTTAAGATGGGGGTGGCGACGCCATGCTGTCTTTGCACCAAAGCTTGTCTGTAGAAGGTAGCTCCCATACTAGCATACCAGTTGTCTATTCCCGGTGATCCAGAGATTTGAGACATAGGGATATGGGCTACTACAGGTATTCTGTCTTTACCTACTTCATAGTTCAACTCAAATGTCGGACCTGCGGGTCCAGGGCTTGCAGGATTAAATCTTATTTCGCCTACAGACACAATTCTTTCTGAGCTTCTTTCACCGGCTGATAAACCTTGTTCTTTAAGTATCTCATCAAATCCAACAATTCGGCCTGTCCTCTGACTTACAAATGCTTCTCCTCTTGCATGAGGACTAGTCTTGGCAAACAAATCGTTGAGCTGATCTATCTCTCCCTTAGTCATTCCCAGAAGATTGGTGCTAACTGTAGGAGTATATTGTCTAGTCGACATGCCCTCTATATATTCGTTCAACTCTTCGTCAGACTTCTCTAATGCGTCTTGAATACTATTCGAGATTCCAGTCTTTGGCGAAAACAGCATTTCAGATATAATTGCAGAACTTCCCATATTTCCAGATCCGCTAACTCCAAAGGTTTCGTTAAAGAATTGTCCAAACCCTTCAGGGTGCGATGAATCTTGTAGGAGGTCATAATTGTATCCTCCCCACCAAGCTGCAAGTCTGCCGTACTCTCTAGGATCAACTCCTGGATCGGCAAACGCATTTGCTTCGTACTCGTTTAAATACGAGTGCAGATATGTAAGTGCTGTTGCATTGTCCACGTTGTACTGCTGTTTTATTCCTCGTATTATCTCTGGAACTCTATCATGAGATTCCATGGCAGCTTGCACTCTTGCCTCCGGCGTCTGACCAGTTGCATTTCCTGCTTCTTCTAACACTGCATTAAGTGCGTATTCCTCGGCTAACAGTTCTTGCTGTGCTGCTTTTGCTCTGTTAAACAAAGCTACTTCATCTGGCTCAGCACCGCCTTTAGCATTGATAAAGTCTTGGGCGGTCATCGTCTGAAGCTGATCAAACGTAAGACCAGGAAGTAGTTCGTCGTAGTATCCAGCTTCAGACATTTGAGATCTTCTCCGCTCCAGCTCTTTCATGCTAGATCGCTTAGTGTATAAGCTAACCCCGCTTGGAGAGATGTACTCAGCAATTTTTCCTGGTGCAGATATAGCTACGTTTTGTCCAACGCCTCCGCTAGCTTCAATAGTCTTAAGATACTTTTGATCCCAGCTAACTATTTTAGAGTCCTTAGTCTGAGAGAAGTAAGAGAATCTAGCCTCTGCTCCCCTTCTGTACAGCTCATCTATCCTTTCAGCTTCTGAGGTCATTAGAGCAGCTCTGAGCTGTTCAGGGTCTTGCATTGATACCAGCTTACCTGCTCGTGCCTGTATGCTGTTCATGGCATCTAGGTAAGCTTGCTTAGTATCTTCATCTTTAGTTTCGTTTGCAGCTTGTTCATATTGATCGCGCAGTGCGGAAAGACCCTCTAACTGTCTAGTTCTTTCTTTTGCAAGTACGCTCTCATCTGCCATCCCATATCTGATCTGTGCTTTTCTATTTATGTAGTCTCGCACTTGTGGATCAGACATAACCATATCCATTACCTGTTGGACTCTAGCTTTAGATACTGTTTTATAGCCCTGCTCTGTTTTAATGGTGTACTGTCCTGCAGATCCTTGACCAACGGACTGTCGCTCTATACTGCCCTCTTCTGCAACAATGCCCTTAAGCGCCTCGTTAATTCTTTCTTCTATCTTTGGATCAGTAATAATATTTAGCCCGGAGTACAAGTTGCCATAGTTTCCTTGAGCATCTCGCTGTATTCCTGTATAAGTATAGTTAGATAGGGCAAGAGTTCCTTCATAGTCTTCATAGTCTATGCTTCCTGCATCATAAGCTTCTCCCAACTTCTTGACATAATCTGTGTAGAGCGCATAGTTTTGTTTGATGGGAGCAGACTCCTTAGAGTATCTACTTGCACTTCGGATCACAGGAACAGTCATATTCTCGTAATCTCCTCGTGCAGCTACATTGTTTAGTGTCTGCTGTGTACTTTGAACTATCTCATCTCTGTATTTTTTGTCGCTCTCAAAGGGAGCAGCCACAAAATTAGCCAGCTCAGTTTCAAGCTCTGACACTGCCCCAAAGTTATTGAGGTATCTATTCCTTAGTTCTTCCCCAATTTCTGTGGACCCGGGGTCAACAAACTGAGACAGGGGGGTGTATAGACTACGATATGCCATTACTTTTTTCTTTTTCTTTTTATTTTCCCAAACTTACGAATGTATCCACCTCCTCGATAATTTTCTAGTGCGGATAATAACTCTGGTGTGGTGGTTGCGTTAGTTTGAGTTGTGGTAATAGTTGGTCCCTGTATTGTTCTTGTTGGGCCTGGCATTGATGTAGTTGCCATTGGGTATGTTCCGTCTTCGTTCATATTTTGAACAAGAGCGCCACGTCTTACAGCGTTTTGTGCATTCCATGTTGGAGCTCCATACTGAAATGCCTGTGCAATCATCTCCCTAATCTCCATAGGGCTCTTGCCATAGTATGCGGATCTTTTATTACCGCGCTTAGACATAGCCGCTTCATAAGCTTTTTGCCTAGAGTATTCGTTATCCACTTGGAAAGCATCTGCTATTCTTTCTTCTGCTTTATATGCACGACGATCGTTTGCGTACTGCGCAAGATTGGTTCCGAACTGATTAAATGCTAGCATACGCTTTTCGTACTCGTTCTGATCTCTCTGGTTCTGAGACTGTGCATTGAACATAGAAGCTCTCATTGCCTGACCAGAGTCAAATTGCGATGCCTGCAGATTAGCAAGCTCTTCTCGTGCTGCAAGTTCTTTGTTGTTTCTTGCTTCTGCGTTAGCTATATCTAAATTACCCGATCTCTGCTTTTCATTTGTAGCCATTATAGCTGAGATTGCAGCAGGACCAGCAGCGTTGTTTTGAATAAACTTATTTGCAGCAGTGGTTGTATTTCCTAAGCTAGCTCGTTCTGCATTGAAGTTTACTCTAGGAAGTTTAATCCTGCCTGTAGGCTGTGCGGCTATCTTTTCAGGTTGTGGATACCTAGTAGTTAACTCTGCTACTGGACCAATTAATTGGTATGGAAGCAGTATGTCTCTCTTTTCTGGTATCTCACAGCAATCTGGGGAGAGTGACCCGTCTTCACATGGACATCCTTGTGGTACTTGTCTCTCTGTAGTTTGCTCTGTTTGGGATATTTCAAACTGTGGGTCGTCTGGTGTTTCTACTGGAGCTTGTGGAAGCAATGAGTGCCAAGAACCTACATTCCCGTCTGTAGTTAGTTTGACTGCTTCTTCGAATATCTCACTATCACTCTTTTTAAAATTCCCATCTTTATCTGGCTTCCCAATTATCTTTGTCCAGTTAGATTGATTTCTGTCTGACCTAGAAGCCATCCGTTTGGCGTTTTCAATTACGCTCTCTTTGTTTGCCTCAAAATACTCTTTAATTGCTGGTACGTACGTGTTATTGTAGTAGTCTTCCAGTTCTTCGGTAGTCATGTCAGATGGGAGTCCTTGTTGCCTTGCCCACACAGATCTTAGAATATTTTCTGTGTCTCCTTCTCTCCCAATTCTTCCTGACATGTCAATAGCAGAAAGTACCTCATCTGGGATGTCGTAATCCCATTCGTAGCCTATGCCTTGGAAGTTGTAATCACGCTTGTCCGGATCTACTCCTGCTACGATTGGGGTATATGCATCTCCTGTTTGTAATTTTTTTACCCCTCCTCGTTGCATTACCATATTAGGGTCTCTACGACCATTCTCATCTCTACCTTCTCGTTGTGCTACTTCTTCTTGCAGTTTAGCAAGATCTTGTATTTGTTTCTGAGTAGCACCTCCGTTAAGCATTTCTTTATGGCGCTGTGCAAATGTCTTACCCCCAAGCTTTAAGAAGTCAGAGAAGATGTAGTCTTGACGCTTTCCTCCTTGCATCATTACCTTGTCCATAGTCTCACCACCCTCTACCTCAGTTTGTGGATCAATCATGATACCACCCTGTGCATGTTTAGGTCCAATAAACTCAACAGCTCCCCCAGGCAGCCGTCTCATGTACGACCCTCCATGTTTTTGATTTGTACTAGCTTTTGCTCTATTCATTTGTTCTTCTGTTGGTGCCCCAGCTTCTCCTTTTTTCCTCATTCTCTCTCCACGAGCTCTTTTGGCATGTATGTTAGCCCACAATCCTCCACCTTTCTTTTCTTCTTTTTTCTCCCCTGTTCCTTCTTTTCTAATCTTTGCTGCCTCTCTTTTTCCAAAAGGACTATTTACACGTGCTCTTGCCCATGCGTGTTGAGATACTTTAGGCCTATTACCTGAGCTCATATATGCAGCAAGACCTCTTTTATATACTTCTTTCTCAGCTGCGTCAAGATCTGCCATACCTCCGGATTTCATTTCAGACTTAGGCTTTTGCCCTCTTGCTTTCATGCTTATTGCAATAGCTGCTTGTTGTGCAGCTCCTCCAGCTTCAAGCTGATCTCTCTCTTTCATAAGAGCTTCAAGCCTTTTTGGGTAGGGCTTTCCTCTTTCGTAGATTGCTGCTATCTCACGAATAAGTTCTGCTCTTCTTCCTCTATTCTTGCTTCCGGCTAGGTATTTCTCGTTTATATTCATCGCATATAGTCTAGAGCGGATCCACCTTTTCTTTTTGCTTTTTTAGAAGCTTTTTCAAACAGTTTTTGTGCTTTCTTTGTTTGTCTCTTTTGCTGGTTTAGCATTCTAGCTTCTTTGTCTGGCCATGGCCATCCACCTGCTTCTGCTATAACACCTTGCTGATACCCGGGAAGGTAAGAGTTAGTCATGGAATTACCTATGTTATAACCCATGTCTTGGCCTTGGCGTACCATTGCATTTTTAAATGCGGTGCTTTCTTGAGATCCCAGCAGTGCGTCTATACGAGCACGTCGTTCAGCTTCCTTTCGCGCTTTTCTTTTTTGTATCTGTTGTGTAGTGAGTGAAGCTAGTGCTCCCACTCCTGCTCCAATAATTCCCCCTATTGGTCCAAACATTAATCCAACTGATGCGCCCTGTCCAGCACCAGCCAATCCTCGTCCTACTCCTTCTCCAACATTTACACGAGTGTCGTCATCGTCGTCTGCAAATGTTCAACTGCCCTACCCCCAATTGCTGCTACCGCTGCAGCAGGATTAGCCCAGCTTGGGTTTGCCGCAGATGCACCTAA
>Ga0070745_1002022_pt1 | contig 11045 bp, 18 predicted proteins | sample VirMetDEL_Mar_4_FD_77438 | JGI IMG/M metagenome (GOLD analysis project Ga0070745, IMG submission 77438) | Aqueous microbial communities from the Delaware River and Bay under freshwater to marine salinity gradient to study organic matter... | ecosystem: Environmental > Aquatic > Marine > Coastal ...
ATTACGGAGCTTGTTTGCTTCGGATTTAGAGATACTACCATCCTGCTCCCACATGTCAACGATGTATTTCTTAGAATCTGGAGAAATCAACCCCCACTCTCTAACAATTGCTGCTCTTCCACGTCTCTCAGCCCAAGCATTAAAATTCTTCATTGGTTTTGCTCCTTCTATGGTTGCTAGTAAAACACAAAATACTTTAATACCTGTTCTTAAGGAAACCATCTCTTCTATACTTGCCGTACATGATTTCTCTTTGTCTATGTTCACAATCTACAGGATCTGTGCTTTTTGAGAGATAATACTCTTCTTCAGACATAGACATTCTTTCTTTAAAGTTTCTAAAACTTCTACCAATAGCCTTAAGCACCCATTCTTCTCCTAATTTCTCTGATTGCTTGATCGTCAGTCAGACCCATTTTCTTAGCAGCCTGAATGTCGCTCTTGTATTCCACCCTAAGATAATGATCAAAAATGTAATCTTTACGGTGGTGTTGATTTATTACTGATTTTATTAGTCCGAACATGACAATTCTCCTTTTGAACACCTACTACTTAGTATCCAAAAGGTTGTATTTTTAGTGTCAAAAAAGAGAATTACCTTTGCGTATAATGCAAAGAACTTCTATAAAAAGATCGTAAGAAGTGAAATTCCACACATCATTATAAGGAATACCAAAGCACTCAAAGTCCTTAAGGTTGTGTAACACGTATTTTCCCTTACGATTAAACTTCATAAAGAGAAGATTGACATCACCTTCGTCTGCTACATCAAGGAGTTGATCGATCCACTGATCAAGTTGTGGTATCTTTGTGTTGTGGAAAAGTCTGTGAAACGGAAAGTCTTTGTATGATTTACATTCTACGTTCCAATTAGAATATGAAGGTCCGGGAATAATATCACCCTTAAACGTTCTAATCTGACCTTCATGAAGAATCTCTTTCTTCTTAGAATTAGAACCACCAATAAATGCACCAGAATAAGGGACACGAATAAACGTCTCCCCCAATCTGCTAGTCAAATCGTTTGCTATCTCTCTTTCAAAAGAGGATCCTTTTCTTTTTGAAGCCGAACCACCACTAGACATAAATTGGACAACCAAGCCCTTCTAGTAATCCCGGTGTCGTGATTCCAAGAACATTCTTGTCATTCTCACCACCCCAAACACCTCTAGGACCATCAACTTCTTCAGAAACATCATTCATTGTACTTTTTCTAGACCAACAAATGACCGGATAAGGATCTGCAGCAACAATTGGAACTTTAGACTCATTGTTCATGAACAAGTAATGATCAATGCCGTAAACCAATCCAACATCTTCAAGATGCTTAATCATACCCTCTGCTGTCTCTGGTGTGATGGCATAAGCGTGTGTTCCGATAGCTTGCTGGATTTGAATGAGTCTTCTCACTCTTGATCTAGGAACATATGTCTTAGTATCTCTCATTCTTGGTCCAAGAAATACTAGATAGTTATCAGGAACCTCAAAGTTTCTGAAGTTTCTCATAACATACGCATCATGCTCAAGAATTGCACACGGCTTACCAATCTCAATAACACGTCTAAATGCTTTGATATGACTTGCAGTGCAGCAAACATTACCCATCTCTAAACATTCTTTATGTTCAGTAACGGTATTGTTGAGCATTTCAGACATTTCCCAATCAACCTTCATCCCTACAGATGCAGCAGCATCTTCTGGACCAAGATTTTCAACAGCCTTTAGATACTCGGATTCCATGTTACACCGTTCTACAGAGTCAGCGCAGACTTTAGCATACTCTTGACTACGCTGACTCCCTTCACGGCGAATGATTAAACACTTCTCAACTATCATTCTTTTTCATTACAAATGAAGTTGGCTTTCCCCAAACCTCATTAGTCTTCACCTTTTTAAATGGTTTACTTTTCTCTGTTGTTGGAATGGAGATAGAAGGATTTTTATTCTTTCTCCATTTCTGAACTTTACCAATAAGCTTTCTAAAATCTTTAGAGATGTTAGAGTTAAGACTCAGATCCATTTTCTACCCTTATAAAATTTCACAACCACCAGCAGAACAAGCAAGTTCTTGTGAAGCTACTGTATGATCATCTTTTTCATACTCAGAAAGTTTCTTCCAGTCAACCTCTTTTGGCATTTTATCCAAAAGCTCTTGGTATTCTTCCTCTGAACAATCCTGATAAGGTGCTTGCTTGTAAACAAAATCAGAGAACGGAAGGAAAGAAACACCGGACATGGCGTCAAAGTTTTCATAAACCCAAGCACCAACTTCCAGCCACTCATGTTCTTTAACAGAAATGGTCACAGAAGGCTTATGCTCACACCAATGTTCCTGATACGTTTTCCAAAGTTCCAACTGTTCAATTGCAGTCATATCTGTTCTGAAAACGGAATCAGCACTACACTTGATAGGGAACGAGAAGACAGCCGTAGAATCTGGTTTTGTTACGTCATCTTCTACAGGAAACCCTGCCTCAACCATCATCTTTGTCAGCGGGTCTTTCTTGTCACCACGTACTGTACGAATGTAATAAGGATTATGACGGGCATGAATACCAGATGCAGAATCAACCAACTGAGACACAGTACCAGAAGGTTTAACGCAAGTAATAGCAGCAGACTGATTGATTCCAATATCACCTGCATACCTTTCATTGACCGAGACAGCAACTTCTTTAAGACCTTCAAGCAATTCTCCTAAGTTATCGTTCTTATGAGTCATCAAAGGATTATCCATAATCCCTGTCAGAGAAACACCGAGAAGTCTTTCCTCTTCACAGTTTTTCTTCCACTCTTTCGAAATGTATTTAAAGTTCGTCAAAGTGGACTGGAAAGTGCCAAGGATTGTTGCCAAACGAACTTTCTTCGCCAAGGTCTCTTCGTTGTCTTCTGGACGTACAACAACTTCAGAAAGATTACAAAATTCTCTTGATCGTAAAATTATCTCCGAACATGGATTTGTTCCGAATTCATAATTCGGATCTCTACGGCCATTCTTTTCAACAATCTTCTTAGCAGCCTGTCTACTAAAGATACCACGTTCACCAGACTTAGAATCGTAAAGAGACTTCCATTCGTCCATGAAAATACCGATGTCTGGCTTTTCCCTATAAGCAGCAGAGTTATTAGCCAAAGCTCTTTGAAGATCGTGCTTATACCATTCACCGGACTTAGCAGCCCTCATACGGTCATCAAAAAGATCGGACAGGGAAATCAGTGCAGATCTTCTTACACCGCCTACAACGACAATCTCAGCAATCTTACACATGATGTCGTGACACTCTAGTGTAGTAAGTTTTCTACCAGCAGCATGTCTAAAGATATGAACACAGAAGTTAAACAAATCTTCTAAAGGTTCTGGACCGGAAGCACGGCCACCAAAAGTTTTAAGAGGCGCACCTGCTGGTCTTACTTTCGACATATCCCACTTTGGAATCTGGCCGACATACAACATACCAACAAGTTCTTTAAGAGCTTTTGCCCAACCTAACTTGGAGTCAGCAACAACAATGGTTGTATCTGTATCATTAAACTCATCTGCCACCACACCAAGCTTATTTGTAAAGTCTTCTTCTACGGAGAAACCTACGCCTGTACCATTCATCAGAATGTACATAGCTTCATCAAAAGAAACAGCTTTGTCGATAGACAAGAAAGCGCAGTTATAACCTGCAATGTTATCTTTTCTAAGAGCCTCACCTGCAGTCATCATAGCTCTCATCGAAGGCATCACATCCAGACTCAAAACAGCTTGTTCAAGCTCATCACGAAGATCTTTTTTTAAAGTATATCCGTTGTTTTCTTTAAGATGCTGTTCAAAGAAGTCAAAATATCGAGCTACAGTTTCTTCCCAAGTTTCTCGACGGTTCTCGTCATAAAGCCATCTGGAATAACGGGACAGGTGAATATACTGCTGATACAGAGTAGGCAGGTGATTGCTCATCTAAGAGGCTCCTATTTTTACTTTAGTTTGTTGATATAGATTGTAGGGTCATTTGTTTCCATTGTCTCACCATCCTCAATCAAAACAACATCACCTTCGGTGATCTGAAGCGTATCAGCTATAAATTTGATTGTCTCAGGTCTAAATGCAATCAGAATTTGACCGCCTTCTTCTACTACCATACCCACATGCTTCTTTAGATTTTCTTCCACTTTGTAAACTCCAGTTTGGCCTTTAACCCCGAGAAGGTTTGGCTTTTGATTATAAACTTCAGGTCATTACTGTCAATTCCGGCAAGGATCATATCGTTCATATCTTTTTCCTCGATATAATCAGGCCAAATGACAACCTTTTTATCCTCAGAAATACACTTCTCAATCTTCTTAACAATCTCCGGATTCCGAGGTTCATTATCGTAGATAAAGACAGCATTTGAGTTGGTGGAATATTTAGAGGAAGTGTCCGAGCCAGCCATTGCTATACAGTTAGGAATAAAGAGTGAGTCAATTGGTCCTTCACAGATGTAAAAAGTCCTATTGATGTTCAGTCTCTCTAAACCAAAGATTTTATCATGATCTTTGAATTTTACCGTAATATACCGTATCTTTGAGTCCGGTTTAAGAGATCTTCCTTGTACTGCAAAGACATAGCCGTTCTCATCGAAAAAAGGTATGACCAACCTACCTTCATCATGAGTTGTATTAGCAAATTTATCTGGAACATGTTTGTTTATCCACTCTTTAAACTTAGGTGCATAATAAAGTTTGTGGTGAAACTTGTTCTCTATCTTACGTTTATCGACATAGACTTTCGCCTTATGATCATAACGTAATTGTGATACCTTCTTAAGTTCCATAAGAGGAGCAAACTTATCGTTCCTTCTCTTTCCAAACTTAGTTATATCAGTTTTGAATCGCTGCTTATCTTCTTCAGGCTGAGTGCCTGAAATACTTTCTAGTTTAAACTCTCCATAAAGAAGAGGATTAACTTCTTTTAGAAAGTTATCAAAATGCATACTGGCAGAACAGTTATGGCATTTGAAGAAGTGAGTACCCTCTTTATGGATAATATAACCTCTAGTCTTTAGCTTATCCTTTTTTGAATCACCACAAATAGGACATCTAAAGTTATAGGTATTATTACCTTTATTCTTGAAGAGAGTTAAGGTGTTAGAGAGAAGACTAATGTACTTAGCTTCTGTTAAGAAATTGTTTTTCATAAAACCTCCACAAGGAATTATACAGAGGCTTTTGGAAGTGTCAACCCATTAAAAACTTAGCTATTGTTTCCATGTTTGTGACTAAGAACATGATGCCTGTGATTGCACCTAAGAAGATCCATCTCCATCTCTCAATACTATCAAACTTCTGATCAAATGAATCTAGTTTTAAACTCATATCTTCCTTCAGCCTATCAATCCTACGATGAACAAGCTTTTGTCCGTCTGTGAGGGCTTCCTTGGCGTCTTCCTGTACGTTTAGACGTTGATCGTGGACAGCGACAATCTTTTCGATTGAAGCAGATAGCTCAGTAAGTTTTTCGAGAGTTGCGTCCATCTTCTCAAAATACCGGGAAAAGTTAGATACCTGCTGTTCCAAGACAGCCAGCTTAGATTCGTGGTCCATTCTTATGACTTCTTAGTAAATTTTTCGATTGTTCTTGCACCAAACCAGAAGCCCATAATGGCACCGAAAATGGCTTGGGTATTTTCGTCCCAAATAAACTGAAGGGCGATTGTCACGTCCATGCCACTGTCAAGGGCATACCAAAAGGCATAACCTTTGATTGCTATGAACGTGAGAAAGAAAACATAGGTGATAAAAGGTCTGACAGCAGACTTGAATGCTCCGAGAACGCCACCAGTGTTAAGCTTAAGATCATGATCACGAAGAGATTGTCCCTCTGAAATAGTTGCTCTAGTATCTTCAATAGTAGCGTCAATCTGCTTCCCCATTTTCATGGCTTCGAATTGCAACTGTTGTTGCATTCTCATTTTTTCTAATTCGAGCTTTTGTTCTTGCTCTTTTGCCTTGTTATCCTGAGAGTTTTTAGCAAGGCCAATAAGGGTAGGAATTGAATTAACCAAGGAACCACCAAGAGTTCCTACCAATGTCATAATCATATCTACCCCCGTTTAATTACCGTCTCATAAGTCGGATAAGCCTTTTTTGTGCATCATACTGATTCATATTATGAAAATTATCACTTGCTTTCATTACTTCAGGCTCCTCAAAATCGTCCTCTTCACCTAAAGCAAGATCAGTCATTTGTTTGGACCGATCCAAGTAATCTACGATTGAGTCATAATATTTATAATTATCTAGTTTGTACTTTTTCATCTGAGAGGGAGTAATTCCCGGTTCGCCATCAGGACCAACACCAATACCTGCAATAGCCCCTGATCCAGCAGAAACTGTTGGAGCTTCTTCCTTTAGAAAAAAATTTCTAATATTTTTTTTAGGATCTATCATGCTTTTTTCTTAACAGTTCAATTACGTGGTTATCCATATTTATCGAAGAAGGATAAATTGTCTTGTTTTCAATTCCTATGTTTTCAATCTGTGTCGGACATCGGTTGATACAAACTAAAAACGGAACAAGAATGTCCAGATAATTTGACAATTTTAAAAAAAGAATTTTATTGGCAAACTCACCAAAAACGTTAAAGAGAACTAAGAGATGGTTTAATACAAGCCGATCCTTCAGTTCTCCTGTTTCTTTGTACTTGTTGAAAAGACGTTTTATATACGAAACTCTTTTCAGATCATCATAAAATTCAACAGTATCATAACAATTGGGATTATCATAAAAACGTGCCGCATAAAGCAGCACGTTCGATTCATCAATTTTATCGTTCATTAACTATCTGGGAAGATTGTATCGTCCAGAGTACCAGATGCAGTAGCAGCGGTAGTAAAGCCAGTAGCATCATTAGCAATAGAACTCATTGCAACCAGAACTTCGTGCTTAGTTCTAGCATTGCCGTGTGTGTCAGTGTAAGTTGTTCTCGTAATCCAACCAGCATGACCGACATCAGTGACGCCTTGTTCTGCAGTATCAATACCAAACACACCAATTGCAACATTGGACTGTGCTGGGTTAACACCATCAGAAGTGTGGTTGTAAATAAAAGAGTTTGCTGTGGTGTTAGCAAACATTACATAGCCATTAGCAGCGTTACCAGAAATGATCTGGTTAGACGGAGCATTGCTTGCTTGATCGTTTCTTCCCCATAAAGGCATTTTAATCTCCTATTAAGAATTCTTTTACTATTTATAATTATCTAAGTTTATCTAACTCTCTTGAAGCACGTTCCTTTGCTGATCTAACAGCCTTTGGAATCAAAAACAAAGCACCTAAACCAGCGAGACCCAAACCTATTTTCTTAGGATCGCCACTCAACACATATTCGGCTGTAGTTCTAGCAACTTTCTGCGTACCAGAAAGGCCAGCTTTACCCGTACTTGGGTTAAATGTTCTTGTTGAACCAATCCTTGTTGACATTAGCTATCTACCTTTGCATCTGCTCGCCATTGGTAACATGACCAATATTTAGGTGTGTGGCGGTCATCTTCATATGTTACAGCATCACATCCATGTCTCGATCTAAAGGCTGCTCTTCTTTTTGGATCATCTCTTTTAATTTCCATATTAGGATCACCAAATTCTACTTTAACAACATTTCCTGTTTTAGGGTGTGTTACATACACACGAAACTTCTTTTTGCTGCCAGAAGGGTTCCTGATAGGGTCTCCGAGCTTTACCGTCTTGCCCTGATACTTTGCCTCCTGAAGATGCTCTTCACTCTTTGTCTTCTTCTTTTTCTTTTTCTTGTACTCTTGGTACTTCTTCCAAAGATCCTTATCAGCAGTAGTTCTCGTCTTACCTCCCGTAGCAAAAGAATTAATACGGGCATAACCCCACTGATCAGGTGTTGTGCCGGGTCTATGGCCTGTCTTCCATGCTGCCTTACCCCGTTTAAACACTTGATTTAAGATCGAATATGGAATGCCTGTTTCTTTTGCCTTCTTACGTACACCTTTGTTGAAGACTTCTACAATTTCCATTTCTTCACCAAACATTTTTTCATACTTTTTTGTATGCTTGCTTGGTTTCGTCTCAGCATCTTTATCGCCGGGTGCTTGCTTGTAAGCTTTTGCATCATCATCTTTAGACTCAGAGCCTTTCTTAAATTGCTTTGCCCGTGCTTCTTTTTCTTTCTTACTAAGACCTTTGTAGTATTTCTTCGGCTGTGTACCCGGCTTGTTTTTAACATCGGGATCCTGCTCCACCTCAGTTTTCTCGGAAAGAACATCGCCAGTTAAAGCAGCCAAAGGATCGAAACTAGAAGTAAGACCGCCACGGTCATTCTGCTTATCAAGAATACTTCTCAAAGCTTTGTCTTTGTACTGCCGAATAGAGTCTTGCTTTTGCATTGTCACATTCATTACATATTCATATTCCGAGTCAGTCATAGACTGCGGATCTTTAACACCGACTTCCTTTGCAACATCCATCATGACAGCACTCATTGCTTGTCCTTCGGCATCTTCATCGTTTTCTTGAGAAGTTGGATTAGCAATTCTTGCATGTGCAGAAGCTCTTTGAAGTGCTGCTTGGTTCTTAGAAGCTCCCCTAGAAAGAGTCATTCTTCCGGCATTTCCAGACTGGATTGTGGACTTTGTAGCAAAAGCTTCAGTTACCACCGTATTGGAGTTGGGATCATCAAGTCTCAATTTATACCGAGGTTCTGTGTCGATAATATCCTTTGGATTTCCAGAAGGGGTCAACATAGCCTTAATTTTTTCTAAGACTTTTGGATTAACCTTTTTTGACTCTTTCTTTTTAGCCATTATGCTACCTCGTACTTGAGCTTTCTTAAAAGATCTTGATCTACGTGTCTATTTATCTCAAGAACAAGTGGGTCATTGTAACGTGGTACGGAAAGGTATTCTTCCTTTAATTCAGGCTTAATGTAAAACTTGGGCGTGTCTACATTCTTAACAGGAGGAATACTAACTTTATATTCGCCCAACTTAGATTGTTTTTTGAAGAACCAAAAACAATCGTTAAGCAATTCTTCGTACTTAACGTTTTCGAGACCTGATTCCAACCAAGAGGTGTGGTAATCATTGTAAAGTTTAACAAGAGATTTAATATTCAAATCTCTAACTCTAAGACTATCTTTAGATTTTAGTTTATATTTTCTATACTTATTAAGTATATCTACACGGTTTCTCGAAACAACCGAATTGACCCAGTTGTAAGGAGATTTTGTGATCCAAAACTTGAAAACATCATCATCCTGACAAACAGATGTGTCCATGTCATGCTTCCATGCATAATCTTTGTGAAACTCTAGATCTGTGTTCGCCTCAATAAGACTTTTAAGGTATTTTGTTCCCGACTTTTGAAGTCCAAAAACAAAAAATGTTTTTTTAGTATCCATATCTTTTAACCACCGAATCGTATATTTCTTTTATTTGAACATTGCCATGACCATGAACAAAGACTGGTCTGGTGTTCTTCTTAATGTTTACGACAAAATCAGGCGTAAACCCAATATCACTGCTCTGAAGGGCTGGAGCTTGCATAGATTGACAAAGGTAGCAATTACCATCGACAACAATATCATCTCTCTCAAGATATTGAATCACAGAAAATAACTGATCATCAAAAGACCACTGTAAATGTGGATTAATCTGCTTCAACTCATCATCAACTTGTCCCAACCACAAACCTTTACGATAAAGTTCTACAAGCTGCTCAACAGTGCCAACATGCATCCCAAAACAAAGAAAACTATAGCCATCAGGGTCAGTGAACTTCTCAAGGCATTTTTTCTCCAGTCTAGGATCCGGCCAATTTTGGTGTTCTGATTGAAAAACGATTTTACCATCATAATGCTCTTCGTATATTTTTCTAAATTCTTTTGCAAAATTATTTACAAAAACATCATGACCATCAGTAACAACTACCAATTCTTTGGGGTCAAAGGTCTCCAAAACTTCTAGAGTTTTACGTGTTCTTGTTTCTAAGTCTTTGTACCAACGGTATGTTCCGGTTGCTACGTGAAGATCAAAACCGTACTTCAAAGCAGACTGAACAATAGGACTCCGAGCCTTTGAATCATCAGAATAGATTACTAATTTCATTTCACAACATCCAATATCTGTCTAACGGTTGTATCAGTAAGGTGATTGTCAATCACATATTGTTTATCACCTTTGATGTATTCGCCCTTCTTAATGTACTCCATAAGTTCTGGAAGGGAGTTGTAAACAAATCCATGATCCTTAAGAACTTCAGCACCAGCTACAGGAGTAGATGCCCAAGGTGTATCATTAAGCATAGCTTCCAGAAGAACTAACCCAAAACCTTCATACTGGCTGTTTAGAATAAGAAGTTCAGCGTCTCTAATATGACGCAAAACATCTTCCTTGTTTTCTAGGAACAACAGGTACTGATTAGATTTATCTGTTACGTCTGGAACCCAATTACGATCATTATTATAACCAGTCATGAACAATCTGTTATCTACTGACCACCCTTGAGATAGCTCTTTATGTCCTTTATGAGACCAGAATCCTCCAACAGAGATACAGTATGGATCAAACACAGATCCTATAGATTTATTTGTCAATTCAGCAACATCATCTTTACTAATGCTATGATTAACTTGAACCGACTTATGCTCTTGACGATACTTTTTCACAAATCGCCAATCTGTTGGCGTAGAGCAAGCAATGTAGTCCGAGTTTTCCATAGCAGGGAAAATCTGTTTAGATTCTTCTGGCCTTATAATCATGAACATGATTTTAGAAGGAATCTGTCTGGCATTAAAAAGAACGGTGTCTTGCATTCCAACACCAGAACCATGAACAACAATCAGATCAAACTTTTCTCTGACCAAAATCTGAACATCGTTTGTAACTTTGACGCCATTTTGATCGCCCTTGTGCTGAGAAGCTAGGACAGTAACGTCATGGCCCTGTGAAAGAGTTTCCTCTGCAAGATTCTGGACATAGTATTCGGTCCCACCGGGGAATGGGTAGTACCTATGTGCAACATAACAAATTTTCATTTAGAAGAAGTCTCCAAA
>Ga0070745_1002025_pt1 | contig 11040 bp, 16 predicted proteins | sample VirMetDEL_Mar_4_FD_77438 | JGI IMG/M metagenome (GOLD analysis project Ga0070745, IMG submission 77438) | Aqueous microbial communities from the Delaware River and Bay under freshwater to marine salinity gradient to study organic matter... | ecosystem: Environmental > Aquatic > Marine > Coastal ...
CAATTCACCTTTTATATGCTCTTGAGTGCCTTTAATTTCTACTAAAGTTATTAGTGCCCATACTAAAATACCAAATAATGTAGTAGCTAAAAAAGCTATAATTTTTTTAATATCTATTCTCATTTAAACTTCACTCACTTCTTCACATATAAATCTAGTTGCCATTTTGTTATCATTAATAAAATTATCTTCTTGTGTTTCCATTAATTTTTTAGATATATCTAAAGCATTAATTGTACACTCTTTCCATGAATTATAACCACCATCAATTTGGACTGGTAGTAAACATTGATTATTTATAAAAGAACACAAACTTATTATTAAAATAAATTTCATCTAGCTGGTCCACCAAACAATGCTAAAATACAAACAGCAACTATTAGCACAGCTGTGAACTTGTAATTCATATCTCCTGGTTCCATATAGGCACCCTCCGTTATTGACAAGATAAACATTCCTCGTATTTATCTTCTTCAGCTTCGTGTTCACATTTAGAACATGAACATAACTCCATTAATGGAGTATAGTGTTCTGTATCTTTTTGATCTTCTGCGCAGTGACACGAATGGTCACAATTTTTACATTTATCCATAAATCCATCCCTTGATAGTAATTTTAGAAAAATTATTTTTTATTATCTTTTTTTATTTTACACTTACATCTTGGCGCTGTAAACCAATTTTCTATTTTGTAATAAATATTATCTATTTTTTCAAAAAACTTATATAAAAATTTATCAATCATTTACTTGCAATTTTACCCTTGTTGATACCCTGTTTTATAACGTATTTTTGTGTACCGTTTGCACCTATATTAACTTCTTTTTTTAAATTTTTAAACAAATCCATTTGTTTTTGTTTTTGTTCTTTATCTTTTAAAAAAGATTCTATTTTTTTTGAGTCTCTCATTTTTTTTCCTTTGTTTCTATTTCATAAAACATTTTGTCACTATCTTCTGTGACCCAGTCCGAACCTTCACAATCCCAAACTGTATTTTGAACTTTATAATCTGGCCAGCTGTTATCAGTGGTATAACTATTAATGTGCCACAGAATGCGATTATTAGGCTGAGCTGCATAATTCCCGTTATTAAGAGCCAGTATATGTGCACACTTATGCTCTTGAGGAATTTCAGAATGTTCTGTATTAAGTATATTAGTCTCTGGATGAGCCCAGTCAACTGTAAATAAATACTGTCCATGATAAAATTTTTTATCTTTTCCTAGATATTTACCATCTACACCAGCTAACCAATCAAAACAATGAACACTAGGATAATAACTAAAACAATTCCACAGTTGTAACTCGTCGACTTGCATATCTGGCACTTCGGCTCTAAAAAGATGTTTTTGGAAAAACGCTGAGATAGGCAAACGCCAAAAGCACGCACCATTGGGTAACATGATATTAAATAAGAGCGCACGACCTGATATAGAGACAAGACCAAAGATAACACAGTCCTGTTCACCTTTTTTATCCATGTCCATATCATACAAATATTCGGTACGAATTTTGCAATAAATTGGTGGTATGTTTGCGTTAAGGTATGCCATAAATTTTTCATTATTTTATCTCACCCCAATTAGACCCTGATTCATAGTCTACTTTATTTGGTACAGCTAGTGTAACAGCATTTTCCATAATTTCAATTATCTTTTTAGCTTGTGTTTCTGACTCTATTGAAATGTCTAATTCATCATGAACTTGCACATGAGGAACAATACCTTCATTATATAAATCTAACATAGCTTTTTTAGTCATATCAGCTGCACTACCTTGTATTAATTTATTTAAAGCTTTGTATGTAAATGCTCTTCTAATTCTTCCACGACCATAAGTTCTTTCAGCTTCTTCAAAAGTCATAGGTTTATGCATACCAAATTGATTAGGTTCCCATTTATCAAATCTACATCTACGTCCTAGTAAAGTTCCAATAGAACCCGCTGTTTGAGAATGTTGAGAAGTTCTATTAGTTAGTTCTCTAACAAAAGGAACATTATCATGGTATTGATTAAATAAATTTTCAGCTTCTGCTTTTGTACTTAAACCTAATTCAGCTTGAAGTTTAGCTTTACCCATTCCATAAAACAATCCAAGATTAATTGTTTTCGCTTGAGTTCTAGTTATACCTGCCATATCTGCAACTGTTTGGTGGAAATCAACTGAATCATTTTTAAATTTTTCTACAATATTAACAACTGATGGATTAAAACAAATAGGTTCAGTAGTAGCAGCATAGTGCACAACTAATCTTGGTTCTTGTTGTGAATAGTCAAAACATCCCCACTTATGATTTTCTTCTGGAATAAACAAACCTCTAATTAAAGGACCAATTTGTTTATTTCTTGCTGGAATTTGTTGTAGGTTAGGATTTGAATAACTAAATCTTCCAGTTACTGTTCCTCCCTGATCTGATTTAATTGGGTTTATATCAGCATGAATTCGTCCTTTATGTTCAAATTTTAATATGGTATCAACAAATGTAGTATGAGCTTTATTTATTTCTCTAGCCTTAGCAATTTTTTGAACAACAGGATGTTGATGTTCAAAAAGAAAATTTTTAGTAAATGATGGTGCGTTTGATTTTTCAGTTCTTTCATAAGACAATCCAAGTTTGTCAAAAACTTTGGCAATTGATCTTGCTGCCCATATTTGAGGCTCTATTCCTGTTTCTCTTTTTACTTCTAACAACAAGTTGTCTTCTTGTGATGCTAATTGTTTCTTCAAGTTATGAGCTGCTTGAACGTCTACACGCACGCCTTTAAATTTCATATCAACTAAACATGGAAATAATTGTGTTTCTAAATCAAAAACATTATTTAATTTTTGTTTATTTATTTCTATGGAAAGAATTTTAAATAACTCTAAAGTTAATTCAGCATCTTTTTCAGCATAAGCACCTACGTACATTGCAGGTAGTTTATACATTTCTGCTTTTGGATCTATTCCAGCTGCAGCTGCTGCTTCTTTTAAACCTTTTTCATCTTTTACTTTTCCAAGATAATCAAAACCAACACTATTCAATGAATACCATAATCTATTTTCATCAATTAACGATGTCATAACCATTGTATCAACAATAAAACCATTGATTTCAATTCCATATGCTTTTAACCAACATACGTCATACATAGCGTTGTGAAATATTTTTGTGTTATTTGCTTTACAAACATCTTTAATCCAATCTAATACAATTCTCTTATCAAGATTACCTTCTCTATGTGCTATTGGATAATAACCAGACCAACCATCTACAGCTACTGCAAAACCAATAATCTCCCCTTCTCCAATGACAGAACCTGAACCTCTTGATTTTAAATTTGGATCCCTAGTTTCTAAGTCAATAGCTACATATTTATATCCGGATAAATCCGGAAAATTTTCTGGACAATTCCACTCTGTCTGTGCTTCAAATATCATATTTTTTCTTTAATTGTTTTTAAATACTCTTCATTTTCCTGTTCTTCATTCTCTCTTTGGATACCATAGTTATTTTTCTTTTTACCAAAAATATCATTCCAATTTTTTGCATAGAGATCATTTGTAGGTCTTGATCTACCATCGTATTTTGTAGACTTATCTTTTCCCATTTTTCTTCTTATCTCCCCATATACCTAAATCTCTTTCTTGTTCTAGATCTTTCATTTTCTTTATCTCCAATTCACAATAGTGAATCACTTTTTCTAAATCTTCTATACCATTTTTAAATAAATATCTAGTGACGTATTTAATTACGTTGCCCTGAAAGAACGAGAGATCATTCTTTGATATAAATTCATAAGGTTGTATTGTGAAGTTCTTGTAATGAGATCCACCAATTTGTTTATCTTGCGGAAACGCATCATCGAACATATTTTTATCTGTCATATTATTTCTTCTCCTGGTGTGTATTGATATTCATTACCTTGATTCATAAGGTAAAGTTTTTCTTTAGCTCTTGTGACACCAACAAAAAATAACCTGTGTTCAGTGTCTTTATTTACCTGAGCTGATTGGTAAATAATTCTTTCTAAATCTGTAAACAAAATAACATTTTGACATTCTTCTCCCTTAACTCCATGTATAGTAGAAATTTTTATTCTAGCAGGTTTGCTTAGATCCTCGCCGCTCGCCACAAGTTCCTGGATATAATTTCTTTGCTCATCATCCATAGTAAATATACTCCAGTCTCCAGATACAATCAGTCCATGTTCTAGTCTTAACTCATCCATATCAACCGAGTCCACATTTACTAAAGACTTGCCTCCAGAAAATCCGTATTTTATATCACCTTTTTCATATCTTAAAAATTCGTAAATGTTTTGGGCCTCCGAGCCACTAATGTTTGCTCCTCTATTTAATCTATTCCAATCATTAATTGCTTTAACAAGTTCTAAAGGAAGTAGATCATTAAATTTACATTCAAACCGTTGACCTGTGTTTTGAAGATACTCAACTAAAGGTTTCATCTGATCATTAGTTCTAGTTAATATCATCCACTCATCTTTACTAAAATCAATATCTTCTAGCATCTCATCTTCTATAACTTCGCCTTCAGCTTCTCTAGGTAACCATTCTTTGTGCATTCGTTCATCAATGTTATCTAAAATAGATAATGCAACTTTGTGTATTTGTTTTGGAACTCTTCTAGAATTTATCTGTGCATCTATACTACCTTTTAAATTTATAAAAATAGAAGGTTCTGCTCCTTGAAAAGAATAAATAGCCTGATCATCATCCCCTGCAATGTATGATCGCTTACATTTTGATTCAATGTAATTGAACATTTCCCATTGCAAAGGATTTAGATCTTGGGCTTCATCTAGAAAGACACAGTCGAGGGATGGACATTTATCTTTCTTGACAAATTCGGTAATCATGTCTGAAAATTCATACATGATATAATCTCTTTTATAATCATTTAAGTCTTGGTTTATTTGTTCTAACAAAGGAACACTTATAAAATCTATTAAATCTAATTCTATCGCTGCATCTTGTAAATCTTGTATCTTTCTATTACGAGCGTATTCAATAATTTGCATATATTGATTCTTATATTCTAAATAACCATTCTCATGTTCAGTAGTTTCAAAATGAAGATCATCACATACTCTAGAATAATTTTTAAAACCATTCCAGTTTTTATCTTTTAACAACTGTGATGCAGTATCAATACCAAGTTCTCTTGTACCTAATGAATGCATAGTACAAATATATTTAAATTTTAATTTTGTATATTCTTTTTCTATTCTTTCTCTAGCTTCATTAGCTGCTGCATTACTAAATGTAATATAACAAATTTTTTCAGGTTTAGTATTGTAAACAAATAATTCTTTATGTAAATACTCATGAATTAAAGTGTGTGTTTTTCCTGTACCTGGAGGACCTGGAATAATTATTCTCATTCAAATGCTGCCGGTTTTTTTTCGTTTGATCTAATTAAAGGTTTATCTAAATCTATTTTTTGAACAGTCCAAAGCTTAACGCTTTTGTCATTTATTTTTACAACTTTTTCTGTTGCTTTAAATAAATCTTCTAGTAACCTTATTGTCTTATTTTTTGGATAAGTTCTTTCTGGCCAGGATTTAGTTCTTAATAAATAACCCCAAAAATCTTTAAATTTAAAATGAGATAAACCTTGTTCAGTGTAAGGTTTTCGTTTTAAAACATCTTCCATAGCCTTACCATTTCTACTAACAAAATCTGTTAGCACTTCTTTTAACTGAACATCTACTCTAGTGTCATCTGGAGCATCTGTTTCATCCATATTTTTCATTAAAGAAGCCAAGTTTTTTCTCCATATTAATTTAGCCACAGGTAATAAAGGCATTCCTAATTCTTCTAAACATTTAACAGAAAATTTTTCTGAATCATGTAGAGTAGGTCCATCAACTTCAATAGTGTCTTCATCAACAGTTACAAAAAAAATAGGTGGGTCTGATTTATATTTTCTAATGGTAGTAATGTTAGGCATTCTAGTTTCTCCACCTTTACCAAAAGGTTTGGTGTAACATACTTTTTCATTACAGAAATTACAGATAGGTTTATCATTACATTTGTAATCATATTTTTTATCTTCTACTTGTGTAATAATTCTTAAAACATCTTTTGCTTTTAAAGGTGGTTTAATAAATTTTTCTGTATTGTAATCTTCTATTAACTCTTTCCATTTAAGAGGTTCTGCTTTTTTTAAATAAACTCCAATATTAAATAAGCCATTATCTCTTCCAGAAGCTGCAATCTCTCCATTACCCTCTGTAATAGGACCATTTTTAATTATAGTATTTAAACAAGGAGGACCATCTGGAAAGTCTTCATTTTGTTTTTCTTTTTCTTTTTTAGTAATAAATAAATTTTTTAAAATATCTTCTTGTTGAACATACTTGTCATACTCTTTAAAAAAATCTTGCATACTTAAAGAATTTCCATCATCGCCAATAGCATACCTAACAGTTCTATCTCCACCATGATAAGGCATATTTAAAAAATTACCTATATCTCCTCTATCTGCTTTAATAGTCGATTGTTTTGGAAATATTTCTGCTTTAGCAAAACCTAAATCAGAAGCCATCATCTGTAATTTTTGTCTCATTAAAGACGCTGGAATAAAATTATCTGTAAATAAAAACACATGAGCACCACCAGATTTAGATCTAAAAACTATAAGTGGTAATTTCTTTTCTCTTATTTTTGTAATTAATTTTTTATGATCAAAAGGATAAGTATCAATATCAATACAACCCCATCTTGATTCATTGTTTTCATTAATAGGTACAATACCTAAAGCAGGTTCAACACCTTGCAAATGTTTTTGCCAAAGTTCTTTTGTAACTGGATTTTTAACGGTATACGATCTAACTTCGTTTTTACCGTCAGCTCTTAATTCGTTTGTTAGTTTAGTTTGACCGTAGGCAGTTTCTAAACCTTTAAAAATTTCTTGTAATTTACTTTCTATCATTTATCCCTCGTTTAATAATTGATGGGCGCTAAGTTAATAGCGCCCAAATGTGGCAATTATCTGTTGTTCTTATCACAACTATTGTGAAAATCTTTTGCTCTATTGTAAAGCTCTTGACTTTCAACTAGTCCTGCAGATTTAACAGCAAACCCGTACCATTGATTACCTTTACCAGAATTTAATACTGATGAAAGATTGTACATATATGACCATGATGGAGGTGTAAATGAACCTTGCTCATCAGTCATAGTTTGTGACATCTGTAGGGACTGCCATTTTCTTGCGACTTTTCCTTGAGATGAACTCATAGAAATTAACGCTGTTTCTGCTGAACCGTTTTCAGAAACTATAATGACATAATTTTGATGCACGGTAAGAATATAATTACCATTTTGTAATCTATCCTTTGCACCATCCTTAGTTGTCTTTGTTAAAATATCCGAATCAGCAGGATAAATCATTTCTGGTCTACCTGAACCAGTACCGAATTCTGCCCATTCTTGGTATTCTAACTTGTAGTAACAAGGTATAACATTGATTCCTTTTTCTCCTTGATACAACTTTTTTGTTACTATGTTTAAGAACATTCCAGGTTCAGCACCTTCAACATAATTTGCATTACGTTTTTGTGCTTCTCCAGAACCATTCTGTAAAAGTTTTAAGATTGGTAATGCCAGACTATCTGGTGTTACGTTCTCAAAACCTTTATTAGCATCTTCTCTAAATAATATAGTAGAAGGTGTTTGTGCCGTCTTCTTTGTTGTTACTTCCATATTTAACTCCTTTTTATATTTGTACGGTTACCCACGTATGTTTTGAAGTAGTCTTCGGGCATGTCAATTCCAGACTCAACACACTCTCTGACTACTCCTTTTAAGGTCTGCGGATGTACTCCCACTTTCTGGACAGGTTCAAATCCTTGACCTTTAGCAAGGGTAGCATAAGCCATTGCCTTGTTATCTTCGCCACGACCAAAGGTAACGGTAATATCATTTTTTATGACATCACCTCGACCGTTTTCACGAAGCCATTTAAAAGCTTCTTCCTGCATTTCAGGAATAATGGAAGCACTGTAGAAATTTGATACTTCTACAGACTGTCCATCTTTAAGCTTTAATTTTGTAATATTCATTTCTTCCATCATTTGAGGTATCTCAAATTGAGAAATAACATTTGCTTTCTCTTTTAATTTTTTGATAGTTTCTTCTGCGTTAAAAATTTCATCTTCTAAATTTTTTAACTCTTCTACTTTATCTGTTAGTTTTTTTGGATCTACAACTGCTTTCATTGTATCCATCTTATCTTCTCTAAAATTTACTTTATCCATTCTACTCCCTCATTATTATCATGTTTATTTTGATTGTCTATAATATTTAATTCTTCAATTTTTTCTAAAGATTTTTTTCTTACATCTATGTTAAATTGAAGTCTTTCTTCACAAAAACTTTTTAAATATTTAATTAACAGATCAGGTTCATTTTTAAGAAATCTATTATCTAATATTTTTATTACGGACCTACAAAAATTATCTACTGATTTTGTTCTAGACATATTAACATAAATAGATCTTTTTTGTTTTGGTAAAGATACACCTTCTTTAAAATTAAATAGTTCTTTTTCTTTTTTCATGTTTAACTCCTTTCTAATATTCTTTCTAATATATAATCCCTTATATTATATTTGTCAAGGGCTTGATGTTTCTTTTTGATATAAATCCAATTCAATTGGATAGTATCTCCTTTCTTGTTTGTCCCATTTTAATAATTTATATTTACCATTAGTTATATCTGACACAATTGAACATGCAACACCAATGATAGCTGGATCCCCTGTAAGTAGTAAATAATCTTCAGGTGTATAATCTCTTAATGCTTTTTTTAATTTAAATACTAAAGGACCTGCACTTAAAATAATTTGTGCATTTTCAGGTAGTAAAACTTTTAACTCACCAAATTCAGATGCACCTATAATATTTATTTTAGGACGACCTTCTCTAGTGCCAGGAACATCCTGGATTACATAAACTTTATTTTTCATATTTCTTTTATTGACATGTAATACACTAAATGATAGATGCTTTCAATAGAAAGAAGAAAATATTATGCATTATAAATTTAAAACAAAACCGTTTGAACATCAATTAAAAGCACTTGAAATGTCTTGGGACAAAGAAGTTTTTGCTTACTTTATGGAGATGGGTACAGGTAAATCTAAAGTATTGATAGATAATATATCTATGCTTTATGATAAAGGTAAAATTAATGGAGTTCTTTTAATAGCTCCTAAAGGTGTTTATAAAAACTGGTTTGATTCTGAAATACCTAATCATATGCCAGATCATATAGAAAGAAAAATTGGTTTTTGGCAAACTAAACCAGAGGCTCCAGACATGCAGGCTTTGTTTGAAACAGATGAGGATTTACATATTTGTATTATGAATGTTGAAGCATTCTCAACTAAAAAAGGTTTACTATTCGCTCAAAAATTTCTTTCTTGTCATAGAGCATTAATAGGTATTGATGAATCAACAACTATAAAAAATCCTACTGCTAAACGTACAAAAAGTATTTTAGCCTTATCCAAACATTCTAAATATAGAAGAATATTAACAGGTTCTCCTGTTACTAAATCACCTTTAGATTTGTTTAGCCAATGTCAATTTTTAGATCCGTGGCTATTAAATCAACAATCTTATTATGCGTTTAGAACTCGTTACGCAGTTTGTAGAAAAATAAATGTATCAGGAAGACAAGTAGAAATTGTTGTTGGTTATAGAAATTTAGGAGAGCTTTCTGAAATATTAAAACCTTTTTCTTACAGAGTTTTAAAAGATGATTGTTTAGATTTGCCTAAAAAAACTTTTATGAAAAGAATTATACAGTTGTCTGATGAACAGAAAAAACTTTATAAACAAATGAAAGAAACTGCTCTTGCTATTTTAAACGGCAAGATGACTTCAACAGCAACTGTTATTACTCAAATGATGAGACTACATCAAATCACTTGTGGTCATTTTAAATCTGATGATGGAACAGTTCAAGAAATTAAAACATCTAGACTTGACGAACTGATGAATATTTTAGAAGAGATAGAAGGTAAGGCAGTTATTTGGGCACACTATAGACATGACATTGCCTCTATTGTAAAAGCAGTTAGTAAAAAATATGGATTAGAATCTGTTGTTACTTATTTTGGAGATACAACTACTGATGAAAGACAAAATGCAATTAAACAGATACAAGACCCTGATAGTCCTGTTAGATTTATAGTAGGTACTCCACAAACAGGAGGTTATGGAATTACATTAACAGAAGCATCAACTATGATTTATTATTCTAATGGTTATGACCTTGAGAAACGTCAACAGTCTGAAGCTAGAATAGATCGTATAGGTCAAGAAAGACCAATGACTTATGTTGATATTATTGCTGAAGGTACAATTGATGAAAAAATTGTTAAAGCGCTTAGAGATAAAATTAATATTGCTACAGAAGTAATGGGTGAAGAACTTAAAGATTGGATCTAAAGTTTTTGTAATAATACTAGTATTATACCAGCCATACCAGACATTAAAGCACCTGCTGCTATTAATAATATTCTTTCTATTCTATTGATTTGATTTTGAAGACCGTTAATTGAAATCTGTGTTTGTTTTTGCATTATACGACATAATTTTTCGTGAGATTCTATTTTTTCTAAAGCTGTGTCTTTTGATCTAGGCAAGGTCTGCTCCTCCACCAAAACCACCCATACCTTCACCTCTGCTTCCTTTACTTCCTGAAGATCCACTTTTGCCGCCTCCGCCGCCTCCGCCGCCTCCTCTGTAACTGTCTTGAGGTGTAACAGTTGCGGAAGGTCTTGATGCCATTTGTTTTTGTAGTCCCCTAGCTTGAGCCATGTTTGAAGCTTGAGCTGCTAAACCTGTGTCATTTAATCTTCCAAAAATATCTGTATTAGGGTCTCTAAAATTACTATATAAATTACCAATACCAGTTATTCCAGCACCTATTATATTATTACCTATTAAACCAGGTATTCCACCCATCATATAAGAAGCAATATTTCCAAGTTTACCTATACCAGTAATACCTGTTAAATCTGAAA
>Ga0070745_1002030_pt1 | contig 11033 bp, 12 predicted proteins | sample VirMetDEL_Mar_4_FD_77438 | JGI IMG/M metagenome (GOLD analysis project Ga0070745, IMG submission 77438) | Aqueous microbial communities from the Delaware River and Bay under freshwater to marine salinity gradient to study organic matter... | ecosystem: Environmental > Aquatic > Marine > Coastal ...
CTTTCTCCAGTAAATACCCAAAATTAAATTTATTGAAATAAAATTGAATAAAAAATACCACTTAAAAAATATACAAGTTAAATAATATATGACTATTTCTAATCCAATAACTTATACCAATTATTCTACCGAGTGTTGTTGCTGTTTAGAAACAACAAATACTTATATTAAATTCTGTAAGTGTAGTGTTAAAACGTGTGAAGAGTGTTTTCACCGATTAATGATTGTTAGTGATAAACAACTATGCGATTGTTGTGCTGATATAGATACAAATATGAGTTATTTAAAATTAATATTAAAATGTCCCACGTGTAGGATGATACACGCTTCACCATTAACTCAACAAGTAATTACCGATTTAAGAATTACCGATAAAATGATGGTTAAATTAATATTAGATTTTAACTATTGTGTTAATAAAGAAATAGAGATTAGTTTAGATTATACCGATGAATTTAGTAGTGAAGATGAAGATGAATTAGAAAATAATATTTGTTATAGAATAACTGGTTTAATGTATCCAAAAATAGAAAAGTATGATTTAATTACACAGATGCTAAAAATGGGACTGAGAAATTTTGATTTTTAGAAAAATATGATTTAAAAATTATACAATATGAATATTAAATGACACTAAGTAAAGATTTTAATGATTATATTAAAAAACAATTAGAATATCATAAACAAATAGAAGAACAAGAAAAATTAACTATAAAAGAAGAAAGTAAAGAATGGAAAGAATACACAAAACAACAAGATATTTATAATGAAAAATTACAGAAAAGATTAGGTAATGAAGTTTATAAAATTAGATAAAAAAATTGAATTAAAGATAATACAACTTAAATAATTAACAATATAAATAATGAAGTCCATTATATACTTTGTAGAATTCGCTGATGGGTCTATTAGACTTAATAAAGACAAAAAGAATATATTAGATGATATTTACGACTATGTAAAACATACTGAATATGATGCTATTGGAGAATATCAATTGGATAGTATTATATACAATAGAACAAAGACTTTACCAAGATATATTAATAAAATTGGATTTTGTCCTATGGATAAATTAATGGATAATATTAAATTAGATACTAATAAAAAATATAGTGATAAATATACTAAAAGTTTATTGAATAAAAAATATAATGAAAGATTGGATTATTTAAAAATTCACAAATCCCAAATAGACTTTTCTAAATTTAAGACTATTATTAATACTAAATTTAATACGGATTAATTAGGACATTCGTTTTACTAAAATCGGTCTTATTACCATTAAGAAACTTAATATCATTATAAGAAACTCCATAAATCATATAACTTAAATCATCTAAATATCTTGTTAATTGAATATCATTAGTATAAGTATAATCAATTTTAATAGATTTATCACTATTATTTTTTTTAATTGTATAATCCATTATATATATAAAAGATATTATTTTTAATATTCTAATCTCTAAATTAATTTTTAGACATTTTTTATATACTATAATATTGGATTATCCAATTATTTTTTTGATATATTTAGATAAGTCTTCAATAGACCCACTAATGATTTTATCATTTGGTATAAAAACTACATCTTGTTTTAAAACACAACCACCATCAAACTTATCAAAATCTCTACAATATTTAATGTATTTATAGACATCATCATATTCAAAAACAAATAGAGTATTAGGATAATTTTGCTTACAATTCACTATTTTACTATGATTTACGATAATAGACTTATATTTATTATTATGCCGTTCATTACGCTTTTTATGCTCTATATATACACACTTTAAATTATCTTTATTAAATATTAGAAAATCAATTGGACTATAGACCCATCTACTCTTAATCATTTTATAGTTGCTTCCTAATCGTGTTTTTAGTGTCAGTTTAAATTCTGCTTCACTCGGTAATATTACATCTATTTTATTAGTCGCTGTCTTATCACTCTTCACGAAACTATCCATTACCTATAATATATATGAGATAATAATTCTATATACTTCTTATAAAAAATACTATAAGAGATGATTATTTCGTTTAAACTTTTCTATTGTATTAATTTCTCTATTAAATATAATGGTTATTTCTAACCAAAATAAGACAAGTGTTTATTTCCCAAAAGAAATATTTAGTCATATATTATCGTATAATGATAATTCATTAAATAGACACAAAGAAAAACAAAAATATATTAATGAGTTTTTTGATGAATTACGATACAATAAATCACTAACTTATGAAGATTTTCATAATATTTTTAATAGTGAAGTTCTTGATTGTGAAAATGAAGTTTATGACTTTATTATAGAAGAAATGGTAGATTGGGTTAATTGTCGTGATATATCACTATTTTTATTACATAATTAAAAAAGTCCGTTTTGGGTTAAAACTCAATATTGCTTCTTAGTAGCGTTTTTCAGTTTTCAACCACTTTTAAGTTTTTATATATACAAACTTATAACAAAACTTATTAAGACACAATAATAGAATTATAGTTATTCTTATCCATAAATTTTTCTCGGTGTTTATTAAGTTCCATCTTGATTAGATTGGTTCGTTGCTTCTCAATATATTTATTAGAAAATGGTCGTCCAGTATTACTATAATATTTAATACGTTTTTCATCAATATTCACTAAGTTTTTTAATTCTTGTTTTCCTAAAAACCTAATATATGACTTATTCTTTTTTGGGTCTAAAATACGATTATTAAATAGACTATCTATTTGATTAATAGTAATTGGATAAATTTTAACGTCATTATTTTTATTATGATTTTTACAATAATTTATAATAGTATCTTTAAGACTATCACGAGTTTTACACGTGTGTCTTTCACCATTAGAAAACTCAATATAATAATAGTAGTTTTTCATCTTGTTAATTATTTATATTGTATTATTTTTAAGTAATATTTATAATACATTAGATATATACGTCATACTACTAATTCTATCGTTTTTAATATAGAAATGATAATTTGTTTGAAAAATACTCGCATTAAAATAAACACTATTATTATATTTTTTGTTAAAACATTTATATATAAATATTTCTTTTACTCCATCTAATTCTATAAATTGACTAAATCTTTTATTGGTTTTAAATAAATCGGTAAAAAGTTTTTCATAAATTTTTCTATTAATTTCAATATCTTTGTATTTAAATTTTAAAATAAATGGAAGTTTTAAACTATTTTTAAAAGTTTTTTCAGTTTTTAAACTATTTTTTAAAAAATCTTCATTATTTTCAGTAGTTTCAATACTTTTTTCATTCGTTTTCAATAAACTTTCATTAGATTTAAAACTTTCTTCATTAATTTCTACATTATTTTTAAAACTTTTTTTAATTTTTTTTTTATTTTTTTTAATATTTTTAGTAGAAAATAAATTTATTAAATTTTCATCACTAATTTTTTTATATTTTTTTCTGTTATAATTACTTTTTATCTGTTTTACAAAATTACTGGTTATTTTATAAAATTTAATTAGTTCTTTTCTATCATATTTGTTAATTAAATAGTTTTCTATTGTTGGTAATTTAATTGTTTTAGGTATTTTATAGACTTTTAAAGTAAAAATACTATTAAAATTATCATAATCGTCCATTAAAATCATAAAATTGGATATTCCATTTAAAAATGGTAGTGATAAATTATTATAAATGTCGTGTTCTTCTTTATCAGTATATACTAAAAAATTAATACAGAATTCTAACAAATAATAATCGTTTTCTATCTTATATATAAAATACTGATATTGAGTGTTCCGTAAATCAATTATTCCACAATCTAATTCTTTAAAAACATTAATAGAAAGAGTATTTTTTTCATCATATTCTTTCACTAAATCATTATATTTAGCACTAATATCAACAAAATATCTTGTATGGGGTTTTATAAAATGGACTTCATAAACGTCTTGTGATTTTAATCGTTTGGTTATAAACCTACAAACTCCATCTATTTCATCTATTACGTTATTTAATATTATTTCTCTTGTAATTGGTGTATATGTTTTATATTTTATTAATTTTTGAAACTTATTATGAAATCCAATAATATTATTATATATAGATAGACTTGGTAAATCAATAGAATTAAATTTAATGTCTTTCATTTTGTATATTATTTATATTAATTTTTCTTTATATTGTTTATTATTAAATAAAGTTGATTTTGGGTGGAAACTGGTGGAAGTGTCTTAGTAGCGTATTTGAGTTTTCAACCATTTTAGAGTTTTTTAAAATATATATATACACAAACTTATAACAAAGTCAATAACTAACCAATTACGCACTTCTCGCAGTTAAAGCACTACTGGGTGGGACTGGGTCAAAGCGTAATTCATCACTACCAATTAAAGACGATACACTACTATCTCTTTCTGCTCTTTCACTATCAATAGAACTTAATACATCATCTACATCTCTATCAGTAGTTAATGGTTGATTAAGTCTTCCCATTAATCTATCTTGTAATTTATCTATATTTTTCTTGGTAAGTCTTTCTTCATCTTTTAGATTATTTAACTCTTGCTGGTATAAAAATTCATTAATTTCATCATCTTCCATATTTCGCATATCCGCTATTATTTGTTGTATATCTTCTAACTTATTTTCACTATCATTTAATTCTTCAAAAAATTCACTAAATTCATTTAAAATTATCTGTCTTGCTCGTAAGTCATCACTATCTAAAATATTATCATTTAATACAGATATTAGTTTATCGTAGTTTCTTAATTCTCTTGCTGTTAATTTATTATCTTCTTCTAATTCTTCAATAATATCATTTAATAGTCGTTGTTCTTGTTTATCTACTTGACGTTGTTTATTGGATTTTTTTTTAGTCTTTGTTTGTTTTCTATTTCCAATAGTAATATCGGTTGTAATTGGTTGATTTCTTAATGTATCTAATCGTCTATTAATTTCATTAATTAATTCTCTTCGTCGTCTTGTGGATACTACTCTTGGTTGTCTATCTTCTTTAATTTTAATGGATTTAGGTAGATTAAGTCTTGCTGATTTATCTTTGGATTTTTTTGCTTTTAATTTTAATAGTGATTTATTATAACGTTTAATACATTCATCAAGAAACTTCTTACGTTTTTTATGGTCTATTAATTTACTTGCTCTAATACACTTATCCATAGCAGAATTTCTTTTAATTGGTTGATTAAATTGTGGAAAAGCATTTCTAAAATTCATACCACTCATATTATTATTTCTTACCATTTATTTATAGTGAGATTTTAATTACGTTTATTTTTAAAATATAGACAACGTTTAATGTGTTGCTGTGTTTCTATTAATTCTATTGTTTCTTCTTTATTAATATAGTCGTTGTTTTTGATGTAATTTTTAATTAAATATGTTTTTGGATAGTATATAGTTCCATCTTCTTCCGTGAAAATAAAGTCATTACAATCCAACCACCGATTAGTTAAAACTCTACACGAATTATCAATAATCATATAAAATAGTGTAATAAAATTAATGTTAAATAAAGTGGATTTTGGTTTAAAACTGGAGAAAGTGTCTTAGTAGTGTTTTTGGGTTTTCAACCATTTTAGAGTTTTTTAAAAATGTATATATACACACAACTTTATAACAAAGACGATAATAGAACAATTGATAAAATACTATTGAAAATACCGATAGGACTATTGAAAATACCGATAAAATTCTATTAATGGTTGGTTATTGACTTTGTTGTAAGTTTGTTGTGGATGGACTGAAATTAAAAAAAATGAAAAATGGGTATAAACTGGAGAAAGCGACTAAGTAGCGGATTTGAGTTTTTACCCAAAAATGACTTTTTTGAAATGAACCGAAATTATAGATATATATATACAAACTTATAACAAAGTCCATTAATAACCAAAAACGTTAAATACGACGTTTTATCCAATTCTAAAAAAATGAGAATATCTAAAAAAATAAAAAATAAACAGACCCATATTTATCATAGTCTAAATTACGCCGTTTTTGACGAGTTAAATATAGATATTATAGAGAATTCAAAGAGAATATATTGGTATGTATCCATCTATCATTTAATATGTGTAATAATGAGTTTTGTTATAAGTGTTGTGTGTGTTTTTAAAAAACTTCATTTTGGGTATAAACTCAAAAACGCTTCTTAGTGCCGATATTGAGTTTCCAACCATTTTTAACTTTTTTTAAAGTTCCCAAATATTAACAACTTTACAACAAAACCGAAAATCAATCATATCGCATTCCGCCAGTCATACTTCCAACCAACCAACCGCCACTTTTTCATTCCGCCAGTCCATACTTCCATACTTCCAACCAACCAACCGCCAGTTTTCATTCCGCCAGTCCATACTTCCATACTTCCAACCAACCAACCGCCACTTTTTCATTCCGCCAGTTTCAAAAGCATACAACCGACCCCACCCACCAAAACCACAAATCAATAAAACCACAAATCCAAAAAACCACAAATCAATAAAACCATAGTAAAGTAAAGAAGAATTCTATCAATATATATATATATCATAAAGATAAATGAAAAGATAAATAAAAAAAAAAATGAAATGGGTGAAAACAAAATTAAAAAAAAAATTGAATTAAAATTATTTTCATTCTGTATATCCATATAAAACAAGATGAACCAAAAATACTTAAAGACTTCTCACAATAAGAATATATACAATATGGAGAATATGAATTATACCAAACTAAAGACGATTAAAGACGTTAAATTCAAAGAAACTGATAGTATTCTTGCTGAGAATTTTCAATATACCAAAGATGGAGAAATCAAGAAGTCTTTTAGATATAAACTATTCAAGACCCCAGACCGAATGATTAAATACGTAGAAAGTCATAAGTGGGGTAATCACTTTGAAGTATTAAATAAAGACATCACTAAATTTTACTATGATTTAGACCATCTCAATAATGATAATGGTTATACCAAAGAAGAATTGAAGACACTCATTAATGACTTCATTATGAAACTTAATCTATTCTTTAATATTAATATTAATAAGAAAGACTTACTGATTTATTCACGACGAGAGCAAGATACAAATCTAATCTTTTCAGTCCATATTATTCTACCAAAATTTAAAGTCCATAAGCGACTTAATGAGAGATTTATTAATCTCTTGTTGAATACTGAACTCTTTGATAATAGTATATATACTAAAAATAGAAACTTTTGTCTTCCATATAATACCAAATTAAAAGACACTCATATCGGTAGAGAGTTTGTCCCACGAAATAAGACAACTGAAAACGCAAAGACCCAAGACTATCTTTGTAATATTACTGATGGAATAGAAGAAGCACGATTAAGTGAAGTAATGAATTGTTTGGATGATTTAGTGTCTTCTGTTGAAAATTCATTCACCACCGAAGAACTCAATATTATTAATCATCTTAATCAACCCAGTAAAGATGACCCAAATAATATTAAAGTAAATCAATACAATATAGTCTTTGAATTATTAAAGAATTTACCGAATGACTTCTTTACCAATAATAAAAAGTTGTGGAAACAAGTAATCAACTATTTATATATCTTTGATATTGATGGTATTGATGATATACTACGAATTAGTGCTGAACGCAGTAATGGATTATATACTCACGAGAAAAATATAGAATGGGTTGAGAAAATCAAGAAACGAGATATTGATGGTGGAAGAAATTGGTATAATTTCATACAAAGAGTAATTATTCCACTTAATCAAGAATACAATAAGAAATTCTATTTTGAAGCAAAGAATAGTTGGGACACAAAACAATTTAGAGAATGGTTAAGTGGAGAAACTGATATTCCATTAAACGAACTATCCATTATATTCAATAATAAACAACCCACAGATGGGACACTTTACTTACAACTGAATGATAGATATACTTTCTATATAAAAGCGATGGACTTATTGGATAAGACCGAAAACATTACGAGTAATTATTGGGTGGATTGTTATTATAGAAGTAATCTTACAAGTGATATAGAATTTAATACAAATCAAGAAATTAAAGACGAGTTAATTAAGTGGTTTGATAGACCCAATAATAAGTTATTTAATATTAATGGTAAATGGGGTTGTGGTAAAACCCATATATTTATCAAGACAATTATTAGACTTGCTATAAAACTGAATATTAAAGTATTATTATTGACTGAAAATAATTGCTTGAATTTATCAATATATTCTCAATTTAAGAAAGAATTTCCAGACACTTCAATAGAAACTCATAGTGATTTGGTGGGAAAGAGTGGGAAGTGTTTTAACCGAGATACACTTATCACAATATCAAGTTTAGAAAGTATTAAACGAACTGGGGACAATCAATATGGATTGGTTATATTGGATGAGTTTGAGAGTATTCTCAACCATTATGAAAGTGATACATTTAAATATATTACCCCATACGATAGTTTAACTATTGTTCGTGAGAAATTATTGGGAAGTAATAAGATATTAAATCTTGATGCTGATTTAAGTGAAACACGATTGAAACCCATATATAAATCACTTGGTATTAATGAAGACGTAAAAATATACTATTCCAATAATAATAAATGGAAAGACTATGATATTGATATTATACTGAAACAAAATGAAATGAGAAATATGATACACGAAGATATTATTGAAAATAAACGATTAACTCTTGCTTATCTATCCAAACGAGAAGCAGAAGCACAGAATAGAGTATTAAGAGATGCTTTTCCAGATAAAAATATTCTTTGTATATGGAGTGGATTATGGGAGTTTAATGGGGTTAAATTGGATATGGACGAGCAAGAAAATATTAAAAAGAATATTGAAGACTTTATCGTGGAAAATGAAATAGATATATGGATTTATACTCCATCAGTCAAGACTGGATTATCATTCAATCACCCCACCCATTTTGATAAGACTTATATGACTTGTAATAATAAGTCGTGTGTCCCAAGAGAAGCAATCCAAATGCTTTTTAGAACACGTAATCTTAATTCTACCACAATCACTATATTTTTACCCAAATTGTCCCATATATCCAACCCACCCAGTAGAGAACGTATCCAATCCCATTTAATCGGTGGTGTAAAAATATCTATTCTTGGTGAAGAAGAGAATATCCATTCCAATAAACAATTATTTAATAATGATTTTTACAAAGAAGTCATTACCAGTAATAAAATGGAGTTATTCAATAGAAATGCTAATTTTAGTCATTCATTCTTACACGCTCTTATCATTAAACACCAACTTCAAGTAAGATTTATATATGAGAAAAATACCACTTGGGGACAGATTGAAGAAACATATAAAGACGCAAAGAAGCAATTGAAACACGAAAGAGTATCTACTTTAATGGATACTGATTTATTACCAATCAAGACCCATAAAGAATTACAAGAAGCAAGAAAGAACTATAAATTTAATAATGATGAGATATTGAGATTGGAAAAACGAAGACTATTTAATGAGAGTGGAATAAGTGGGAATACTTATGAATTCAAACGATATGGTGAATATATAGAAAGAACTTATAATCGTGGGACTGAAACAACCAAAGATATTGATGGAACAATCACAACCATTAATATAGATAAATCTCATTCAGTAGAGAAAACGTGTCATTTAATATATGAGTTATTGACCCAAAATCATCCACAAGCACAGAATATATATTTTAATAATTGTATTGGATATAACACAAAAGAAGAAGAAGCAATCAATAATGAGAACATTAAATATATCCAATATTCAGTCTGTAAAAGAATTCTTAGTAAAATACTTCCAGAGTTTTATACGAGTGATGGACGGATTAATATGAATACACAACAGATTTCAGTATTGGAATTTAATAATAGAATGAAAAAGATGGAAGAAGAGATTAGGAATGACTATCAAGAATACCAAACAATCACAGAGTTAAAAGACAAGACCGATTGGAGTAAATTTACAGCAACTAATCCAAATCATAAAAAGAAGTTTTATCAATTGGTTAATTCTTTACTAAAAGTGTATGGAATGAAAATTATTACACCGAATAATTCTTCACGAGCAACCAGTAAATATACCATTACCCAAAACTTAACCAAAATCCAAGATGCTGAGTTTATCTTCATCCATAAACCAAGAAACCACAACGGAAGAGAAGTTCCATTAATAGTAAAAGATGGGGACGAACTCAATAAACACATCACCATTACTAAAAATGGAAAGATTACAACCAATAAAACCAAGAAACAAAGAGAATATTGTAAGAAAATCGGTATTTTGGAAGAAAAACCAATCCAATTGTGGAAAAGATGCGTTTCCAAGTGGGAAATAGATGGAATTATTTGGAAAAAAGATGGAGAAAACCAAATAGAAGATGGATATAAATGGAAAAAGACTGGAATAAATACAATCTTGACCTCATATAATAGTGAAAAAGACCCAATTGTCGTGAAAGTGGAAAAAGAATATGAAGATTTAGAAGAAAGAGAGTGTGCTTTACCGATTAAAGACGTTTTACGCACCGCTTTTAATCTCCATTATGGAAAATATAGAGTAAAAGATGATACAAATCAAGAATTAAAGACCGAATACTATTATAATATTCGTAAAGAAATCCAACCGAAGCAACAATCAGTAGGTTATTTACTTGAAAGTGATGATGATGATGATGATTATATGATTACACAGACAGAATTGGATAAATTGAATAACGGAATAGATAGTGATAGTGATGATTGGAGTGATTAAAGTGTGTTGATTTGTTGTTGTATTGTTGTTGTTTTGTTGTATTGTTGTTGTGTTGTTGTTGTTTTGTTGTTTTTTTTGTTGATTGTTGTTTTTTTTGCTTTGTTGTAAGTTTGTGTGTATATATGAGAATTCAAAAAAAGTGAAAAGTGTTTATAAACTCACAGAAGTGTCTTAGTAGCGTATTTGAGTTTTCAACCAAAAATGATTTTTTTAAAAAAATGAAAATACCATTACTCAATCAGTTTCTTCATCTTGTATTTTTTAGAAAAGACCCAAAAAAATATACCATTTA
>Ga0070745_1002037_pt1 | contig 11010 bp, 16 predicted proteins | sample VirMetDEL_Mar_4_FD_77438 | JGI IMG/M metagenome (GOLD analysis project Ga0070745, IMG submission 77438) | Aqueous microbial communities from the Delaware River and Bay under freshwater to marine salinity gradient to study organic matter... | ecosystem: Environmental > Aquatic > Marine > Coastal ...
AAAAAGACATCAACGATATGGTGTTAGCAGGTCACAATGTGCAAACAATCGTTGAGAAGAATACTTATAATGGACTGCAAGCAAAATTAAATTTCACTAACTGGAAGAGGGTATGAGCAACGGGACGAAGGTAAAGAAGAGAAATGGCAACATTGAACCTTTGGATCTGGATAAGATTCATTTAATGGTAGAGGAAGCAACAGAAGGAATTACAGGTGTTTCTGCATCACAAGTTGAGATTCAATCTGGCATTCAATTTTATGATGGAATTACAACAGCGGAGATTCAGGAAATTCTTATCAAAAGTGCAAGTGACCTAATTGATTTGGATCATCCTAACTATCAGTTTGTGGCCGCTCGTCTTCTTCTCTTCTCTGTTCGTAAGCAGATTTATGGAAAGAGAAAAGAACTCCCTCATCTCCTAGAACATGTCACAGGTCTTTGTTATGCTGGCCTATATGATCGTGACATCTTTATGAAGTACTCTCAGGAGGAGATAGAGAAGGCAAATTCTTTTATCGATCACGACAGAGACCTCATCTTTACTTATGCTGGTCTTCGGCAGGTTGTTGATAAGTATCTTGTTCAAGATAGAAGCGACAATCGGGTGTTTGAAACGCCACAATTTATGTACATGATGATCGCACTGACCATCTTCAGGGATTATCCTAAAGACACTCGTATGGGGTTTGTTAAGAGGTATTATGACGCAATCAGCAAACACAAAATCAACATCCCAACGCCAATCATGGCCGGGGTGCGAACGCCTTTACGTCAGTTCGCGTCTTGTGTTCTCGTTGATGTTGATGACACCCTGGATAGCATTTTTACTTCTGACATGGCCATTGGCCGTTATGTCGCGCAAAGGGCTGGAATTGGTATCAACGCTGGAAGAATTCGCGGACTCAACAGTAAGATCAGAGGTGGAGAAGTTCAGCACACAGGTGTTGTTCCATTCCTCAAAAAGTTTGAGGCGACTGTCCGATGCTGTACTCAGAATGGCATTCGCGGTGGATCGGCTACAGTACACTTCCCAATCTGGCACCAAGAAATAGAGGACATCCTTGTACTTAAGAACAATAAAGGGACAGAAGATAACCGTGTCCGAAAGCTCGACTACAGTATCCAAATTAGTAAGATCTTCTACGAGAGATTCATTCAGAATAAAGAGATCACTCTCTTCAGTCCTCATGATGTTCCAGGCTTGTATGAGTCTTTTGGAACTGATCGTTTTGATGAACTCTATGTGGGTTATGAAAACGATTCGAACATTCCTCAGAGGAAAGTCGGAGCACAAGAACTGATCCTGAGTCTTCTGAAGGAGAGAGCAGAGACTGGCCGAATTTACATTATGAACATCGACCACTGTAATTCTCACTCCTCCTTCAAGGATAAGGTTGAGATGTCTAACCTGTGTCAGGAGATCACTCTTCCCACTTATCCCCTTCATCACATCGATGATGAGCATGGTGAGATTGCCCTGTGTATTCTCTCAGCAGTCAATGTGGGCAAGGTTCGGTCTGATGATGAACTAGAAGACCTCTGTGAGCTGGCTGTGAGGGGACTGGAGGAGTTGATTGATTACCAAGAGTATCCTGTGAAGGCAGCAGAACATGCCACCAAGGCACGTCGTTCTTTGGGAATTGGTTACATTGGTTTGGCACATTACTTGGCAAAACTGGGATTCAAGTATGACTCTCAAGAAGCATGGGATGCGGTTCATGGTTTGTCTGAGTCCTTCCAATATTACCTTCTAAAAGCCTCCAACAAACTGGCACAAGAGAAGGGACATTGTGAGAACTTCGGACGTACAAAGTACGCAGATGGCATTCTTCCCATTGACACTTATAAGAAGGATGTCGATGAAATCACTGCACAGGAGTTACAACATGATTGGGAATCTCTTAGATCATCTATCTTGGAGCACGGACTGAGACACTCGACTTTGTCCGCACAGATGCCATCGGAGAGCAGTTCCGTTGTGTCTAATGCAACCAACGGAATCGAACCGCCTCGCGACTTCTTGTCCGTTAAGAAATCGAAGAAAGGCACTCTTAAACAAGTTGTTCCCCAATATGGAAGACTGAAGAATAACTATACACTTCTGTGGGATATGGAGGGTAACCGTGGATACATCCGTGTGGTTGCTGTGATGCAGAAGTTCTTTGACCAAGCCATTAGTGGCAACTGGAGTTATAATCCAGAACAGTACCCTAATCGTGAAGTCCCTGCATCCGTGATGGCAAATGATTTCCTCACTACTTATAAGTATGGATGGAAGACATCTTATTACCAAAACACATATGACAGTAAGACTGATGAGGTGGAGGTAGAGGATAAGAAGTCCAAGTTGGATGAACTCCTAGAGGAACTCTCCCACACGGAAGAGGAAGTCTGTGAATCATGTGCAATCTGAGGTTAGATTATGAGCGAACTAAAAGGAATGACCGTATTCAACACGGAGGTACATGACGCAAAGAAACAACCAATGTTTTTTGGAAAACCTTTGGGTGTTCAGAGATATGACAGCTATAAGTATCCAGTGTTTGAGAAGTTGACAACACAGCAACTCTCTTATTTCTGGAGACCTGAAGAGATTTCACTACAGAAAGACAGGGGTGATTATCAAACTCTTCGTCCAGAACAAAAACACATCTACACATCTAATCTCAAATACCAGATTATGTTGGACTCCGTCCAAGGTCGGGGCCCTGCCATGGCTTTTCTTCCTTATTGTTCTCTTCCTGAATTGGAAGCATGCATTGAAGCCTGGGGATTCATGGAAATGATTCACTCCAGGTCTTACACTTATGTCATTAAGAATGTTTATTCAGATCCAACTGTCGTGTTAGATACTATTATCACTGACGACAAGATTTTGGAAAGAGCAAAGTCTGTGACGGAATCATATGATGAATTCATCAACGCCGCACAACATTATGGATCCAGTAATGATTGGTTGCATAACTTGGAAGGAGCGCCTAATGGGCAACATTCTCTTCTAGATGTGAAGAGAAAGCTCTACAGAGCCATTGCTAATGTGAATATCCTTGAAGGCATTCGTTTTTATGTTTCCTTTGCTTGCTCCTTTGCCTTTGGTGAGTTGAAACTTATGGAAGGTTCAGCTAAGATCATCTCTCTGATTGCGAGAGATGAGAACCAACATCTCTCCATCACTCAGAACATTCTGAATAAGTGGAAGGATGGTGATGATCCTGAAATGAAACAGATTGCTAAAGAAGAAGAGGGTTGGGTTTATAAAATGTTCGAAAGAGCAGTGAATGAAGAGAAGAAATGGGCAGAGTATCTCTTCAAAGATGGTTCAATGATTGGTTTGAACGAAACACTTCTTCAAAGATATGTTGAGTGGATTGCTAATCGTCGAATGAAATCGATTGGAATGAAACCTGTTTATGATGTTCCCGCAAATAATAATCCTCTGCCATGGACACAACATTGGATTTCATCAAAAGGATTACAAAATGCTCCACAAGAGACAGAAATTGAGAGTTATGTGGTTGGAGCTATCAAACAAGATATTGGAGAAAGTACTTTCTCTGACTTTAAGCTTTGATTACAAGCTTCTAATCAAACCACAAGAAATGAACATAATCATTCCAGACCCATGGGTGGAAGCCGGTGATGATTATCTCGCCGGAGATTGGAATGATTATTGTGCTGGATATTACATTCTAAATAACCCCAGAAGGGAAAAATGAATTGTGTGATTATGAAAACCCGTGGATGTGGGAAGGGAAACCTTTTACTTCTGATGACATCGGCGATAACTTTGGGTTTGTTTATCTCATTTCCAATGACATTTCTGGCCGCAAGTATATCGGAAGAAAGGTCTTCTGGTTTCATCGCAAGCCTCGGGGGAAAAAACGACGGGTCAAAGTGGAGTCTGATTGGAAAAAATATTATGGTTCTTCCGATGAACTCAAGGCTGATTTAAAAGAACTAGGAGCTGAAAACTTTTCACGGCAGATTTTGTCCCTTCATGCCACAAAGGGAAAGACAAACTTTGCCGAAACAGAAGCTCTCTTTAAGTATAATGTGTTGACAGAATCAATGGAGGACGGAACTCCATTGTTCTATAATAGCAATATAATGAACCGATATTTTAAGAAGGACTATTTCCCTAAATAACCAAGAGCCATCTTAAGATTATGAAAGTTGATCTCCATAATTTCTTTAAGCATTATAATCCAGAACTGAAACACCACATTGAGGCCATTCAGTGGTTGGAAGATAACCTTCCTGATGAATATACTGAAGACACATCAGAGTGGGTGAGGATCTTTCGCAAAAGAAAAGAAGAAGAACCACAGGAGATTAGACTTCCAGTTCCTTTTTACCCACAGACAGACAACTACAAACTGGCAGATGTTACCTGTAATAGTTCCTCATGCGCTATGTGTCTGGAATACTTCAAACCAGGAACACTAGAAGGACCAAAGGGTGATGATGAATACTTAAAAACAGTGTTGAGTATTGGGAAATCCACAGATCACACTGTTCAAACAAAGGCACTTCTGTCTTATGGTGTGAAGTCTTCCTTCCATTACAACTTAGGGTTCTTGGATTTAGATGAACAGTTGAAGAAAGGAAGACCAGTGGTGATTGGAATTCTCCACAAAGGTACTCTCAGTAAACCATTAGGCGGTCATGTCTTGGTGGTGATAGGTAAGACAAAAGAAGGACATTACATTTGTAATGATCCCTATGGCGACCTTTATGATGGGTACACTGGTCCTGTAATGAAAGGGAAAGGGGTCGTTTATGAAGCAAGTGTGTTGCAGAAAAGATGGACAGTCGAAGGTTTAGACAGTGGTTGGGGTCGATTGTTTCACGAATCGCCACCTGGAGAGGAACAACCAAAAAAGAAATCAGCCAGCCCACCAATAGTGGAGCTGGCGAAATCCCAAGAGTTGCAATCAATCTCATCAAAGAGTTCGAAGGACTCCACGACGTTAGGGGGGATGGGATGGTTTACGCATATCCTGACCCCGGTACTGGGAATCTTCCGATTACTATTGGCTGGGGAACAACAAGAAAAAGAGACGGAAGTCCTTTCAAACTCGGAGACAAAATAACCAGAGAAGAAGCAGATGCTCTGTTTGAGGAGCAGCTTAAGAGAGACTACTGGGACAAACTGAAAGTCAAAGTTCCTTATTGGGATGAGATGAATGATAACCAGAAGGGTGCTCTCTTATCCTTTGCTTACAATCTTGGTGCTGACTTTTACGGGCATCCTGGGTTTGGGACCATCACAAGAGCCCTGAGGGATCGCAAGTGGAGGAGTGTTCCCAATGCTCTGAAACTTTATGTGATGGCTGGAGGAAGAGCTCTGGCTGGTCTGGTCAGAAGAAGAGAGGCAGAGGGGAGTCTCTGGAAACGTAAATAAATATGAAGACCAGTTCCAAGATTGCCCGTCTCATGTGGTATAGTATTGAGACCGGCGAAAGTTGGAACGATCAGATGTTAACAAACGTTATGAGGATTAAATCAATTTTGTGCCTCTTCGCCACGGTGCCATTTTTGGTTGCTTGTGGTGTGAGCAAACCCATTAAAAGTAAAGTCCCTGTTGATGAACACGTTCAGAAAGTAACCTTCACGGAACACTTGAAGCCACTTAGGGACCTTATCTCTAAGGGTGAGGGAGATTATGACGCTGTGAATCGAGGCCGTGCCGGAGACACTCCTCAGGGAATTGTTGACCTTACTGGAAAGAAGTTTGAAAATCACAGTGTTGGTGAGGTTCTCTCCTTACAGAAGACTTCTGTTTTTGCTGTTGGTCGTTATCAATTCATTCCTAAAACTTTAAGATTTGCGGTGAGTGAGTCCAATGTCAACACAAAGGATAAGTTTACTAACAAAGTGCAAGATCAATTGTTCACTGTCTTGGTTAGCCACAAGCGCCCTGTTATTGGTGGTTACCTCCTTGGTGAACACGACAACGTCGAAGGAGCACTTGACGACCTCGCTCGTGAGTGGGCTTCGGTTGAGTTCAGAAAGGGAACAAGTTATTATCAGGGACGTGGAGGTAACAAAGCTCACATCTCCAGAGCAGATGCTAAGGTCGTTTTAGAGAAAATTAGAAATGACATTGAAGACCGTGACGAAGAAACAGAAGTTCAACATTCTGAAGTTTCATTTCGGGAAGAAGAATTACAAGATTCAGGATTGGATCAAGGTCTCCCTTCTGTTGAGGGGGGCGATTAGTGCAATTTCCTGGGTGCCATTTGTCTCTAAGAAACAAGCATTCAACTTCATTGATGAGTTGCAGTTGAGAGGTGATAATGACTTGCTTAACAGACTTATCATTGAAGACCCAGAGTTTCTCAGTTATCGTCTGGAGAGGGTGTTAAATAAGGCAGAGAATGAATGGTTAAAGGAAACAAGTGGAAATTAATTTCTTTGGAAAGAAAACACTTGCATCTTTTGTCTTGACAATGGTGGTAAATGCCATTAAGATAAGATTTAGAGAGTTTGAGATCACTGATGAGATTCTTTGGAAGGCTTATTATGAACTCAATAAACTTGTGGAGAGAACACCATTAGGAAAGATTGCAACTAAGGAGGAGTTTGCAGAGAAACTGGTGGAGGTTCTTGATGTTTTGGAAGGGGAAGTCGCCAGACAGAAGGAGAGAGACCCTGACTTTGTTAAGAAATTAATGAAGAAACATGCATGGATCTGGGAGATTTATCAACTCTTTAGTGATTATGTGACAAAAGAAAATGTGGAATCTGCAACTGACAACTTCCTTATGGATGAGATAAAGTTACAGATAAATCAGAGAATGATTACAGACCCCACTCTTCTGGATTATAAAATCAAGAGGGATGTGGATTATGCGATTGAAGATTATTGGAAGGAGGTAAAGAACATTGAATCATCGTGAAGTTTTGGATTCGGCATCTCAAGAGATTGTCAATAAACTCTTTGGAAAGTTTTATGTTGATGGAGACCTTGAGGGTTTTATGACTCGTTACCGGAAGGTTACAGAATGTAAAAAAGCCATCCTTAAGGACTTGGGTCTGTTATAGTAAATAAGGTTTGAATTTTATTATGAGATTATGTGCTGAATGTTTCCGAGAGACAAACAACCCTAAGTTCTGTTCTCAAAGTTGCTCAGCAATCTATAATAATCAACGACGACCTAAGAAACCTAAGAAACCTCAGAAACTCTGCGAGGACTGTGGAATCGTAATCGATGGTAGAAGTAAAAGGTGTCGTCGATGTTGTCCTTCTTTTGGCGAACTAACACTCGATGGAGCCATTTATTCTAAACATCATCGTTCCTCAGCTTTTGCTTTGATTAGAACCAGAGCGAGAGCGCAAGCCAAGAAACTGGGACTTGACACCTGCCAGTTTTGCGGTTATGATAAACACGTTGAGATAGCTCATATCAAGGGCATCTCGACCTTCACCGGAGACACTCTCGTTAGTGTCATCAACGGAGAAGACAACCTAATGGCTCTTTGTCCTAACTGCCATTGGGAATTTGACAACTTGCCCGCGTAGCTCAGCTGGATAGAGCACGAAACTTCTAATTTTGCGGTCGGGGGTTCGAATCCCTCCGCGGGCGCCTTGCGAGTATGGTGTAGTGGTAACATCACAGCCTTCCAAGCTGTTGTCACGGGTTCGAATCCCGTTACTCGCTTCCCTTTTAACAAGGAGATTATGTCAAAGAAAACATTTGAAAAGACCGACAAGAAGGGTCGGACTGAAACCTGGGAATGGGAAGAGACTCCTGAGACCGTCGAGGCACTTAAAGCATTGCATGAAACTGTGAAGAAAACACGCGTTGCTCTTGACAACCTCTCCTGAATTCCTTATGATGTAAATGTATTGAAGTTTTATCATGTACAAACCCTACACCCCTGAATGGAATCGTCAAAGATACCTAAGGGAATCCATTCAGAGGTATTTTGAAGAAGGTGAATCCGCTGAGGTTGTGATCGACGATCTCAGAGATATCTTTTCGCAATGGGTTAAAGAAACGGAAACAAGAAATCTTGAACTGAGGCAAGTTTTAGACAACCTTCAGACTAAATAAAACATCGAGGAATTATCACATGCTTTCGACAGAGTATCGCCTTCGTCTTGAGGGAATCTGCGCAAAGATTGTAAAGGGAGAGACTGTTGAACTGTCAGACATGATTTGGGCAGAGAAACTAGCAAAGGCTAATGGATCAGCGGGAGAGATGCTCAGAAGGGCAAGGAGGAAAGCACTCAACCCAAAGATGCAGAAGGGAAGTCTGGATGACTTCCTGAACACAATGGATCTGGGAGATCCTAATCCAAACAATCATAAAACCAGTTTTGATGGGGCACACGACATTGAAGAATGGTTTCGTCGTAACCGTCCAGACGATTGGAGAACTAGAGACTAGGCACCATGATACACGTTAGATGCAAAGTTTGTAACAGAGAGTTAATTGGAGACACCATTCACGCTAAGAGTTGTGGATGTTCTAACATGACAACCGTCACAGAGGATAGAATAACAGCAGTGGACATGACCAAAGTGGTTCTTGTGAAAACAGACATGGCGTCGCCATCTGGAAACACTCTTTCTGATTCTGATCTTATGGATCAGGAAATGAGAAGAAAGAGAAAAGTAAGAAAACTTGACTTTGAAATTCGATGATCATTGAGTACATTCTGTTCACCGTCCTGATTGGACAACAATCAATCAGAACCAAGTTTCCTGATAATGCATGGAGAACAGTTCCTCATGAGGTGGTAACCACCTGCAAGAACCGTCTGAACGTTGACCCATTTCAAGCATGGCCTCGCTTAAATTCTGTGGAGGAGATTGACATGTGGAACTGCATGAATCAACTGGAAGGGCTCCGAGGATCAGACAAACAATGGGATGGAAGAAATCACGAAGATCCCAACTTTGACAATTGACACCTGACACACTTTCGTTTACAATACAAGAGTAATCAAATCGAACGATGACTATTACTTCTAAGTTCAAAAAGGACATTCAAACTCTCCGCGGCGCCGCCAATGGTGATTTCTTTCTTGACGTGAGGAACCCCAAACTCTTCAAGAAGGTTCGTAAGTTTTATGAGAATGATGGTGTTGTGTTTTCCGGAGACCCTCTGGATGATTATGACATTCTGATGGATTGTATCGCTGAAGATCTTGTTGTTTCTGAGATGGTCTGATGGAAATTATTCTTGAAAGATATCCTTATCGATTTGTAATCAAAGGAGAACTGGAAAACGGAGAACCAGATTGCCAGATTGAAAAGTTTCACGAACATACAAAGAGATATCAGACAATGTATCTCTGTGATAATCAGATGCAGTTTCACATTGCGATTTCAGATCCCGATTATGTGCGCTGGCTTGATCCTGCCGATGTTCCATGTTATGTGAGAAATATTAGAAAGAATCCTTATGTGAGGGGGGAGTAATCCCCCCTTTTTTGTTGACACTGAATTCTAAATAAGTTACAATCTATATGTTCATGAACAAAGAATATGTCTGAATATAAGAAGACAGCACTTGTCCTTGGTGCTGGTGGTTTTATTGGATCACATATGGTAAGACGCCTAAGGAAAGAAGGTTATTGGGTTCGTGGTGTTGATCTGAAGTATCCTGAGTTTTCCCCCACAGAGGCTCATGAGTTTATTGTAGGTGACCTGAGGGATCCAAAGATTGTTGAACGTGTTCTTCAGTTCAAAGGTACTGGTGATAATAGTTATTACGCCTCTGTTCCTTGGCATTTGATTCAACCCTTTGATGAAATCTATCAGTTTGCAGCAGACATGGGTGGAGCCGGGTTTGTCTTCACAGGTGAAAATGATGCAGACATTATGCATAACTCCTGTCAAATCAATCTGAACGTTCTGGAACTTCAGAAGGTGATGAACGAGAGAAAAGAGATCAATCAAACTAAGATTTTCTACTCTGGTTCTGCTTGCATGTACCCAGAACATAATCAACTAGATCCCGACAACCCCGATTGCCGTGAAGAATCAGCATACCCAGCAGACCCTGACTCCGAATATGGATGGGAGAAATTGTTCTCAGAACGTCTCTACTTTGCTTACAATCGTAATCATGGTATTCCCGTTCGTGTTGCTAGGTATCACAACATCTTTGGTCCTGAAGGAACCTGGGATGGTGGAAGAGAGAAGGCACCAGCAGCCATCTGTCGAAAGATTGCACGACTTCCAGAAGAAGGTGGAGCTATTGAGGTTTGGGGAGATGGAAAACAGACAAGGTCCTTCCTTTACATTGATGAGTGTATTGAGGCAACCCGTCGAATGATGGATAGCGACTTCATGGGTCCTGTCAATATTGGTTCAGAGGAAATGGTAACCATCAACCAACTGGTGGAAACTGCAGAACGAGTTTCTGGTAAAACAGTTCGAAAGATACACATTGACGGACCTCTTGGTGTCCGTGGTCGTAACAGTAACAATGACCTCATCCGGGAACATTTAGGATGGGATTATACCATGACATTAGAAGATGGTATTCGTAAAACATATGAGTGGATTGATCAACAATGCAAAGAATTAAGGATTACACAGAACTCACAGGTCGAATCTCTGGTTGGCTGAAAGAATACCTGCAGGAGTCAGGATTAGATTGTTTTGTTATTGGTGTCTCTGGTGGAATCGACTCGGCTGTTGCTTCCACATTGGCAGCAGAGACGGGACTTCCTGTTTACGCTCTTGGGATTCATATTCACCAGAAACCAGAACAACAAGATTTGTTAGACGCTCATCTTGAATGGTTGGCGAATAACTATGAGAATGTTCAACCTCTTAATTTTGACTTGACGAATGTATTCGAGACACTGAAACTTAGCATGTTCTCGTCTGTAAACCATTTACATGCACTTGCTAATACTCGTAGTCGTCTCAGGATGGTTGCTCTTTATCAGGTTGCTGGCGAGCATCGGGGTTTGGTTGTCGGTACGGGCAACAAGGTAGAAGATTATGGTGTAGGTTTCTACACTAAATATGGTGACGGTGG
>Ga0070745_1002042_pt1 | contig 10993 bp, 9 predicted proteins | sample VirMetDEL_Mar_4_FD_77438 | JGI IMG/M metagenome (GOLD analysis project Ga0070745, IMG submission 77438) | Aqueous microbial communities from the Delaware River and Bay under freshwater to marine salinity gradient to study organic matter... | ecosystem: Environmental > Aquatic > Marine > Coastal ...
AGATCTAATAGGTAAGACTTATAATGGATTTAGTCTCATAATAAATGATGGGATTTTTACTGATATAATATCAGGGACATATGGGTTTATTAGGCTAGAAGGAGGAAGTACAGAAAAATCTTCTCAATCTTCTCTTAGTATATTAAATGGGAGTACATTTACAATTGAACTTGATACAACTATAGAAAATGGATCATTATTGACATATGATTCTAATGGATCAAAATGGATAAATACAAGTGAACTCAATGGTGGAAACGCCTCATCCTTTAATATTTAAAATCGGAAGAAAAAATGAACAATAATGAATATTACGAAGAGTATTTCCCTGGAACAGCAAGACAATCTACTTTATTTGATATAGCAAATGCAATACCCGATCCCCCACCAAAAGGAGGGGGAGGGGGAGGAGGAGGAGAAACTGATAATCCAACAGATCAAATAACAGATTCTACGGATTCATCAGAAGGTCCACCAATCAGAGATTGTCTTAATACAGACGATTTAAATGCATGTGAATTAAATATTCAAAATAATGACAATGCAAATGGAGATTGTTTTTCTTTCGATTGTTCTATTTATGTTCCACAACAACAAAGTCCACTTATAGTCGGTAATAATTTTGATCCAAGAAAAATAACAGATTTTGAAGTTACTTTAGGAACATTACAACAAGCATCAACTGCAACCACAGTAGATGATCTCTCCGTGGGCTATGGTGGTTCTCCTGGTATTAAATATTTCAAAACAAAATCAATAGAACCAAGCGCACAAACACTTAATACAATTTCCCCTCTACTAAATACAGAAAAAAATAAAGGATATACTATTAATGGTATGCCTGTAATTGCTGCTAAATCTTATGTTAATAGTTGGGGATATGGTATTGCAAAAAAACCACAAGTAGTCTATGATTTTAGAGTAAGTATGTCTTGTTTTAATTGGAATAATCCAAAATATGCAGATAATGTCAGTGGAAATACATTAAATCTTGGTTTTTGTCCCGAAGAAGTAAAATCTAATTGTATTAATGGCAATTGTTGCAATGGAGCAGTATATGGGGGAATAGGGGCTCCTCTATGTAATTTTGTTAAAGGCTCTGCAGATGAAGATGCACAATTTGCATATATCGCTTGGATATATCATCCAGGAAAAACACAATTCGAAGAATTAACAACTTCTCTTTCCACTGGTTTAGAGCCAACTTGGATTCCAACACCTATTCTATTTAATAGTAATGAAGGTCTGATTGCTGGGATAGATAATGTTGAGATTCCATTGTCTTTTGGTCAGATAAACGAAGACAATACTATTATTTTTTCAGAAGCAATTTTTAGGGAATGTATTGATCACGATACAGGAACAATTATTGTACGACTTCAAAAAATCGCATATCAATTTGAAAAATGTACTCCATTTTATTCATATCTAACAAGTCTTGATGTACTCACTCCTAGTCAATTATGTAATGGTCACTCTATCTCACAAAGACCAAAGAGAAGAGAACTTAGTACATGCGGTGTTCCTGAAGAATATGGCAAAATAACATCCGCTTTAAACGATAGATCACTATATTTTGCTTCACATGATCTATCTGTTTCTGATTTTGATAGTTTCTTAACATCCAACAGCACTCCTACAACCTTTATATCTGGTCATTTTGATGGAGACTTTATATACACGCCCCCTCCAAATAGAGAACAAGACGGTTTTGAAGGAGATTTAAGCCATATAAATTGGGTTGTTAAGGATTATGTTCAAAATGCTTTGGGACAATGGCAAGAAAGAGAGTTTCCTGACAGTACAGGAGGAAGTATTACGAACTCTGATTTTAACGGTTTAACTTTTGCTGGTATAACACACAATGATGTAGCTTGGCCCGGTTATAATTGCAATAATTGGCCTTTTGCGACAAGAACAAACCCATTAACTTCTATGACAAAATATACAATACAAATTCCGTATGATTGTATAATTTCTTTTGAATATGGTATTCAGCATATTTTTCAATTCCCAACTGATACTTCAGGATTTGATAGAGAAACACTTTCTAATATGCCCATACTTGGAATTGAAAGTGATGATGGGATTTTTGTTCTTGAAACAGGTGGTCCCGTCTCAGGGTCATCCATAATAGGAAACCCGAACACAACATTAAAAACTGGTTATTTCACTAAAACATTTACAGCAAATGAGACGTTTTCTATTTGTATGTTAAAAATGGGATATAATCCTCTTAGAGGATGTTGTTCTCCTACTTGTGAAAGCACTCCTACAACTTGGGCATATGGCGGTGATATATTAAATATATCTAATTTTTCTGTATTAAAAAGTGGCAATTTATGCGAACTAACAGTAGGTAATACAGACACCCCAACACAAAAATTAATACGAACCGGGCAAGTAGCAACTGCAATAGTTGAAACAGAGTACAACAATTCTATTGATAATAGTGGTTATGATAACAGTTGGGATGGTGACGATCAAGCTAATGAACTAGGACTTACTAATGGAATAAACGGATTAAGGATCTTAGAAACATTAGTAGTCGAATCTGATGATCCTGATTTACATGTAGATAAAGGAATATGGGTCTATAATCATACTGATAATGTATGGGTCGGAAATTGTGCAGGACAAACTACTATTGTAAATGGTATTAATTTAAATAGAGTTTATCCTTACTGGGCAATAAGAAGTACATGCACACCATATGTACAGGCCTGGAATGGAGACAATTGTGGAATTACTAATTGTGGATATAGCAGTAACAGTACTATAGGATTCAACCCCACACTTCATCAATGTGAAGAAACAGGAGAATGGCGATATTCAGATAAGCAATACAAATTTGTAACTCCTGGATGTCCTCATGATTACAATTGTTGTTGTCAGATTAGTTTTGATTATGTAAATAATCCATTGTCATGGTTCCGCATCCCTGATAGTCCCAATGACCAGCCATTCACATATTCTTGTAGTGATGATGTGATTCTTGGTAATTATACTTCAACAGGATGGAACAGACATTGTGCAGATTTAGCAAGAAGGTTCTGTGGAGTTGATGTATATTGTGATACTATTCACTTCCCTCCTGCTGGCTATGGAGCAAAGCCCAAAGTCCTTCAAGAAATACTCCCTATAGAAGAAGTACAAAAAGCAACTGTTGATTATGTTCACTTTTTGAATTTTGAAAATTATAATGCCTCTGATTTTGTCGATGCAAATGGTAAAGTTAAATTACTATATGTATTCTATGGATCAAAACCACTAATAGGTCTGAAAAGACAAGAAGCAAATAGTATATATCCATTTAATAGGTTGATTTATCAAGGAATCGCAAACGCAGATTTCATAGGAGAAGGAGCCGGTTATTATATTTTAGATAAAGACGGACCATCTCCTATAGAAAGTCCTTTTTATGTCTACTTAAATAGAGTAAGAGTAGAGCCTATTTCAGGAGAAAATAAAATAGAATCTACAGATGCTGACTATACTGTAAACGGTCCTGTCTTCTATGTCGGTGACAGTCCTCACCCAGACGGAGAAGTATTTAGTGGAGGAGGAACTGGTGATGGTGATGGTGGTGGTGGTGGTGGTGGTGTACCAGGTGAGTAATTTGAAAAAATCTGTGTATTGAATTTTACTATTTGGAGGGATAATGGATAAATTTGTAATTTTCAATAATATTTCAAAAAAATCAACATGGGAAACAATATTAGGATATTTAAATAATATATCACAATATTGCAATTTAGAAAACGTAAACGGATGCACTTCACAAAATCCTGACTCAGAAATACATTCTTATCCTGATTCTTTACATACAGTTATAGGAGAAGGATCAACAGACCAAACCCCGTTAGATGCTATACAGTGTGTTGATACTTTAGAACTTAAAGTCCCATCTTCTCCATATACTAGTACTTCTTTCTATGATAATTTCTTAGAAAATATAACAACACAGGCATATACACAGGATTGTCCTTTTACATATACCCCTACTAATGAGCCAACCAGTTTAAATAAAAATTTTCTTTTAGGTTATGCAACACAATACGGATTCGATAATAGACAAGGACATTGTGGTGAAGGATTTATAAATACCTTTCCTTGTTTTGATGATTATGTTGGGAATATAACAGCAACAGTAGTAGATCTAACATATCATAATACTCCAACAGGATACCTCAGTACAATAACACCAAAAGGATTACAAATAGAACAATATGCAAAAATAATAGCAGAAAATCCAAGATTAAGAGTGTATCAGGGGGTTTATGTTTGGAATCATAGATTTTCATATTGGTTTGGTGGAACCTGTGGATTCATAGATGGAACATGTTTAGATAACACAGATCAGACATGTTCACCTTGTTTTATAAAAATGCACCCATATGACGAAATTAATAGTTCATATCTATGTAATGGGAATTTATTATCTCCCCCTGCATGTTCTCCACAATTAGAATGTCCTCCTTTTACAGAGGGAGTCGTAAATTGGAAATTCTTATTGAATACTAATTGTTATAATGCTAAAGAATTTGTAAGAGAAGAAGATGGTAATGTGAAAGCATTATTTATTACATATTCTAATATACAAAACTCTGATTATGATATATTATACAACCAAATTTCAGCAAAACCAACAAACAACGATTGGTTTCCTTTGTGTGAACCTTGCCCTGGCACTTGTACAATAACTGTAAAATTTAAAACCTATGTAATACCAGATCAATTAATTGTATTTTTTGATAATGATGGAGATGGTCTTTATGCAGAACAAACAGATAGTGCGGATGAACTTATACTAGACACAGGATTTATATCCACCGAAAACGACTTTGATGAATATACTTTTGTTTTTTCAGACAATCCAGAAACAGATTATGAATATGATATAAAAGATATATGCAAATTACAATTTTGTGTCATAGGAAATGATGATCCTGACACAGCATGGAATATTGAAATATCCGGGTGTCATTTTGATCCTACACTTGTAGCAAGCGGTTCAAGTGGGGGATTTTGTACAATGTTATATACCACACCAGATAATGAATATGAGCGTCCAATAATATCAAGCGATGGTGTTCCATCAGGGTTTGTGGTTTATCCTTCAGATGATGAATATGATAGCGACAATCCTAATCCATACAACCAGCAAATAATAACATGTTATCAATGTAATTCTGGGAACTGTGATTCTGTGAGTGTACAAGTAGATACAGGACAAACCTGTGAGGATTATGGACTCTACACAGATTCTTCCACTTGTAATGAAGAATGTGCTGCAGATGGAGATGGTTCTGATAGTAGTCCTCCACCATGATACCAAAAGTAATACACCAAACATTTATAAATCAAAACTGCGTTGATGTCTGTCCTACTTTAAAGAAGTGTCAAGACACAATAAAAAAACTACACCCCGATTTTGATTACAAATTTTACAATGATCGTTCAGACATTGATGAATATATAAAGAAAAATTTTAATAAAAAATACTATAAAGCATTTTCAAAATTGCCTAAAAAGATCATTAAACTTGATTTTTTTAGGTATTTTGTGATGTATAATGAAGGTGGTATATATTCCGATATAGATTATTACTTTAAAAAGCCTTTCGATATGTTAAATGAATCTTGTGTATTAGTCAATGAATGGGCAAATTTAGTTGTAGGAAATTGTTTATTTGCATCTGAGCCGGGACATGAATTCTGGGAACATATTATAAATGTTGTATTTGAATATGAAAAGAATATAGATGAAGTAAAAAAAGAATCTGTGCTGAATATATCTGGTCCTTCATTTTTGACAACACAATATAACAAATTTAATAAAAAAAACATAAAATTATGTGATTCTTCTGTATTTAATCCTGTCGAATTTGATGGAATAAAACAAAATATAATAAATGAATTAGCCAAAAATAAAAAAACAAATTATAATTCTTGTACAATATTAGATCATCCAGAGTTGCAAAAATTTCTAAAATATGACATAAAATCATACGGAATTCATCTATGTGCAAGTAGTTGGACGAATAATCAAGTATCAAAATTAAGAGCAAAATTTAGTAAAATTCTTTGATTTTTTATAGAAATACTTGTTTATATAAATACTTATAAATAATCATAAATATGCAATAGATTAGGGTTCTATAATGCACACAAGAATAAAATTAAGATTCGATGATTATGAGAATTGGATCTCTCCTACAGATACTCCTAGATTAGAAAAAGGAGAATTTGGAGTTGTTAGATATGGTGATACGGATAGTACAACAAAAATAGAAGTATATGTTGGAGATACAGACGGGGGTAAGCCTTGGAACGAATGTCCACAAATAACAGAGGGATGGACTGTTCCGACAAATATAACAGATCTACTTGACGTACAACTAAATACTAACCTACAAACTAGTGATTTTTTGGTTTTTGATGGTGAAAATTGGGTAAATTATGATTTTTTATCTAATTTTACAATAGATTCGGATGGAAAAATAGATGTCGCTACTCAAACATTTGCAGAGCAAATATTACAAACAATACAATCTTTATCTGAATGTGTAGACAAATGTTGTAATTTAACTATTAATTCCTTAGAAGATATACAAAATGTTAATATTTCGACTGATGTACAAAATGGAGATTATTTATCATATATGGATGGAATGTGGATAAATTCGAACAGTATTGACGGTGGTACGTTTACATGAAAAAATATACAAAAAAATATCATGATAATAGTGATAATATATTAAAACGAAGAGATAATAGAAAACGTCACTTAGGCGGAAAGAAAACATTATCTCAGTTGTCTTCTTTTCTCAAAACGAAAAAGAAAACACTAAAAGAAGAAGCAGAAATACGATCATATTCGCCACAAGCTCTTGGTAGAAAAAGAAACATGTTTTTACACGCAACTGCTCTTGATGGGGATGCATTTGCAGCATTTGTAAGAGATCGTTTATATCGTATTGCATACGACAATCAAAGATCTGTTGCAGATTTTACTCCTCGAGATATTGAAATGGGATTGAATCGTTGGGAAGAAGTTCTTCGCCAAGGAGACAAACAATTTGGAAAATATCTTGATCAGTTCAGAATGTATTCTCACCGTTTTATGGATGTCGCAAAGGCACTTGTTCAACAAGGAGAGCCCTCTTTGGGCGACAAACCGTCTGAAGCAGGACCACCAAGTGTTGAAGGCGCACCTTCTACTCCAAAACTATTGAGATATAAATCACAACAAGAAGGAGGAGTCAGAAAAGGAGAAGTTCTTCCGTTCGGTGTTTCTCAATCTGACCTTGAAGGAGGTGGAAAAGCACCAGCACAACAAGCACCAGAAGGTGAACCACAAGTAGACGAAAACGGACAACCCATTCCCCCACAACCAGGAATGGAAGAAGATTCATCTATGATGATGCAATTCACACCAGAAGATGAACAATTTTTGTCATATGTAGAGAATATGTCACAAGCCTTAGAATTGAATGACGATGACTTCATGCTTCACGTCGAAGATACTCTTTTAAACTCAGGGGTAGATCCCTTCACAGTATCACAAGAAGAATTGGATGTTACTTTGGATGAGGATTTCGAAAGCCTCATGGCTTCTCTTCCTTTGGAATCTTTAGTGAGAAATAATAAATCAGGAGAGTTTGAGAAAATTTTTGCAAAATATAAAGAAAGATTTATGCAATTTGCAGAAAACACTCTTGAAAAGGTAAAAGTAGAAGAATTGGAAGGACCAAAAGAATTTCTTCCTATTGTCACATACAAACCAACAGAACTTGAAAGTTCTTTGGTCTATGGATTTATATCAAAAGTAAACACAAAGCAACCAATATCAACAACAAATATATCACTTGCAAATGTGAATAAAGTGAAAAAAAATCCCGGTCTTATGGCTAGTGGACAACAATTTGCATCAAATCTTGCTCAGATGTATCCTATGTTGTCAAAAGCATATGCGTATGTATTTGGTGGAAATGTAGAAGAATCACAAATACATGAAGACTGGCCCTTATATTCTGCAACATCAAATACGAATATTATATTTGAATTCCCTTCAACAAAGGTTATTTTGTCCAGAGGAAAAATAAAGAACTGTTCAGAAAACACATTAAACAGAAAATGTACAACAAAACTAAAATGTTCTTTGTTTGTAGATGAAGTAGAGTTTCCTCTCGGATCAAAACAAGAAATAAAACAACAATTGAACGATTCGGTCATATCACTCAAAACTTCTGATTATATTTTCGATACTCCATATGACATACAAAAAAGATTCATGATGCACGGGGAAGACGAAAGTATGTCCAAAAGCAAAGCAGATATGGTGTTCACACACAAACAAGCCATTCTTGATGCCTTTGTGACTGCTTTTTCTATGAGTCCAACTGGAGTACTAACGGAAAGTATAATTCAGAATATCATACAAAAACAAAGATCAGAAGCGAAAAGATTTACTACTTCCTACTTCAACGAGTTCAAAGATATTATTTCCGAATTCCTCTGTAAGAACATAAAGGGAGAAGGAAAATTCAAACAAACATCGGATGCAGAATCAAATACGATGATTGTTGGAAATTCATTTGGTAGCAAGGTAATGATGATTCCTATGGAAGAAAGTGTTTTCTTTCAATTAGCACAATCAATGAATAGTACACTTTCTATAAAAGATGATAAGTTACAAAAACAAAATTATCTAAAAAGACAATTATTAAAACAAGATCCAGAGAATGAAGAAAAAGCAGAAACACTTTCTCAAAAAGAAAGACCATTTACTATTAACGATCTATATCAAAGAATAAGAAGAGAAATAGACAACATAAATGCAATCATTGCAACAACACCTATTTCTCCAAATATGACAATAATGAACTTATTCACAGAAGATCTTCAGGGTTATATCGAATCTGCTATGAAATATGCATCATATTCATTTGGTAATTTTATAAAATTCTTTGACATTGAATTGGATGGTATAAAATTCGAACCAATAAATATATACACGACTCTAACAGGAGAAATTATAAATAAAGAAGAAGGAGAAGAAGATGTTTAATAAATTATTTTACACGGCTAAAAAAGGTGGCTGCGGATGCGGCGGCAAAGGAGGAAAAGGTAAATGATTAAAACACAACTAATGACAAGATATAAAACCAAATTTGGTGGTTCTTATGTAAAAGAAGATGGTAGATGGTTCTGGGTCAAAGGCAAAGAACGACATCTAGTAACTACAAATTGGTTAATAACAGAATTAAAGAAACCCAGAAAAGCCAAATTCCACAAGAATATGGAACCTACACCTGCACCTGTTCCTGAACCCACACCAGAACCCGAACCTGTTGTAGAAGAAAAAGTTGAGGAAGAGGTTGTAGTAGAAACAAAAGAAGAAAATATCGATGAATAATATTCTTTCTTTATCAAAAACTATTGGAAAACAAAAAGCAAACAACAATTTAATTGATTGTTTGACTGAAACTGTTTTATTGATAGAAAAAGAATTAAAAAAACCATTAACAGAAGATGAAATAGCAAATGTTGTTGAATATACTCTTAAGGAAAGTATGAAATGAAATCTTTCTTTGATCTTATTTTAATTCTTGAGGAAAAACCTCGAGACTATAAAAAAGAGTACCAAAAATATCATGGTACTGCTGAGTATAGGAAAAAAAGATCAAAAAGAGTTACTGCAAGAAGAAAAATGATTCGTAAGCATGGAAAAGCAAAACTTGCAGGAAAAGATATAGATCATAAAAATGGTAATGCTATGGATAATTCCCCTAGTAATTTAAGAGTTATGGACAGAAGCAAAAATCGTTCTCGTAATAATAATAAGGGAAGATGATGAATATTTTAAGTGCATTAAAAAGTACAGCATCTAAATTAGCAAATGGCCAAGATCCAGAAGGAACATCATTGCCTAAAAGAAATCAATTAGTTGCAGTGTTAATGAGAATGTTTGGGGGAATGTCAGAAGAAGAGGAAGAAAAAAAGGCAAAAGCACAAGTAGAAGCACCAACAACACAAGCAGAATCCATGAATTATCACATACTAAAACAAAAACTTTTCGAAGCAGTCTCAAAAGAAGACATGCCTTGTAATAAACCTCGAGCCTCAACTCGTCCGGGCAAAAAGAAAATGGTAAAAGCCTGTGAAGGAGGAAAGGAAAAAATAGTCCATTTCGGGGCCAAAGGTTATGGACACAACTATAGCCCAAAAGCAAGAAAATCTTTTAAGGCTAGACATAAGTGTGGAGAAAAGAAAAGCAAACTATCTGCTCAATATTGGGCATGTAAAAATCTCTGGGCAGGACCAAAGGGTTCAAAGGCATCATGTCCATCAAACAGACAGTGCAAAAAATAATATATAAAGGTAAAAGGAAGTAAAATGAAATTCAAAGAACTAAAACAAAAACTAAATGAATGGATGGATTCATCTTTCACTGTTCCAGGATTGAACAATCCAACCATTGGAGATGGTAGTATTGGTCATTTTCGCGTAGAAGATGAACAATCTCGAGAAAGAGTCAATGCATTCCTAAAACTCTTTGGAACACAAAGATATGATTGCCCCAAAGAGGCTGTCTCCAATCTTCGAGCAAAGATGAATCTTCTTGGTCTTGATTTTTCTTATGATGGGAAAAGAAAACTCAACGATCACGAAGTGTTCACTCTTACACAATTTGGCGGAAGAACAGGAATGAATGATAAAGGTGAGTTTTTCTCTGATGATGGTATTTCTCATCGAACAGGAGGAAAACCACTTGAATTACATATCAGTATAGAACACGTTCCCAATAGTGTTCAACACACTGAAATGGGTTCACCAGAACAAACTCAGATGTCTGAACCTATTTCCAGATACTATGTTCGTCCAATAATGACATTCGGGACAGAGCAAAAAACAGATCTACCTCCTGTAAAATCAGGAGCAGCAAGTAGTATAAGCAGAGATTCTGTTCAATCTTCATATCAACCAGG
>Ga0070745_1002043_pt1 | contig 10992 bp, 12 predicted proteins | sample VirMetDEL_Mar_4_FD_77438 | JGI IMG/M metagenome (GOLD analysis project Ga0070745, IMG submission 77438) | Aqueous microbial communities from the Delaware River and Bay under freshwater to marine salinity gradient to study organic matter... | ecosystem: Environmental > Aquatic > Marine > Coastal ...
CCTCTACTAGACGCACCTGCTGGATCTTCGCTTGGATCGGCACCAATTTCTTCTGACGTGTCTGGGCCGTAGTCACTTTCGCTAATAAATAGCGAATCACGGCGAGTCAAGATTGCTAAACAAGAGCCAACTTTGTACAGCTCGCCCTCGCGCAAGTTGGAATCGTACTGCTTTTGCCTGCCTGCTACAGACTGCCCCACGGCAATCAACGTTTCCTCGCCGTCTGCAGATTGTGCAGTGTTATCACTGTTGCGGGCATTCACTTTAATCGATGGATCTTTTTTGCCCGCATACACTCCATCTGATTTGGAGCTAAGCATGTAGATAAACGTATCGCCAACTTGCAGGTCAATTAGCGTTCGCGGAGTGCTACCGCGTGATGTGCTAATAATGCCAGATTTGCTGCTATAGCAGTATTTGTATTTCCATGCTTCTGCTACTGCCTGTGCATCATCGTCCGCCCTGTAAGTGTTGTCCCGTACTTGCAAATTGCGCAATGGACGGATGCGTGGATTGATGCGATAGCCCAAGCCGTTTGCCATGGGTGCATAAAGTCCGAACGACGTGGAGGTGCTCGGTTTGTACGCTCCGCAAAATACCGGCTGGAAATCATTGGAGCCAATGTCAGCTCGGTAAATGTCAGGACCATATCCACCAAGCGCACCAATGTCTTCTGTGCTGCCGGAGACGTAATTCCCAATTGCCATACGTCCGCCATTGCTGACGCTGTAAATAGCAATCCGCTGGGCAGAACCTTCAAATGAATAGGCGCCAAGGGTGTTGTTGCCAATTCCGAAACTAAAAGGATGGATGCTTTCAATCTCGCCCTCAGACACCAAAAACATTGCACGCAGCATTTGACTGCCGCCTAGTGACCAGATTTGGCTCCACAACAAAGGAGTGCTAACGCGCGTGCCGCCGTACCACTGTCCGTCAAGGAATTCACGCTTAGCGTAGATTAGTGGGATGGGATCGCCAAGAGGAGCAATATCTTGAACCGCCTCAAAGCCATACGTTGGAGCAAAACTCGATGGATTACGAAGCGTATCTCCTTGTCGTTGTCTTGTTCTTAGTTCGCCTTGTTCTGTTGGCGAAGGACGTGGTACTAAAAAGATTGAGACAATAGTAAGGCCAACGCTAATTGCCGTGAGGGCAAGACTGATGGCTGCATAAATAGCCGCCTCCGTGCCAGCAATCACTGCAGGTCTTGGCCCCTCCACCGCTCGGCGCTGCACCTCTGCCTTGTACCAACGCATCTCCTCTTCGCTAAGCCCCAAAAGCTCAGCAATGTACCTATCTTGAGGAAGAAGAGAATGCTTCATTTCCAATGAAACCAATTGAATTGACGCATCATATTAGACGGGAGCCAACGCACGCCTTTCTTGTGACTAACGTGCAATAAGCCTCCTTCAATAATTACAGCAGCGCCAATTTGGTCGGGCGTTTCAAATATCATAAACGCACCATCGCAAGGTTTTTGAACAGGCTCTAAATGTTCCTTAATTAAGGAATTTATTTCAGAATGTGCGCCAGCCTCCGCCAGCGCAATTAAGGCTTTTGTTTCATCAGTTCTTGGCACAGGCAAGCCCAAGCTTTCGCGAATACGAACCACCATTAGCAAGCAATCGCAACCTTCGTCAACCATGGGATCATCGCCAGTGCGATGAGGCTTCCCTATCCATCTATACCAGTTCATGAGATGACCAACGTGCCAGAGCTTGGAGCGCTACCAATTAACACGCGAGAAAGGAAGCGTCCTGGGCCTTGCTTAGTAGCATCGCTAGGGCCACGTAAAACGAACGTAAGCATCTCTTGATCTTGACTAAAACTTCCTACCACCCATAGCTCTCTAGAAATTGTTGCCACTTCAACAAAAGAACTAATATTCACTTGTCTTGTTGTCACTTCAGCAATGTAACGATTATCCGCTGCTTCTTTAGCATAGTTCAAGGAAATTGTATTAACTGGCGTCATAAGATTGGCCTGTGAACGCTCGCCAGCAGTTTGTCCAGCACCTTGTCCATAGCCAAAAGGCAGAAAATCACTTGGTCTGTCCACGTAGAAGTTTTGCCATAGCGGACTAGTAGTTGCAAAGGTTTCGCGATTGCGAAACTGAAGATAGTTGACAGTTGCAACGGACATCAGCCCATCCCCACACGCTTACGAGCTTTTACGCTATTTTGCAGCGAGCTTAATGCCAGCTCTCGCCCGCGTAAGGCAGATTGCGCTGCCATGCGTTCTGCTTGATCGCGAGTGACATATTCCACATTGTTAATCACTTGCGACTGGTATTCAACATTAATTTTAGCTGGTTTAGCGACAAGTTCTTCGATGTGGCGCATTTCAGAACGACGCTCACTTAATGTGCGTTGCTCCATTACTTGCATGCGCGTAGCAGCAACTGCTTCTGCGGCAGCGGCTACTGTGCGACGAGCAGCAGATGGACTTCCAATAGAGAAGATGGAGTCTTCATCATCAACAGTGTCCATGTTTGCATTGCCGCCTGCGTTGGCTACGGCCTTGCGGGAGGCATCGTACATCGACACGCCAAGACGACCATCAGGGCCACGCTTAAGAGGCATGATGGCTTCAGGACCAGCTTCTCCCATTAAGCCCATGTTGATTTTGCCGCCATCGGCAAACTGGAAGAAAGTAGGAGAGGAAACAATGCCACCATCAGCGAAAAATGCAGTTGGCCCATCAAAATAAGATCCTTTTGCGCTTGTATATTTCATCCAATCAGCACCGCCAACACCTTCTAGCGGATCAGCGCCCTTACTTCCAAGTCCAGCAAAGATTTTTGCTAAACCAATGGCAATGTAAGTGGCGATCATTTGAGCAGCAGCTTGTTGTAATGCCTGAGCCACGCTTTGCAAGAAACTTGCAAATACTTCTTTTGCAGTGGCAGTGCCAGTAATAAGCGCTGTCACGCCTTCTGTCATCATTGATGCGAATGCACCACTGATTCCGTCAATAGCGCCTTGAATGCCTTCAAACACGCTACGCATTTGCATGGCTTTTGTTTCAATTTCGGCAAGCTTAGTGGCTTGACCAATGTCACCTTCCGTCTCAACCATCGTTCGCTCAAATACGCTGGCAGCACTGCCAGCAAAGCCAGCCCTTAACCCGGCCCCTATCACACCAAGCTCTTGACGTGCAGATCGCAAAGCCTCTTCTTTTTGCAATATTTTTAAATTTTCAAGGCGCAATTGAATTTGCTTCTTTAAATTATCAATGTCCGATTGTATTAACCTTTGCTCATCAGCTTTTAGCGCTGCAATTTTTTCTTCGATGATAAAAGAAGCTTCTTGCTCTGGCGTTAAAGTGCTATAGCCTTCTTTAAGCCTTCCAAGCAAAGCGTTCTGTTTATCAATTTCAATATTTTCATTGCGCAATGCCTCGACAAAAGGCTGCCGAAGTTCCATTTTGGCTCCTTTAACGGAAATATCTCTTTGTTTCTCCGCAAACGCCAACTCATTTGCCTTACTAATTTCCACATCTTTCAATGCAAGCGCTTTGTCAGCGGCGCTGAAATTTGCCTTGTTGATTTTCTCTGATTCAAGGCGGGCGCGTTCTGTTATTTCCGCTTTTTTAGCTTCAAGAGTTAGCTCAGCAAGCTTAATATCATAAGAAGTTTTAGAAAGTAAATTTTCCTGTAGCTGCTGATCCAATAATTGTTTGTTTTTGTCAAAACGTTGCTGAATAAACTTAAGTTGACTTTGGTTATATTGATCAAGTTCTTTTTCTTTCTTTGTTTTTCCATCTCCAGCCGCAAGATCAACGGGCTGCAATTGTTGCTGAGTGCGATTGCGTTCTTCTTCTTGCCGTTGCACGGCGGTATCTCTAGCCTTACGTGCAGCATTTACTTCTCTGCGCGCCTGTAACACATCATCATAAGCTTGATCTGCTCTTTTTTGCGCAGCTTCAACTCGCGCAGCAGCCGATGGCGCGTCTGGAGCTGTTTCTTTTGCCCTCGCAAGATCTTCGAGCGCCTTTTCATTGGCCTTCCTGGCTGCAGCAAGTTTAGTATTTGCATCTAAATAAGCCTTTGTTCCAGCCTCTACATCTGCAGATCCAGCAATTCGATCCAGCTCTTGCATCAACTCGCGAACGCTTTGCCTGCTTTGATTAGCAGAATCGCCAATATTCAAAAGACGCTGAGCCAGTAGATCTAGTCCCGTGAAAATTGCAGTGACAATAATTCCGCCCAGAGCAACCTTCAGTCCGACTACGGCTGCCTTGGCAATATTGGCCGCAGTAACCATGCTCCGCAAAACAGCAACTAATGTCTGGAGGCCCGCAATGTAAACCCTGAGCTGCGCAATATTAAGCGTTGCCAAAAACTTAACCATCGCAACAGTTGCCTGCAGAATTCCCGTGCGTGCCAATAATTGGAATGCACCATTTAGCGATGCAATAATTGTCGCATATAGTCCAACCCGTGCAACCACAGGCAAGGAAATAAAATCAAGCAGCCCTTTGGTTATCGTAAATAGCGGTCCAACTAAAACTTGCAATGAGGACGCAAAATTTCCAATATTCGCAGCAGCATTAGTAATGGATGGGCCAATTAATTGAAATGTATTGTATAGCGCTTCTGCGCGGGGCGAAAGCGTTGACAACACATCAGAATTGCTAGTAAAAGTACCAGTCAGAGCTTTTACTGCGCTAGTAACATCACCGATCAGCGAATTAATCTGCGGACCAAATGCAGCGGCAAATTGATCGACAAATGGAGACAGACTCTCGTACATTGCCTTTAAATTATTTTGCATCTCATTCAATGCACCTTGTAATGTTTTTGATGCATTTTGCGCGGCAGGACCAAATTTTGAATTCATCAAAACTGCAACGTTATCAAGCACTTGCATCATGGCCTTGCCTTTAAAAGCGCCATCTTCCATCGCTTTGCTGAATTCTGGAATGCTCATCTGAGCCGCTTGTGCAAATAACGCAAGCGCCCCTGGAAGCACGTCACCAAGCTGCCCCTTGAGCTCCTCACTCATAATTTGCCCTTTGCTCGCCATTTGAGCAAAAGCATAATTAACGCGATCAACCTTGTCTGCGCTTAAACCAAACGCAGCCGTGGCCTTAGAAACGCCTTCAAAAAGGTTTTCAATTTGCCCCTGCTCAAATCCAGCGGGCTGCATAGAAGCGTAAAGTTTTACAAATCCTTGCCGTGCGCTTTCTAATGGCACATTAAAGCGTTGAGCTAAGTTGTCAACAAAAGCAAAAGATTGCTCAAAAGTGTTGGACTCAGAGGTTACAGCTTGCAATTGATTTTTATATGTAGCCAAAGCTTTTGCTGCTTCAAAGGCTTCACCGGGAAGATTAATAAAGAAAGCAAGCGCTTTGTAAGCCGTGCCAAATAAAAGCACTTGTTTTGTCGCATTTGCAAACTCGCTAGTCAGTTCGGCAATGGCTCCGGTTAATGGCAGGCGGGCTTGCTGAAATACACTGAGATCAATGGGACTTGGAGTTGGGCCAAAACCCATGGCACGCCCAAAGCCGCCAAATCGACCACCGCCTCCTCCACCGCCAAAAGGCCCCCCTGGGCCGCCCGGCGGAAGAAAAGGTCCCCCTCCGCTTAATGGCACCTGCCCGGAAACAGTTGGGTACATTCGGTCTTCAGCAAATACACGCGCCCCTCTTTCCGCCGACCTTTGATATGCTTGCTGCACGCGAGCTGCTTGCGCCTGGCTTAGCCTTGTTTGCCCAGCAGCCGGTAATGCTAATTGTTGTTTATTTAATGAATATCTAAAATTAGCAACAGCTTGCTGTGCTTGCTTGATTTCACTAGCAAATACGCCAAGCACTTGTGGCTCTAATCTTTTTCCCCTTGCCATCTGATAGGATCCACCACCCCCGCCGATAAAGCCGCTTTCATAAGCAGACGGCATTCCAGGCGGATAATTTACAAATCCAGCAGAAAGAGCGGTTCTCCCAATGTAACCAGAAGACAGCACTCCTGGATTTACAGCGCCCCCTTTGAATAATTGACCAATAACACCTCCACCAGTACCAAGAGGCCCACGAGTACCTGTAATTGAAGAAATAAGCGTTCCAATCTGGTTGGGAATAGCTCCGCCTCCACCAATACTGGGGGCGCGATATTGTTGCCCATACAAACCCTGCAGGCGAGACATTAGCTCTCTCTCGCTCATGCCAAACATCATTGGCAATGCAGTCATGAATGCCGGAGTAGCTGCACTTGCAGCTTCTGTCTGGCTCCTGACTCCCCGTTGGCGCGTCTGAATGTTTCGCAATGCGCCGCCAGTCATTGCATTGTTAATAGCACCTCCGGTTTGTTGCAAGCGTTGGCGTTGCTGTCTACCTCCTGGTAGTTGGACAATCCCCGCCATTGCACCAAGCATCGTCGCTTGTAAACGGGCTGCTCCTGATTGGGCTTCATTTTGTAATGCGCGGAATAAATCGCGCATTTCTTTGATGCCAATGCGAGTGGCCTCCCCGATTCCAGATTTGAGGCCAAGCTCTAAGCCTTCTCCAGAATCCTCGCCAATTTTCTTGAATTCACGAGAAGGCGATGCAATGCCAAGGACAGCTTTAACAGAGGAAATAAGATCTTTCCCTAAAGCTTTTGCGGCGGCTTTCAGTTTTTCGTTGTCACTTTTAAGACCATTTAAAAGGCCAGCAATAGAGTCCTTTCCAAGGCCGTACAAAGCCTCTTCTATTTTTCTTCTATTTTTAGCGATTGCTTCGTCATAAGACAACAAGCCAGCATTCGCAGCTTCTTTGTAAAGTTTTCTGATGTCGCCCAAGTCCATGCCCCGAAAGGCGGACTTGGTAAAAGAACCTCTTTGCCTGGGCTGAGGCGAGGCAAACGCACCTTGTTCTAGCTTCTGGAACTCTTTGGCTAATGTTTTAGCCTTATTAATCTCCGCTTCTAAATTTGTTTGAATATTTAAACGATAATTCCTTTTCCTAATATTTGCACCAAGAGCATTCAGCTCATTTTGCACACTACGCCTATCAAACTTAACTTGCACTGGCAGTGGAGTGCCCGCAGTGGCAGCACCAAGCCCCGCTAATTGCTGCCTAAAAAATGCCAGGTCAAGACTTACCTTCAGCTTCAATTCGGCGTCTTGAGCTGCCATCTTACTTTCTTATCACAGTCCCTTCATTCTATAATCATTGCTCTTGATTACGCCCAGAAAAGGCTTTTAAATCATCAGCCAATAAAGCAATCACTCTTCCATCCATCTTTCTTGTCTTCATTAGACGCTGGAAAACAATCAAGCTTTCGTCACTAATACCACTATCGCGTTTCAATGCCTTGGTATCAAATGGCAAGAAATCTTCCGGCTTAATTTTACTTTTCTTACCACCCATCATCCCGGCGACCATCGTGCCAAGCTTGGCCGTAGCCACGCTTTGCACATTATGCTTTGCCACATCATGCTTATCAAGATATTTCAATGCACGCTTAATATCAGACAATGGCTGCCGACCAAATTGATCAGCATGCCATCGCCTATCTTTGAGGTCTGAAGTGGAAAGCCTAAAATAAAGCTCATTCCAATCAGTAAGATTTTTCAACTGGTTACGCGCTCGCGCTTCCAGCATTTCTGCTACTGAGGAGAATTCCTCCTCGTCGCTTTTTTTGCTGCTGCAGCCTCCTGCGTTTCCGCATTTTGCTCTTCAGCAATAAACTCAACTACTTTTGCAATGGCTTTACGTGGCAGATTTTTAGTGTCTTCTAGTTCCCAGTCAGCAAGATCTTGCCATTCGCCATCAATCATCCCCTGACCACGAGAGCGGATGAAAGCAGTGACCATGCGAGCATTAGTGCTTTCCACTGAAGAGCCGCTGGTAATCATGCTGAGCGTTTCTTCCGTGTATTCGGAAAGCAACTCAGCTTCAGTAATAGAACCACCGCCGCCTTGCAACAAGCCAAAAGCTTCGTCTAGTTGGATGTCCTTATCTTTTGCAATTTTCTTGGCAAGTTGTACGGCGCGAATGGTAGCCTGACTTTGAAGCTTACTAATTTCTTCTTGCTCAATAGCCTCGGCTACAAGCCAACCACCGTATTTCTTAAGGCGCACGCCAGGCAGAAGCTCGAAATACTCCTCGGCTTTAGTCTGCAGAAGAAAGCTGTATTTGCTCATGATCAAGAACGTTTAACAATGCGTTGAACACCTTCACTCTTTCGCTGCTAGAGCGAAATTCTTTAGGCACTTCAACCAACATTGAATGATTTTCGTTGCTTATTCTAAGTGTCTCTTCACGACAGGAAATAAGACATAAGATGCCAGCTTCTAACGCAGCCCCTTCAAGCTCGCAGTTAATAGCATGCACTGAATTGTCTTCGCTCCACAGATAATCAATCTTCACTACTTAAATGCCGCTCGTATCCGTGATCTTAGCTCCTTGCTTACCTTACTACTGGCAAAAAGGTCACGCTGCTGAAAGATGTCAGTCCATTGCCTGGGAGCCAAATTGGTATTGCCATCAAACAAGCGTGGCCCTTCATGAACATACCAGGCATAGCCTCTTCCAGAACTATTTTTTGCATCCCAGTTCCACGAAGCACTGATACCATTCGCAGTTTTTTCCGTATCAAAACTATCCCTGCCACTACGATAAAGTTCGCCCAAGTCAAAAATATTACGGGAAGTCCCAGCTAATTCTCCGCTTTTTCTTTGCGTCTCTCCAGGATAGTCCCATTTATCCTCCAAGAATTGATCGCGAAAATAATCATTCACTTCAAAGCGAGCCCAGGTTTCAAAAGCTTTCTCTAGTTTTTGAACCAAACGCTCTGGATTATTCAGGCTTCCTCCAACAATAGTTGCGCTCATGATGCAATAAGAGAACGAAGAATAAGATCAGGAATTAAAAAACGACAACGCTCATAAGCGATGTCATCACCTTGGAAATAGCGTGGCGTAGAGTCTGGAAATCTCCTAACCATTCTGTCCATTGCAGTGGCAAGCGTATTGCTACTAGGCGTAAATTGAGTCAAAATTACTTCCCACACTTGACTAACTTTCACCGTCCCTCCCAATGGAGAGCCAGGATTGATAATTGGAAACTCCCTCATGGTCACTTCCAGCCCTTTCACTTTCCATTCATTAGGCACACTTTGCCTGCCCGTTACATACACAGCAGGAAGCGTTGAACCATTTGGCAATGTATAGGTGCCAATTAAATTTGGCGATGCAGAAAGTAGTTCAGTAACAACTTCCCGGAGCTGTGCAATGTTCACAATAAAAAGCCTCCCCGTAAGGAGAGGCTAGCAAAGAACCATGGAAAGCTGAATCAGCTATTAGGAGCAGAAGGAATGATCGAGCCAGTTTCTTCAGCATTCTGGTGGATGCCAATGCGACCACGGCTGATCAAATCAAAGGTGCATTCCACGAGGTTATCAGCGGGATAGCTCTCGTTGTAGTTCATCACACAAGCAACAAATGCCACGCGATCATAGTAGTAAGTGTTACCAGAGGCGCCAAGCTGCTTGTTAATTTCAACGTACACTTCGTGGTTTTTGTTATAACGCGAAGCGCTGATCACTTGGAAAGCTTCGTCAAAACTATCGGGAAGGAAAGTGCTGCCATCAACATCTTTCTGGAAATAAGAAGTGACGGAAGCAGTGGCCTGGCTGGTAACAATGACGCTATCAGCGAAACCGCCACCACCAAGCAGATAGAATTCTTGGTTGCCATCATTGAAGGCAACAGAAGCAGTGGTAGCAGCTTGGAGAGTGTAAAGAGTGGGAGCGCCGCTAACAGTGAAAGTGGCGCCACTTTGGGTGATAACAGGGCGTGCAACCCCGTCAATAGCGCCAACACGCACGATCACGTCTTGGCTCTTCACCAGTTCTGTGGGATGGTAAAGCATGAGAAGATCCTCAGCGATGGAAAGAATGATTAAGCGTTGTCTACGCTTCCTTTGCCAATTAGTCTAAAAATTCCCCTAATTGGTGTGCCGAGGAACTGCCAATAATGAATAGCAATCTCCTCGTTTGGCAATAGCTCAAAACGCCCTTCTCTTCCATTGATTGTTGCTTGTGCGCTGTCTCCAGGAGTGACGCCCGAAAGCGTAAGAGGAGCAGTAAGACGACCTTCCATGTAGACGGCAGTCTGATCAGCACCAAGCAAATAATCGTACTGAGGATTACGCTTCTGTCTTAACGATGCATAATAAGTGATGCCCGTTGCAACTGGCACGTAATTTCCAGTGTCGCTATCAAGCGCATAGCCTGAAGCCACTGACCACACCAAAGTAGCGTTAGCAAGTGGCTCCAGGAAGTTGCTCATACAACGAAACCAACAGAAGAGGAAGGCAGCAGATTTAACATCCGCTTGAACTCTTGACCATATTGAGTGGCATCAAGCCCCTCACCATAAACCTTGCCATCAGTGGCACCAATTTGAATGCCCATTTGTGCAAGTTGAATGGCAATGATATGAGCAGCAAGAAATTTAACTGCCCTATCAGTTTGGTCTCCAAACACATCTTCCGAAGCATCAAAAGTGGCTTCAGAAATGGCACCATTCACAATTCCCGATGGGTGGGGAGTGAATTCAGGAAACCGCTCAAGAAAACCTGCATAAGTTACGGCCATAATCAGGCTTTCCCAATGCGAATGTTTTCAATGCGCTTATTAATGGCATTACGCACTCTGACACGCCCTTCAATCTTTTTCCAGCCATTCAGTTGGTCAGGATCGTGAATAAGCTCAATCATGCGAATGGCTTCCACCATTGGCATTTGAGAAAGAGTTTGCACATCTTGAGGAATGTCTTCCACCATGATTTGCTCGCGCACTTCCTCAATAGCCCCAATATTCATAAGACGTTTTACTGCCTTATTTTCACGGGCTACCTTCCATTGACCTTCAGGGATGTCTTGATTAAGACCAGGCGTGAGTTGAATCATGCCTGTTTGCGTAATAATGCCAAACCCGCCTTCACGGGGCGGGTTTTCAAGTTCGGGACGATAAGCAATGAGCATTGTTCAAAAGAAACAATTGTC
>Ga0070745_1002052_pt1 | contig 10971 bp, 17 predicted proteins | sample VirMetDEL_Mar_4_FD_77438 | JGI IMG/M metagenome (GOLD analysis project Ga0070745, IMG submission 77438) | Aqueous microbial communities from the Delaware River and Bay under freshwater to marine salinity gradient to study organic matter... | ecosystem: Environmental > Aquatic > Marine > Coastal ...
CAGGTACAAATCTCCGGAGGGCGCCTATGCAACCTCAATGCCGGGACTGCAACCAGCAGCTGCACCGCAGACTGCTCCAGCAATGCCATCACAGCAAGCACTTATTTCAAGTGCAATGCAACAACAACAGCAGGAGGCAGATAAATTCCTGTTGGACTATATCGGCGGTATTGTCAAACCAAAGCGTGAACCGCTGGTGACGCCTTCGATCGACGCACTCGCAATGCTTAAGGCAGCTTCTCAAACACCGGAATTTTTCACCTGATGAGATTCGCCAACGTTCCTGGTTATAGCCCGAGTTTTCCGGTCACGTACCAGAATATGTACAACGACTATTCGTTGACGACTTCTGGATTTAGTGATCCGTTTAATCAGGCTCGCAAGGAAACGCATACACCTTGCAGTTTTGTGGTGGGTTACAACGGAACCAATGACCCTCGGTTCCAGCTGAACAACCCTGCATACATGCGTGAGGTGACTCGTTCGCATGCCGACAACATTCCGCCTGTTATTCTGAATAAAAGACCCATCCAGAATCAGTTCTAATGGCGTATACAAAACCTGAGCTGCGTGAGCGTCTGAAAGCACGCATCAAGGCTGGATCCAAGGGTGGCAAACCTGGTGAGTGGAGTGCTCGCAAAGCTCAGATGCTTGCCAAGGCGTATAAAGAGAAGGGCGGTGGTTATAAAGGTGGAAAAACTGAGTCTCAAAAAGATTTGAGTCGTTGGGGTGAGGAAAAGTGGATGACAAAACAAGAATACGAGAAGAAAAACAAGTGATTTAGACTGTAACTAGCAGTCAAAGTTCCATGCCCAACGCATATTTTCAAGATACGCTCTTCAGCATTAGCCCACAACTGGATGCGCCTGGTTTTGGAACTTTGGTGGAGGTGGCGGCAAACGATGGATTCCGAACCACAGATTACACACTGATTGCTATCGTTGCGAATATCAATACGAATGTTGTCGTGCGACTCGATGGCAGCATCGATGGAACTAATTTTGCTCCGATTATTGCTGATCAGACGATCCTAGCCAACGGCCCTCATGCTTTCAGCGTCTCTGGTCGTCCCGTGAAGTGGGTTCGCCCTCGGTTCGTTTCTGAAAGCGGTGGTACAGCTGCAACGGTTACTTTTAATGTTGCTGCTGCATGATGATGGAACCAAAGGTCACAATTCTCCTCAATAAAAAAGTTACTGAGGTTGGTGCTTCCTGCCCCAAGGCAACTTTGGATATTAAGGAGAACATCAAAAATCGCGATTGGACCATCAAAAATTTTGGTTATGGTCCTCTGAATCCAGATGTCCCTGATCGTGGTTTCTGGGAAAAGAAAGCTGCCAACTGGAATACAGATGTCGATACAGCACAGACTGCTTTGTGCGGTAATTGTGCTGCTTTTGATCAGTCTGAGAAGATTTTGGATTGCATCGTGGAAGGCATCAATGAAACGCAGGCTGCTGATCCGCATGATGTCATCTGCCGAGCCGACTTGGGGTATTGTCAGTTGTTCAAGTTCAAGTGCGCTGGTAACCGAACCTGTGATGCATGGCTTCACGGAGGACCTATAAATTAAGATGGCTGCTGATAAAGCTATTGAACCGGGCCAGAAAGGCACGGAACGGTATCTCCCAGAAAAAGCCTGGGCAAAACTTTCTCCTGAAGAACGTCAACGTACTGACGCTAAAAAACAGCGTGAGTCTCGTGAAGGCAAACAATTTGTGGAGAATACCGATCGTGCCAAGAAAGCACGTAGAGCTGTCTCCTTAGCGGAGAAGAGGAAACAACGCCATGGTTAAACCTACTACTCGTCTTGGTTACACACTTGGATTACAACGGGATACACGCCCGTACGAGCGCCCTGGTACGACAAATGAGGAGAAGTTTCAATCTCTAGTTGGCGACATGGGAGCTGTTTACGCAATGGGTAGACAGCCACAGCAGCAATCTCCTGGCAAAGGCCAACGCAAGGCTGGGGATGGTTTAAACTTATATTTAAGACAAACATTTGGTACTGGGAAGTTTGCTCCGCTTCCGCCTTTAAGTAGCGGTCCAATCAACGAACCTACAAGTGAAGAGGAATCTGTTTGATTATGGGTGCATCGCGTTCTAATTCATCACAGTTAACAACTGGAATGACCGCTCCAACGCGGAACCAAGCTCCTACCCAGCAGGCGCAGGGGGTAGAGGCACCTGCTCGCCAAGGTTATTCCTCAGGCAGCTCTGTCACTCCTTCTGCTTACTTGCAGAGGACACGTGAGACTGCTTCTGGCATGCCATCGAGCAATAATTATATTAGTGAGATGCGCAGGGCTGGTTCACAGCTGTTTGCACAAGCGTTAGGTATGGAGACCCCTTCCGAAACGGAAGAGGATACCCTCAAAGTTCCTGGTATCTCCAGTAGTCGTATGGCCGGCGACATCGTCAAGAGTCTGTCCGGTGGGTTTACTGATCAATTAGATCCGACTAAGGAAATGACACAGGGAATTGAAGATATGCGCTACGGTGTTACCGGCACCACCAAAACAAAAAGCCCTTATACTTCATTCCTTGGAGGTTAATCCAGATCATGGCAGATAAAGGGAAAATGCCTCCAGAGCTCCTGGCGCACTTTAAAAAGAAGCAGGAAGGCAAAGAGGCCGATAACGCGTCTCCAGAGGAGAAAAAAGAGGGCGACAAAAAACGTCGTAAAGAGGCCGTTAATAAAGCACGCATTAGAATGGAATCTAAGAATAAGAGGCGTGCAGATGACAAGCAAAAAGAAGCTGGTAAAGAAGGCTCTAAAGAATCCTAATCTTTACACCGCAGCTGAAATCCAGTACTTCAAGCTTTGGCTGGCAGCAAGGAAGCGGAAGAAGTTGTCTGCATTAGAATCTAAAAATCGAGCATAACCTCAGCAGCGAAAAGGAGCGTCGAGAACCTTGTCAAGCTCATCTAGTAACAAGCAGCCACTTTTGGTTGATCGTCCCGCAACAACTTCGACATTGTTGACGGTAGCCTCTGGCCAACTGTTTGCCACTAGCTTGATCCCCACCGCTGTCGGTAACGCCACCAAGGTTTTCGACGTTGACTCTGCACAGACAGATACGTCGATCAGTGGCGCCTACGTCGATGAGATCTGGTTACGTTACAGCCGCAATAACAACATCTTCATCGATGCAGCAACTGCCGGTGCTGGAACCTATGCTCAGTCGGGCACGACTGCTGTCGTCGTCACGCTTGCAAACCACAATTTAAAAGTCGGCCAGGAGGTTTATCTTGATTACACCAGCGGGACTGCTGTTGATGAAGCTGCTACCGTTACTGCCGTTACTTCTACAACCTTTACAGTAACCAGTGCAGGCACGCTGACTACCTCTGGTAATGTCAGTGTCTATGCCCCTACGGACATTTGTTTTTATTTGGTGTCCACTGGAACTGTTACAAATACAAACCAATTCTTCCCTCTCTTTGTCGCCAGTGTCCCTAGTGTCGTTGGTGAGCAAACCTTCAGCCTGACGCTGAAAGAAATCCTTCCCTTGATTAACCACCCAGTGGTCCAAGCTGGATCTAACTTCGGTTCTGCAAATAATGAGGTAGCTCCTAAACAACGGGGCCTCATGCTGCAGCGTGGCCAGGCTATCTACGCAGCTGTTAGTGGTACGACCGCTTTAACCAACGGTTTCTACGTCAACGTCCAAGGCGGATACTATTGATGTAAGCCATGCCGCGTAATAAAAATTTTTTCGGCGGCAGCTTTGATAAAAATCTTGTTGGTGGGTTCAGCGACTCAATCAACAAACAATCTCGCTCGTTCCAAGATCAGGGTCAGAATCCTTTCGATTTTGAACCAGTCGATAAATCGGTGGACAGTGAGGTTCGTTATTACAACCAGGAGTCTCTTTGGGCTCGGTGGCGTCGCGGTTATGAGCTTTACTGCTTGACGCAGACGCTTTTCGGATCTAAAGCCACGGGTCGCAACACTCGTGGCGACTTCCGAATGTACTGTGCCTTCCAGCAGTTCCCAAACGTGTTCATTCCAGCCCGAATGTTCATGTTCCCGAGCACCAGCACTGAGATTGGTGAGCAGATGGTTGGTGTGCGGGATACAAATAGCTTTAGTTTTTATAATTTTGGACTTCCAATTGATGCTGTACGCTATTTAACTGTTGCTCAAAACTCAACTTATTCACAATCTGGAACTGCATTAACAATTACTTGTTCAGATCACGGTTATAAAACAGGAGACAGCGTTTATATCAAGATGATTACCGGTGCAGGCGCATCCGAAACGCTTACAATTACGGTTACCAATCAGAATACATTTACTGCAACTGCCTCTGCGTCTTTAACAGCCTCCGGAACTGCAAAAATCCAAAAAATTACTACTTTTACCGATCCGTTTTGGACCGAACAGCGCGTCAGAATTCGTTTCATCCCAACGCCTGTCAATTTCTTCGCCGGAGAACGACTTGCTGATCGAATTTTAGAGCGTGATACAGGAATTTTCTCAACTTACACCCGTGGAGCATCTACTACAGTCACTGTGAATTGCACTGCAGCCCATGGTTTATCGACGGGGAACGAAGTTTTTCTTGCCGTGTTGAGTGGCGCAGGTCAAAGCGGACTTTTCACGGTTACTGTTCTGAGCCCCACGCAGTTTACGGTTGAAAATTACGCCACCGGAAGCACCTCAGGCACATTAATTGTTAATCGACGGCTTCGTGGTTACAACTATGAAGATTATGTCGGTTATACGGTGACGGGAACGGACGAGGATACCAACGAGATATTGTTCCAACGGGATGACAGCTATGGTGCTACTACCGCCAACTCAGTTACAAACACAGTTGTACCTGCTCATCGTGGATTTACGGTTGGAAGGTATCTGACGACTGAAATTCGCTACCAGTGTACCTGTGCGGATTTCATGCGGAGAGAGAATCTTGATGTTTCCTCTGAAGCCCGGCGACGAAGATTTCCATCTACGCCAATTGGAACACTCTCTGGCGGTTCACGTATTGATCGGGACGGTAATGTTATCAACACGCCAGATGACGTTGGCGTTTTCTCTTCGATGAAGTTTGTCAATGTCAATAACTTTTATCAGCTACCATCTTATGAAGACACGGCGGATTTCTCTTATAACAACCTTAAGTATTATCAAATCCGCTGGTGTAAACACATTTATGCCGCAATGTTTTCAATTGTCCATGACGAAGGCAACGATCCGTTGAATATTGAAGCGACTTACATACAGTCAGGCGGTCCAAATATAACAATTACGGCTAATAATCATGGTTTAGGAGTTAATACACGCATCGAGCTCGATATCACAAGCGGAAACGTAACAAGTGGCGAGTTTATCGTTAGTCAGGTGGTGAATGCGAATACATTTGTTGTTATTGCACCTGTAAACCTTGCTACCTCCGGTTACTGCGTGGTGCGTAACTTACGAAATCATGAATATGTGAGGACTTGGCTGTATGAACCTAACGATCAGCCTGTCGGACTTGCTCTCGAAAAGTTTTACGAAAGATTTCACAAGGAATTTGATCGAACACGAGAGCAGTTAGATCGTATGAAGATGATGGGCTATGGGATGCCCTGGACAGGCTCATTGTCCATTACCGGGGATCGGAATCAACCTACTCAGGTCGGTAACTTTACGCCCCAACTGCTGACCATGATGGCGACTGATACGATTCGCCGTGATGCAGCCGGGAATCTCGATCGCACAGGTACGACAAAGAACAGCACGACAACTACGCTGTACATGATGCAAAAGTTGCTGAACATTCCGATCGATTTAATGGACGATGCAAAGTTCGGCATGCTGGACCAACCACTTACTGATTACGGTGGCGATTTTCAGTTTGCAGAGATTGACTGTGACGATTACCGAAACGGCATCCCTGTACGAACTACAATTGAAGCCTTGGACTGCGGTACTTATGTAAATGGCGGCCGGACTACAGCTCCATTTGCTAATATTGACTGTGGAATCTACATTAATAACTAATGACAACCCAGATATTAAGGCTTAGGTCCAGTCTTCTTTACGATCGGGTCTTCCCCAATCGTCTGGGTGTAGGTGAGTTCGCTGTCAACCTGAATGCGACGGAGCCTGGTATTTATTTTGCCGACAGCCAGACCACACCAGCACTGGTTAAAGTTGGTCCAATTCACGTAGGTTCTACAGGCCCTAATGCTGTTCCTACGGGTTATACAGGCTTTGGTAAGGGTGAAAGCTGGCTAGATAAAAGCAGCACCAATATCTTTAGGGTTTACGACGGAACCTCTTTCGAACCGGTAAGGGCTGTGGCGTCGACTTCAACTTCCGGATTTCCCTCGAACCCAATCGATGGACAGCTACACTACGACAAGTCCGTACCTGGTTTATTTATTTACAACGTTACAACTACTAGCTGGGTGGCAATTTAACCTTTCTGGTTAATCATGTGTTCCCAAATGCGATCAAGTTTCTGATGTACTGATTGGACTTCGCGCAGAAAATCCTGCTTCAGAACATAATCTCTGAGCATACCATTCTCAAGGTCGTCAACGCTTTGCTCAATTAGATATAGACGCTTGTCAAGCTTTTCGTTAAAGCGTCCCAGTGCTTTTCCCAGGCCTGCAAACGCAGCGAAGCCTGCGCTTATCGCTGCCAATAAAGTTTCAGGCGTCACTATTGGTTCTGCTTTTTTCTTATTCTAAGGTAAATGACAACTTAGAATAATTGGATTAGGTGCAACCATATGGCCACTGGATACGAACCCAATATAGAAGGTGCGATTGCGGTTCTTGTGGATCTAATGCGGGGTAATGGATTTACCCTGACACGTCAACCGTATGAACCAAACTATCGCGGCTTGGTTGATGCGATTATTGATCTAAAGGAGGGTTTTCCTACTTTCGCTCCTTATCGAGTCGGCTTTGACGCAACGACTTTCGAAGACGTTACCGATGGAGCCGCTCTCTACATGCGGACCAGCGATGGTCTGGTTGGCTTAGCGCAGGCTGATGGGACAGCTGATGAAGCTTTGGTTGTTGGTTTCGCTGACTCGGCTGTCACCACTGGAAATACCGTGAAGGTCATTGTGACAGGAATTAAAACACTGAGTGGCCTGGATGCTGGTGATATTTATTTCTTGAGCACAACAGCTGGGGCCATTACACTTACGCCGCCGAGTACAGCTGGACATTTTGTTACCCGTGTTGGAGAGGCTGCCAGCACAACTGATTTCAGTATTCAGCTCGAACCGCCTATTCAATTGCACTAATGGCTGAAGCAAAAGCTTATCAACCTTATGCGCCAAATGCACAAGGATTTACAGAAGCTCTTATAGATTTAAAGAGTACAATCTCGACGACACCTGCGCCAGCGGTGGTTGGAATTCAAAGGGAAGTATTTGAAAACGTCACTCAGGGTGATGCTTTGTATTTACGTGCGAGTGACGGAAAAGTTGGACGTGCCGTTGCAAACGATACTTTTGACAAAGCTAATGTCATTGGATTTGCCAAAACCACAAAGGCAACCGGAACAATTGTGGATGTTTTGATAAACGGTATACTGGCGACTTCAGGATTAGATGCAGGCGATGTTTATTATCTTTCTGCGGCTTCACCTGGTGCAATTACGCCAACAGCACCCTCGGCAGCTGGCAATTTTTTAACTCGAGTAGGAGAAGCTGCAAGTTCAGCTGAACTTTGCATTCAAACTGAACCGCCTATTCAACTTAGATAGAAACGGTATTCTTGGTAGGATAGAACCATTAAAGGTTGATTTGGTTATCTGAATTAGCCTGATGGAATGCAAACATGGCAACTAGGAAGGCTATTTGTTTGGTTAGTGGCTTATTTGAGGAGGTCAACACTCCTACAGATAAGTTAGATTTTGCTGGAAACAGCACCACCGACCTTTCAGAGGGCACCAACCTTTACTTTACGAATGCACGCTCCCGTACCGCGATTTCTGTTACGGATAGCGGCGGGGATGGCTCTCTTGGTTACGATAATACAACTGGCGTCATTACTTACACTGGTCCTTCTGCCAGTGAAGTACGAGCGCACTTCAGTGTCGCAACCGGTTCAGGATTAACTTATAGCAGCGCCACTGGCGAGTTTGGAACAAGTGCGATTCCAAACTCACAACTTGCAAATAGTTCACTGACTCTTGGATCTACGTCCATCAGTCTGGGTTCAACCGCACTGACTGTTGCAGGTCTGACGAGCCTTACTTCTACAACCTTAGTCGCAAGCACTACTCTCAATGTAGGAGCCGCTGGCGACGCAAACAGCATTCAAATTGACAGCACTGGGATCATCTTCGAGGGTTCAGGTGCAGATGCGAATGAGACGACCTTTACCGCTGCAAACCCATCTGCAGATCGAACAATAACTCTGCCGGATCTCACCGGTACTGTTGCACTACTCAACTCCTTAAGTGTTACCGAATCTGGGACTGGATTCGGAAGTCTCTCGTATGACAACACAACCGGTGTTTTTACTTTTACGAAGGTCAGTTCTACCAATATCCGTAGTCAAATATCTGTAACTGATAATGGCGGTGACGGAGCCCTTGCTTACGACAACAGCACTGGTGTCATCAGCTACACCGGTCCCAGCGCCTCGGAAGTCCGTGCTCATTTCTCAGTTGCGACTGGCTCTGGTCTCACCTACAACAGCGGTACAGGTGAGTTCGGTACCAACGCAATCCCCAACAGTCAGCTGGCGAACAGCTCGATCACCGTTGGTTCGACCGGTATTGCACTTGGCAGCAGCGCCACGACAATCACAGGTTTAACCTCCGTCACGTCGAGCGCTATTGTTACGAACGATAGCGGTTTCCGAGTTCGTAACACAGCGGATAACACAAAGCTTCTGGCTTTTGATGTCTCCGGTGTTACTACTTCGACGACGAGGACATTGACTGTTCCAGATGAAAATGGAACGATTGCAACTCAAGATTTTACTACTGCACTTGCAATTGCGTTAGGATAAACATATGGCGACTCAAGTACAGTTCCGGCGCGGTACATCGGTTGAGACAGCTGCTTTTACCGGCGCAATTGGTGAGGTTACGGTTGACACCGTAAAGAATACCTGTGTTGTACACGATGCGACGCAGGTAGGAGGATATCCTCTGCTACGTGAAGATGGAAGCAACAGCAGCCTCGCTCCCGGATCTTTATCTAGTTGTGCTCTTAAGTTTGCAAACAGCGCTAATACTGGAATCATCAGTCCTTCTGTGAATCAGATAGCTTTGGTGACCGGTGGTATTGCTAGACTTACAATAGATACATCTGGTGCAGTAACCATCCCAGGCAACGTTTCGATTACCGGTAACCTGACTGTGACTGGTGCTCTCGATTCATCCTCAAACCTGGCGCTTATCCTTGCTTTAGGCTGATATGGCAAACACATTCAAGGTAGATACCAACGCTGATCTGACCACTAACGCGATTACAGACGCAGCTGCGGTTATTACTACTGCTGGTGCTTCTGCTACGGTCATCCTCCTCAGTGTCATGGTTTCTAATAAGACCGGGACGAGCGCAAGCGTCGATGTTCAATTAGATAAGAACTCTGGCGATGATGTATTTTTGATTCGTAACGCACCGATCCCCGCTGGTTCTTCATTGGAAATTATCAGTGGAAATAAGGTGATTCTGCAATCCAGTGATGTACTGCGTGCGAGAGCTGATACCGCTAGTGCTTTAGATATTGCTGTTAGCTATCTTGAGCAGACCTAATAGCAATGGGCTTGACTGTTAACAACTCTATTGCAGGACTCGAAGCGCGGGTTTGTGAATTAGAGAATCAGTTAAAAATTTTGATGACGGTGGTTTTTGATGGCGCTGTCCTTTCACTGCCGGACGACAGCTGGGAAAATATTCGGTTAAAGCGTGATTACCTACTGAAATCATCCGATTGGACGATGATTCCAGGTGCTAGTGTCGATCAGGCCTCCTGGGCTGCTTATCGTCAAGTTCTTCGTGATCTGCCACAGGTTTTCAAATCTTCTGGTCCTAAAGCAGTGAAGTGGCCAAAAGAACCTGCTACTTCAGGTCCTAATACAACAGCCGTAGAATAGTAATCACAGGAGAATAAGCGACCATGGGTTATCTTGGTTTAACGCCGATCACGGCTCAACAGAGCTATCTAAATATTGATGACATCAGTGGATCTTTCAACGGTGTCACTACGTCTTTCGCTCTGTTAGTTGGTGGCGTAGCTCCCGTTCCATTCCCTGTAACAAATACATGTTTAATCTCTGTTAACGGTGTCATTCAGGAACCGGACGATTCCGGTTCTGCTGGCTTCCGTATTAGCGGTGGAAATATCGTTTTTAGTTCTGCCCCAACAAGTGGTCATGCCTTTTTTGGTGTGATTTTAGCTGGCGCTGATTATGTCAATGTTGGCGTTAATTTCCCTGACGGCACTCTTGGCGCTCCTTCGATTACCTTCAGCTCTGATACAGACACCGGTTTATATCGCAGCGCCTCAGGCCAGCTTTCTATTGCTTCGAACGGAGTTGCCGCAGGTACGTTCAGTTCATCTGCATTTCTGGCAGTAGCAGGTAGTGCAGGTACGCCTTCTATCTCTCAGTTATCCGATACAAATACCGGTATTTATTTTCCCGGCGCAGACCAAATAGCCATCTCGACTGGTGGGTCTGGGCGGTTGTTTATTGATGCGAGTGGACGAGTAATTGTCGGAGCATCTTCTGCCGCTGTAGGTAACCCTTTTGAAGTAGTTGCTACATCTAACGGCAATGCCATTGCTGTTCGCGGCAGAAGCTCTGACAACCTGGGAATCATTACGTTCCACCCAAATGCCAGTAGCACTGAATACGCAAGGATCCAAGTAGAAAGCGATTCGTCATTGCGCTTCGGGACCGGATCTTCTGGAACCGAGCGTATGCACCTGGACTCCAGTGGCCGCTTAGGTCTGGGGACTAGTAGCCCTGGCGCAAAGTTACAAGTCAGCCAGA
>Ga0070745_1002056_pt1 | contig 10960 bp, 10 predicted proteins | sample VirMetDEL_Mar_4_FD_77438 | JGI IMG/M metagenome (GOLD analysis project Ga0070745, IMG submission 77438) | Aqueous microbial communities from the Delaware River and Bay under freshwater to marine salinity gradient to study organic matter... | ecosystem: Environmental > Aquatic > Marine > Coastal ...
AGCCACTCGCCCCGGTCCTGCCGCGTCACCACCACCGGCAGCCGTGCCCCGCACGCCGCGACCGCCTGACGCATCGCCGCCGTGATCGTCGACCGCCCCCGCTTCACCTCGACCCACGGCGTCGAGCTCGCCCCGCCGACCGACCACCCGTCCGGCTCGACGTCCGGCGCGTCCGCCCCGCTCCGACTCTGCCCGACCGCCCGCCGCCACGGCCGCCCGAGCACGTCGCCGAGCGCCGCCGCAGCCTCGCGCTCGCCCCGACCGCCCTTCGCCCTCGACGCCCGCCCACGCTTCGATGCCGCCTTCGTCGCTGCCACAATGCCTCCCCGTCGCGTCAGGCGCCCGTCTAAGCGCCTTGAATGCCCTCGCCTATGCCTACCCAGCCCCGAGCCGTCCGAGCGCCTCAGACGGGCGCGTGGTGGGTTTTCAGAGACGTTGCCCGCTCGCTCACGGCCAGGCTGCTCCGATGTTCAGCGGGGTCTATTACTTGTCATAACTAGTAAGCATAGGATGATGACAAGTTATTATAGATAATACCTAGTGATATCATATACATATAGAAACCCGTCAACGTGTCAGCACGCAATAGCGCTTCCATCCTCTCGTGTGTAAGGTCTGGAACTTTGCGCGGGACACGCTGACATGTTGACGGGTTTTGCAAGTGCCTGTTTCCATTCGGGATTCGACGAAAAACCTGTCATTTTTCAAAAAACTCGCCATCTGACAAGTTTTGGAGCGGGGCCGCGCGAGCCGCGAGCCTTCGATTCTAGCACTTCGACCCGCCCAGCGTCGACTAAATCGGCCACCAGCTCGTCCCGAAGCCGTCTATCGAGGCGCCCGAAGCGCCGGGTGAGCTCGCGGGCCGTGACCTGGCCGCGCTCGCGGACGAACCGCGCGACGTCTTTGAGCCAGCGCTCCCGCTCGGTGCGGCCGCTGCGCTCCTCGAGCTGCGCGGCGAAGCGGGCGAGCAGATACTCGACGAGCTGGCAGGACCACGCCGCGATGGGCTCGGTGATGACGGGCTCACTGCGGACGCCGCAAGCGGCTATCAGGGCGACCTTTTGAGCCTGCACGGTCGCCCGCGAGAAAAGCGCGCTCGTCGCCGATCGGGCGTGCATGCGCACGGCGCAGTCCCTCAGCACCTCTTTCGCCGCGTCGTCGGCAGGCACGACGATGGGATTCGGTGTGGCAAAGAGGGTCTGCTCGGACGGCGGGTCGAAAGATTCCCACGCCCGCCAGCATGCGACCACCGACTCAGGGAGCGGCGTGGGGTCGACGTCTCGGGGGATGGGGCGCTCGACGGATCCGAAGACGAGGAAGCGCGCCAAGAAGCCGTCCTCGACGTGCGCCCCGCTCATAGCTTCGAAGAGCGGCTCCGGCGTCGTGGTCAGATAGAGCGACAGGCAAGGCTGCACAATCTCGGTGCGCTTGCTGAGGTCGGCATACGTCTTCGAAACCGCTATTTGATCCGCTTGCGAATAGAGCGACAGATACGCATCGACCTGGGCTTCGATGTGCGCCGGTGCATTCTTGGCGTTGAGACGCGCGAGCAGCCGCGATGCCTCGTCGATCATGAAAAGCGACGATTCGCAATCGGCGACCGCAGACCAGATGGCCGCGTCCGATGCGAGCTTGTCGTTCGCGACGCGCTTGAATGCGCCGATTTCAAAAAACAGGTCTTTGACGGTTTTGCGCGCGTGCTCCTTCCCGGCCCCAGTCGGCGCATGCGCGAGCACGTAAAGATTGCTGCGCAGCCCCGATTGCGTCCGCACCTTGCGTCCGACGACGGTGCCGAGCGCGACGAGGGCCGCGCCGAGAGCCAGCTCGGGCTGCGGGCTCGGGGCAGTCTCGACGAGGTGCCGCCAGAGCACGCCGAGCTGCCCGCCGATCGTATCGTAGAGCTCGGCCGGGAAGTCCCCAACGTCGCTCTCGGTCTCGGCCTCGGGCTCCTCGACGGTCTCGACGTGCTCCGGCTCGAGCTCTGCCTCGTCGCGCTTCTCAGCCGCCGCCCGTAAAAGCCCCTGCGCAATCTCGCGCCCGTCCATCCCGAGCACGGTCGCCATGCCGTATCCGCGCGCTCTGAGCGCCTCGGCGGCCAGCGTGAAATCCCCGTTATGCTCGAGCAGCGCGTATGCGCTGAACTTGTTATACCCGCGCACCTCAAAGATCGTGCTCGTTGTGTGGACGTAGAGATAGTCGCCGCCTCTGGCGTTCGTCGTCGCCGAGACCCCGAGCCGCTTCCCCGGCCGTCTCCAATGCGTGACACCGGCCGCGTTCGTCCGCAGCCGAGTCCACCCATGAGGCTCCAAAATCTCATCCCACGCCGCGCGCGCCACGAAGTCCTCGCCCGGTTTCAGCGAGTCGTATAGCGCACCCGACGATTGCCGCGACGGCGGCTCGTCTTTGACCGGCGACTCGTCAAGCGACCGAAAGACCGCGAGCAGCGCTTCGCGCTCGTCGACGGTCAGCGACACGATCGAGGCGAAGCCGCCTTCGACGAACTCATACGGAACGCCGCTCTCATGCACGCATGCTGGCGAGCCCGGTGCGACCGCATAGCTGCCCTCGCCGCGTGTCTCGACAAGGAGATTCTTGGCGCCCTCGTGACGCGGCTCATGCTGACATCGTGTGACGTCGCAATGCGCGAGCTTGCGCGCCGGCTCCGATGAATCGGAACGGAACGCGACGTGCCATCCGCGCGTCGTCCGCACTGTGTATCCCGCGACAACGCGGTCGAAGATGTTGCCGACGCCCATCTCCTCGGCAGCACGCCGCCCTTTGTCGAGGCCGTCGCGCGTCTCGATGTCGATGATCTCGAGCCCGCCCGAAACGCGGCCGCCGATGATGCCAATCGCACGACCCGCAAAGCGGTGCCGCGCTTCATCCTCGCCCATCGGCTTCTGCTGCCAGTGCCCCCATTTCACAACCGCTGGGCTTTTCGTCCCGTCGAGCACAATCGGCAGCACGCTGATGCCCGCCGCGAGCGCTTCTAGCGCCGCCTGGACGGCAGGGTCCACACTCTCAGCCGCGCTCATTTCGTCTCCTGGGTCATCGAGACGAACGTCTGCCCCTTGTGCTGAACGATCTCAAGGCACGACAGATGCGGGCAATCCTCGCACCGGAATCGAATGCGAGTCACGTCACGGCGCGTCGCCTTTTCGCTTGCAAACGCCGTGGATATGCCGGCCCGGTCGACGTGCACCCTAAGCGGCTCCGCTTCGCTTTCGCGCTTCCGCATCACGACCACGGTCTCGATCTGATGGATGCAATCGCCACCGCACGCCGGACATACGAGCACGTTCTCGCCGCCTTGGCGCAATAATCCCAACTCTGCTACATTCATTTCGCTGCTCCTTTTGAAGCCCCGCGCCTGGTCGGCAAACCGCGCGGGGCTTCGTCTATACTAGCCCGCCCGCGTCATCGCAACAGCAGCTCATCAAGCGACAGGTCCAGCACTTTCGCGAGCTGCGCGAGCTGCTCGACGCTCGGCGCCGCGTACCCGCGCTCCCATTCTGAGATCCTGGCGAGATGCACGCGCGGCGTGAGCGCCTCGGCGACGTCCGACTGACGCAGCCCGACGAGTCGACGCGCGCGACGTAGCTGCGCGCCGAGCCGCGCGCGAAAGTCCGGGGTGGTAATCATGACGAAAAGCCTACCGTCCGCGCGCAATCGCGCCAGCGCGGAAAGAAGTTTAGCAGAACGCTTGACCGTTAGCGTGGCTGCGTATATAGACTCTCTCGTCGCCGGTTGATTCCGAGCGACGACACGCCCGCACGATACACAGACACGAGGCGACACCATGACCGACGCACCGATTCTTCCCCCCGACGCCCTCACCGCGCTCGTCGAGCTCGCGCACAAGTGGGACAGCCGCGTGCGGCTGTCGTACAGCGAGCGTCAGTACATCTGCTGCGTCCTGAGCCGGCGCGGCGAGATCGCGCACGCATACGCGCAGCGCAAGACTGTCACCGAGGCCGTCGAGGCCGCGTGGGAACAGCTTGAGGAAGCCGAGATGCGGCATCTCGATTTCGTCGACGATAACGAATGCCCGTCATGCTACGGCAGCGGCGGCGGCCCCGACCTGGCCCTTCGCTGCTGGCATTGCAGCGGCACCGGCGTCCGCATCGGCGACTGACACCGACGAGCACTCTCACGAGTGCTCTGCCGTGAGAGCACGAGCCGCGCGCGGGAATCACCCTCCCCTTGACCCGCGCGTCCCCCCTTCGCCGCTCGTGCTCTCACTGCAGCGCATTTTCAAAGGAGGACAGCAATGGCATTCAATCTCGCAAGCATTCGTCGCGGACCTCAGTCCCTTCCCCCGCGCATCGTCATTTACGGCGAGCACGGGCTCGGCAAGTCGACCTTCGCGGCCGGCGCACCTGCGCCCATCTTTATCCAGACCGAGGACGGGCTCGCGTCGCTCGACGTCGCGTCTTTCCCGCTCGCCGCGCGTCACGAAGACGTGCTCGAAGCGGTCGGTGCGCTCTATGCCGAGGAGCACGAGTATCAGACGGTCGTGCTCGACTCGCTCGACTGGGCCGAGAAGCTCATCTGGAGCTACGTCGCGCGTCGCGCGGACAAGCAGAGCATCGAAGATTTCGGCTACGGCAAAGGCTATCAGCACGCCGCCGAGGCGATGGGCGAGCTCTTGGCCGGTCTCAACGCGCTTCGCACCGAGCGCGGCATGGCGGTGATTCTCACGGCGCACGCGCAGGTGCGGCGCTTCGATGACCCGACGTCGGCGAGTTACGACCGCTTCGAGCTTGCGCTCCACAAAGCCGCGAGCGCGCTCGTCTCGGAGTGGGCGGACGTCATCGCGTTCGCGACGCACGACACGATCGTCCGCACCGAGGAGGCCGGCTTCAACAAGCGACTCAAAAAGGCCGTCGCCAGCGACCGCGTTATACACGTCGAGCGCGCCCCCGCGTTCAACGCGAAGAACCGTTACGGGCTGCCCGCGAAGCTCCCGCTCTCGTGGGACGCCTTTTCCTCCGCGCTCGCCGACGCGCAGCGCTGAGCAACGCACCGACACCCAAGAAAGAGAGAAACGACAATGGCAGACCTCACCGGATTCAACGCAGAGGAAATCGAAGTCAGCACGTCTTACGACGCCATCCCGCCCGGCTGGTACCCAGCCGTCATCACTGAGTCCGAGATGCGCGAGACGCGCGCGGGCACGGGTCAGTATCTGGCCCTGACCCTCGAGCTGGTCGACTGCGCGTATGCGGGTCGCAGGGTCTGGACGAACCTCAATCTTCACAACCCCAATCCCAAGGCGGTCGAGATTGCTCAGCGCGACCTTGCCAGCATCTGCCGAGCGATCGGCATCATGCAGCCCCGCGACAGCGAGGACCTGCATTTCCGCAAGCTCGAGGTAAAGCTCGCCATTCAGCGCGACAACCACGACAGAAACGAGTGCAAGGGCTACCGCGCCGTCGAGGGCGCCGCGCCAGCCGCTTCGAAGCCCGCTGCCGCGCCGAAGACCTCGACACCGCCGTGGAAGCGCTGAGCTGAGCTGACGAGGGAGAGACCGATGGCCGAGCTACCGTCACACATGCCCACCGTCGAGGCGATCTTCCGCTCTTACGAAGAGCGCGCTCGTCACGACGCATCACGCGGCCACCTCGGCGGCTCGTCCATCGGTCACTCCTGCTCGCGGTATTTGTGGCTCGGCTTTCGCTGGGCCTTTCGCTCGTCTTTCGACGGGCGCGTGCTGCGCCTCTTTCAGACCGGGCACCTCGAAGAGCCGCGATTGATCGAGGACCTTCGACGCATCGGCGTCGAGGTGCTCGACAAAGACCCCGAGACCCGCCGCCAGTGGCGCTGCACGGCCGTCGGCGGGCATTTCTCCGGCAGCCTCGACGCGGTGCTGCATGGCTTGCCGCGCGCGCCGAAGACGTGGGCGCTCGCCGAGTTCAAGACGCACAACGCCAAGTCCTTCCGCGCGCTCCAGCAGAAAGGCGTCGAGCGCCACAAGCCCCAGCACTGGGCGCAGGTGCATACGTACATGGGCCTCGCCGGGCTCGAGCGGTGCCTCTACCTCGCCGTCTGCAAAGACTCGGACGCGCTCTACGAAGAGTGGATTCACTTCGACGCAAAGGTCCACGAGCGCATGCTCGACCGCGCGCGCTCGATCATCACCGCTACCGAGCCGCCCCCGCGCATCTCCGACGACCCGCTCTATTACGAGTGCGGCTGGTGCGACGCGAAAGACCTCTGTCACGACAACGAGCTCGGCGAGCCTCCGCGCGTCGCGGACGTGTCGTGCCGCACCTGCTGCTATGCGACGCCCGAAGTCGACGACAGCGACGCGGCGCGCTGGACGTGCGCGCAGACCGGCGGCGAGCTCACGCTTGCCGAACAGGCTCGCGCGTGCGGCGAGCACCTCATGATTCCGCCGCTCGTGCCCTGGGCCGAGCCGGTCGACTCGGGGGACGGCTGGGTGCTCTATCAGCTCAGACGCAAAGACGGCGCGCGCTTCGCGAACGTGGGTCGGACGTCGATTGCGCCGCTCGACGTGCCGCAGCTTGATTCGCGTGCGCTCGCGGCGGCGACGCCGGGGACGGTGCTCGATGAAAACGGAGGGAAAGATGACTGACTATCAGACATGGCTGGCGGGCCGATCGCGCATAGACGAGCCCGATGGGATTCATGGGGCCACGCTTCCAAATGCGCTCTTTGCGCACCAGCGCGACATGGTTGAATGGGCGCTTGCCCGAGGTCGCGCGGCAATCTTCGCCGACACCGGCCTTGGGAAGACGCTGATGCAGACCGCGTGGGCAGACGTGGTCGCATCGCGCGGGCGCGTGCTCATCCTGGCGCCGCTCGCGGTAGCCGAGCAGACCGTGCGCGAGGCGCGGCGCTTCGGAATCGAGTCGGTGTATCGCCGCGCAGACGCGGGCGACCGCATCACGGTCACAAATTACGAGATGCTCGAGCACTTTGACGCGTCGACGTTCGTAGGCGTCGTGCTGGACGAGTCGAGTATCCTGAAGAGCTTCACGGGTCGCACGCGAAACGCGCTCATTGACGCGTTCTCGCGCACGCCGTTCAAGCTCGCGTGTACCGCGACGCCGGCGCCAAACGACTTCACGGAGCTCGGCAATCACGCCGAATTCCTCGGCATCCGCTCGCGCGTCGAGATGCTCTCAGAGTACTTCGTCCACGACGGCGGCAGCACTCAGGACTGGCGCTTAAAAGGCCATGCGCGCAATGCATTCTGGCAGTGGGTCACGTCGTGGGCGGCGCTCGTGAAGCGCCCGAGTGACCTGGGCTACAGCGACGATGGCTTTGCGCTTCCGCCGCTGACGCACGAGGAGCTTGCAATCGCCGTCGATCACGAGGACGCCAAGGCCGTCGGCAGGCTATTCCTCGACGACGCGCGCACGCTGTCCGACCAGCGCGATACGCGGAAGGCAACGCAGTCCGCTCGCGTGCGTGCTATCGCCAATGCAATCGCGACCGAGCCCGACGAGCCCGCGCTCATCTGGGGCGAATACAATGCAGAATGCGACGCGCTGGAAGCGGCCATTCCTGGGGCCGTGCAGGTCGCAGGGTCGGATTCGCCCGACGAAAAGGCGCGCAAGCTACTCGCGTTCGCGGACGGCGAGATTCGCGCGCTCGTCACGAAGCCGAGCATCGCCGGATTCGGCCTGAATTGGCAGCACTGCGCGCGCGTTTACTTTGTCGGAGCGTCGCACTCTTACGAGCAGACGTATCAAGCGATCCGCCGATGCTGGCGATTCGGTCAACAGCGCGCGGTGGTCGTGCGCACATGCGTCGCCGAGACCGAGCGCGCCGTGATTTCTAACCTTCGCCGCAAGCACGATGACGCGGAGGAGATGGCGCGACAGATGCTCGAACACGTCAGTCGAGCAGCATACGCGACCCGCAGCGGCGCGCGCCGCATGTGGAACGACTATCAACCCACGATGACGATGGAGGTGCCGTCATGGCTCAAGTGATGGATCAGCAGATTGGGGAGAACTACGCGATCTACAACGGCGACTGCGTCGAGCTCGTGCGCGGGCTGCCCGACGAGAGCGTTCACTACAGCGTCTTCTCGCCGCCGTTCGCTTCGCTGTACACGTACAGCGCAAGCCCGCGGGACATGGGCAACTGCGCGGACGATGACGAGTTCTTCGAGCACTTCGCGTACCTCGCGACCGAGCTTCACCGCGTGCTCAAGCCCGGCCGACTCGTGAGCATGCATTGCATGTTGATGCCTACGTCGAAGGCGCGCGACGGCTTCATCGGACTGCGCGACTTCCGAGGCGACCTCATCCGTGCCATGCAGCGCGCCGGATTCGTCTTTCACTCCGAGGTCGTTATCTGGAAAGACCCTGTCACCGCGATGCAGCGCACGAAGGCGCTCGGGCTGCTCCACAAGCAGCTCAAGAAGGACTCGTGCATGTCGCGACAGGGCGTGCCGGACTACGTCGTGACGATGCGCAAGCTCGGAGACAACCCCGAGCCCGTGTCGCACACGAACGAGACGTTTCCGGTTCAGTCGTGGCAGAAGTACGCTTCGCCCGTCTGGATGGACATCGACCCAAGCGACACGCTGCAATATCGCAGCGCGCGCGAGCATGACGACGAGCGCCATATCTGTCCGCTCCAGCTCGAGGTTATCCGGCGCTGCCTTCGCCTCTGGAGCAACCCCGGCGACAACGTCCTGTCGCCGTTCGCCGGCATCGGCAGCGAGGGCTACGTCGCGCTTCAGGAGGGCCGCCGATTCGTCGGGTGCGAGCTCAAGCGCAGCTACTACGAACAGGCCGCGCGCAATCTCGCGTCGATCGACAATGGCGGCGACCAGCTGCGGATGTTCTGAGGGAGACGAGACATGAAATTCACGATTCAGCAGCAAGAATTCGCGCGCATCGTGGCGCGCGCATCCGGCGCCGCAGACCGCAAGGCGACGATGCCGATCCTCGGCACCATCCGACTCGGCGCGGATGCGGGGGTCACGGCGTCCGCCACGGACCTCTACATTGGCACCGATGCCACAGCGCAAGCGGATGTTACTGAACCTGGCGCGGCGTGCGTGACCGCGAAGACGCTCGGCGACGTGGTACGCGCGCTCCCGCATGGATCGGTCAACGTCACGTACTTCAAAGGCGCGCTGGAGCTCCGCTCCGGCAAGAGCAAGTACAAGCTCGCGACCATCGACGCCGACGACTTCCCCGCGCGCGAGACGCCGGACGGCGCCGAGTGGTGGGCCGTGCCCGGCGCAGACCTGTCGAGCGTGCTCGCGTCGAGCGCGTTTGCCGCGTCGGCCGACGAAACACGTCCGCACCTTGCGGCGGTGCTACTCGAATCGCGCGGCGGCAGGCTGCGCGGGGTATCCACCGACGGGCACCGTCTCGCGATTGCAAGCATTGCCGTCGATGCGCCAGATGCTCGCGCACTGGTGCCGTCGCGTGCCATTGCTGAGATTCGGCGGCTGTCCGATGTCAGCGAGTCGGTCGACGTGGCAGTCGTGGGTGACGTGATCTTCGCACGCGCCGACGGCACCACGATTGGCGCGAAGCTGGCCCAAGACGCATTCGTGCCATATGAGAAGGTGATCCCGTCCAAGCACGCGCGCGAGGTGCGCATTCTACGCGAGGACGTGATGGCTGCCATCAAGCGCGTCGCGCTGCTCGCGGCGGACAAGAGCACCGGCATCCGCGTCGAACTGGGACCTGGCGCTCTCACGCTTCGTGGAGTCAACGAGCGCGGCGAGGCTGTCGAGGAGCTGTCAGCGGACTACGCCGGCAAGGCGTGGTCGACTGGAGCGAATGCGCGCTACCTGCTCGACGCGCTGGGAGCCATGCGCACGGAGGACGTTGCCGTGAAATGCGGCGACGAGCTCGCGCCGATGCTCATCGAACAAGCGTCATCGCATGACGTCGAGGTCATGTGCATTGTCATGCCGATGAGGATTTGATGTGACCTTCGAGCTCCGCTGGTACCAGCGCGCCGCAGTCGACCGCGTCATCGCGTATTTCGAGGCGGGCATGACGGGTAATCCCTTGATCGTGCTCCCGACCGGCGCGGGCAAGTCGATCGTCATCGCAGCCTTTGTGCGCGAAGTGCTCTCGCGCTGGCCGGGCGAGCGATTCTTGATGCTCACGCACGTCCGCGAGCTCGTGGAGCAGAACGTCGCGAAGCTCGAGGCGCTACTCCCATTCGGCTCGGTGGGCGTCTACTGCGCCGGGCTCGGTCGAAAGGAGCTCGGTGCGCCCGTGACGGCCGCGTCGATTCAAAGCGCGATTCGACCCATCGAGACTGGCGACCTCGACGCCGACCTCGTGCTCATCGACGAATGCCACCTCGTGCCGAAAGCCGGCGAGGGTCAGTATCGCACCGCAATCGAGCAGCTCCGCGCGCGCAACCCTCACCTGCGTGTGATCGGCCTGTCGGCCACGCCCTACCGCACCGACACCGGGCTTCTCACCGAGGGCGACGGTCGCATCTTCACCGACGTCGTGATCGACGTCTCGATCCCGCGATTGATCCACGAGGGCTTTCTCTCGCCGCTCCGCAGCAAAGGCAGCCGCGTCGAGGCCGACCTCGAGAACGTCACCGTGCGCGCCGGAGATTACGCGCCTGGCGAGCTCGAAGCCGCGATGCTCGGCGGCGACCTCGTGCCGCGCGCAGTCGACGACATCATGCGCCACGCCGCCGACCGCTCGCGATGGCTCGTCTTTGCCAGCGGCGTGAGCCACGCGCTCGCCGTCGCCGCAGAGCTCGACGCGCGCGGCGTCGCAGTCGCCTGCGTCTTCGGCGAGACGCCGACCGCCGAGCGCGATGCGACGATTGCCGCATTCAAGCGCGGCGAGCTCCGCGCGCTCGTCAATGTCGGCGTGCTCACGACCGGCTTCGACGCGCCGGAGACCGACTGCGTCGTGCTCTTGCGTCCCACGAAATCGCCGGGGCTTTACTACCAGATGACCGGTCGCGGCTTCCGCATCGCGCC
>Ga0070745_1002058_pt1 | contig 10954 bp, 3 predicted proteins | sample VirMetDEL_Mar_4_FD_77438 | JGI IMG/M metagenome (GOLD analysis project Ga0070745, IMG submission 77438) | Aqueous microbial communities from the Delaware River and Bay under freshwater to marine salinity gradient to study organic matter... | ecosystem: Environmental > Aquatic > Marine > Coastal ...
GAAAAGTAGTCAAAAAAAAGAAACTACAAGGGTAACTAAAAATTATAATAACGCAACTACTATGAGAAGGGGGTTATTTTAACTCTATTAGATAGAATATATGAGATTTAATTTTAAAAATAGAGGTCCTAAAAAGACAAATAAAGTTAAAAAAGGCGTTAGTAAAAACTATGCCCCTAAATCAAATGTCATACCTAAAAAGACTACTACACCTAAAAATATTGGTAGTACACCTAAAAGAGGGGGTGGAGGAAATAAAAAACTACCACCAGTAGTTAAAGAGACTATTAAAAAAGAAAATCAACAATTTTGTTGTGCCCCTTGTTACGATTTAGTAGGAGGAAAGGTTAAACCAAAAAGTTGTTTTGCCGCTAAAGAAAAATATAATAGTAGTAAGTATACCGCACCAGAAGGAACAATATTACCAAGAAGAGAAGGTAGGGGAACATATTACTATAAAGACTCAAAAGGTAATGAAAAGAAGTGTGTTTTTGGTGATGTACCTGTAGGTTGTCAAAGAAAATCAAAAACTAGACCAACACTTAAACCACAAGATTCTACAAATCCGTTTGCTGGTGTTACTGTTGTTAGTAAGGCAGATAAACCAAAAAACCCAAAAGAAATTGTAGATAAGAAAAGTGAAGTAATTTTCAACGCCAATAAGCTTACTGCTGAGGAAATTAAGAGTAAAACGGCAACTGCTAGTAAATCTGCATTTACACCTAAACAAACAGAAGCAGTAAAGAAAAAAGCGGATAAGGCAGCAACTGGTGGGCAATCACCGATAATATTCAATAAGAATATCAGTGACGGAAAATTACCAACTGCAGGTAAAGGATACTCAGATAAGATTAAAACACTTGAAGAAAAAGTAGATGGTAAATTACCTGGTTTAGGTGGGGATAAAAAGGGTGGTACTTTCGTTAAGGCTTCTGATGCTGCTTATGGTGGTACAAAGGCTGGATTTGAAGAGAAGAAGGCAAAATCAGAAAAAAAGAGAGCAAAGGCTGCCATAGATGCTGCAATTAAAAAAGCCAATGCTAAAAGGCTAGCAGAAGAAAGAGAAGGTAAACCAAAAAAAGAAGAAGCAAGACAAAAAGTATATAAAGATTATCGTGATAAGAAACAGAAGACACTTGGTGGTAATAAAGATATACAAAATATAGATAGTATAGGTGGTCCTGGAGGACCATTAGGAGGATCAATAGGTATGCCTAAATTACCTTTACCTGGTGGTCCCGGAGGTCAAGTTGGGGGACCAATAGGTAGTCCTAAATTACCTTTACCTGGTGGTCCTGGAGGGCCACCAGGAGGATCAATAGGTATGCCTAAATTACCTTTACCTGGTGGTCCCGGAGGTCAAGTAGGGGATCCTATTATAAGGGGTGATATACGAAGAGATATACCACCTAAAATATGTAGTGATAAAAGAGCACTTAACTATAATGAGGCATGTGAAAGTGACACTCAATGTTGTGTATATGAAGAATCTTTAAGAGAACCAATTAAATGTAGTGACGCAAAGACGAGTGAATTACGAATAAAATTGGATAGTATAGACTCTGAAATTGCTGTTTTAGAGCAAAGAAAAAATGAGATAATAAATGAGCCAGAGTTTGTACCAGTTGTGGAAGATAATACACCATCTGGAACAAAATATAGTAATTTAACTTCTAACAACGTTTCTTACACTACTTTACCTGGTATTGAGAAATACACTAAAGAAGGGGTTTATGTAAGAAGTACGGTTTTAAGTATTGAAGGTAATACAAATCAAAGTACTCAGAGTAAAGGTAATCCTGACTACAGTGATTCAACTAAATGGGATGCATATGTTAATGAAAAATTAGCATCTGTATATTTCCAACTAAATCTTGCAAATGGAGAAAAAGGACCAATAATAAATAATTTATCACAGGGTGATGATGCAGATTTATATAGAGAGTTTTGTTTAGCTAAGGGATATGAGTATGATTATTACACAAAAGTTGGTGGTAAATTAAAATATGCGACTAAATCAACTAAAGGGGCATCGATTTATTGTGTAGATACTGAGTTTATTGTTGTAGAAGATGTTGCAGATGTTAAAATGGTATTTGCTGCTAAACAATGGGATGGATTCTTATTGCCTGAGAGTGATGTTAATTCTGAAGTAAAAATTACTATGGACGTAATGGTTAAATTCGATGCAGACGTAATCATTAACAAGTGTTTGGCAGAGAGTGAAATACCATACATTGACTTAAATACGATATATGATACAACTAATTGTGATATAGTTGTATTTACTGACGATAGAAAGAATAAAGAAGTATTCAGACAAACCAAAAAGAGAGCTCAACTAATAGATTCGGAAACTAAACAAGTTAACTGGGTATATGGAGATGAAGATGAAGAAATTTGGGACAGGAGTGGGTTACAAATAGAGCCTACACAAGAGTTTTGTAAAAGAGTAGGGGCAACATTATTCAATTCAGATAATTTATACAATAGTAATAGAAGAAAATATTACGATGATGATATATTCAATTATCTGTATAAGTTTAATGAAGAATATGCAGATTATAGGGTTACATTAAAAAATGATATTGAGACGTATTCTGATTTAGTTGATGATTTAAGAGCGTCTGGGTATTCAGTAAAAGGATTTCAATATCCGCAATCAAATTATTACGATTTAATAAACACTAGTAATGTTTGTAAATTAGAATCACCGATAATAAATCAAGCTTACACCACTATGGTACAAGAATATGGTGTTATGATTAAGCAGTTATATGATTTAGATGATGAATTAGATTTTTGTGTTGCTAGATATGAAGTTTTAACCAAAGAAATAAATAGGTTAAATACTGAAAAGAAAAACTTTACATCTTTATACGAAGAGAAAAAAGAAGAATTAGCTAAAAAACAAAAAGAGTATAGGGAGTTACAAATAAACTACAAAGAAATTAAGAAAAATAATGATGACTTAATTAGAGGTAGTAGAAATAACACCGATATTGCTAGATATAAAATTAAAGCATCTGAAGATCAAGCACTTTTTGAGAAACAAAGTAGAGAATATAAGATAGGTATAGAAAACTTAGAGTTAGACTTAGAGGATATTAGGGCGTGTAGAAGTCAATTAGATGATCAAATAGAATCTATAGAAGAACAAAGAATAAAGAGTGAAAACTGTAAAGAATTAAGAGATGAGCTTGTTAGTGTATTAGACTTATTAATCTTAAATAATGATAGTATCACTAAGAAAACAAAAAAATTATATGACAATTGGGAAAAGGCAATTGAGGCTAGATATAGAGCTTATTTAGAAAAGACTATTGAAAATGTTGTAGATTACTTAGAAGGAACTAATATTGACCTTTCATTAGAGGTTGATAATAGTTTAGGTACAATTGCTAGAGATAAGGTTTATAAATACACTAAACTATGGAATTATAGTAAAGAGGATGTATGGCGTTTTAATAAGACAAAGTCATATAGTGGTATATTATTAGAAGGTTCAGAAGCAAATGTGAACTTAGTAAAAAGAAAAGTTGGTGGTTCAGAAACATTATTTAGTCCTTTATGGCAAAGAATTACTTTAACATTAGACAATGAGCAATGTAAGCAATTAAGAACTTGTTATCCAGATAAACAATTCTTTATAGGATTAACTATCAACAACCCTAAAAACTGTCAAACAACTTTATTAGTTGATAATATTCAGATAGATACTGAGGCAAACTATGTTAAAAAGTTATATTCAACAACTTTACCACCATCGTTTAACTTAAAACCTGTTATAGATGATAGAAAATCTTGGTTGTATACAGACGGTGGTGTAATTACTGCAGATACAAAAACAATATTTACAGAACCACAAGAGAGAGATCAAAGTGGTATGGAGTATAGGTATACAGATTACACTGTAAATCACTCTAAGTTAGTAGTGAATAGTAAAGAAACTACATTTAGAATTGATCCAGCAAATGCTGTTGAGTGTGATGTATATGGTTTCTGGCAAGAGATAGACTGTGATACATGTGATACTGATTACAGTTGTAGTACTGCGACAACACTAACCTATGACAACCCAACAGGAGGTACTGTAGGGTTAGTAGGTACGGTAACCACAACTACTTTTGATTGTCGTTCAATTATTGCACAAATTAAGGGTAATAATCGCGCATGGAGAAAAGCTGTTTACGAAAAAAGTAATAATAGAGATGTTGCAAATAGTATGTCAGCTACATTAGTTTTTGAAACTAAGGATAAACCATATTACAGACAAAAAGTCTCTGACTCTAAATATGTAAATAAAGCAGCAAATAATAATGGTGTATTTAAGAATGGTGGTGTTGCTGAGTACACACCTAAAAAATTAGATGCAGGATTTGATATACAAACAAATCAGTGTAACACCACAATTATTGAAATTAAAAACGATGACGGTACATACACACTAATTAGTGAAGAATTAGATGGAGATTTAGGATTCTATAGATATAGTGGAGACACTAATCAGGTTTCTGATATTACATCATTCATAAACTCAGAATGTTGTATGAGAATTTCTGACATAATAAATCATGAGTTTAAGTATAAGAAACCAAACTATAAATGGAATGGTAGTAAATGTGTATGGAATGAAAATATAACTGTTACTGAAAGTTGTGATAGTGATTGCTCTTACTTTGGTACAGAGCCAATTAAAACTGATTATGTTTCTAGTGGTGAAAGATTAACTGCAACATGTAGTGATACACCTGTTTGTATTAAACCATTAGATTATCTAGAGAAAGACCCTAACGATGTAAACATCAAACCACAATTTGATGAAATGGTAATTGCTAATCTAATAGATGCTAAGAGTAGACAAGTAATTAGTGGTTATCCTATGTTGCAACTTTTTTATAATCAGTATAGAGATGCTAGTGGTTGTGGTATATCACTAACAAATAGATTAGGGGTTGAGACTACATTTGAGGTAATGGATTTAATAGGTGACTATTGGACTGATGTTATTGAGCAAGTAGTGCCATCAACTACTATATGGGATGGTATTAAAAACTCTGGTAAATTATATAGGAATACTATTTTCGAGCAAACAAAATTCCCATATGCGAGATATGCTATGAATTTTGATGAGGCAGAGTGTGATATTTCTGAGATTACTGATTATCATATTGGAGTAAATACTGGCTCAACAATAGAGATAAGTGGGCAGTGCTTAAAAGGTAATTGTTTAGGTGATGAAATGGTTGCTTGTAACGCTGAAAGAAAGGTCTTATTAGCAGAAAAGAAGAAGTTACAAGATAAGATAAATGATTTACGGGGTATATTAAATGTAATAGACGGAGTAACAACTAAAAAAGATGAACTTGATTATAAAAAAGATGAACTTGATTATGAATTGAAGGAAAATGATAAATTGATGGATGATGTGGAAGTTATAGAGAAACCTAAAATTGTTAAAGAAGAAGATAATGGTAAAACCGCAGTTGTTGAAACGAAAGATGAAGAAAAACCAAAAACAGCAGGGGACAGAGAAGGATATGTTCAAGTGAAGTACTGTAATAGAAGTGGGGCAATAAATAAAGGGATGCCTTGTCAGAAAAGTCCGTTACCTTGTTGTAAAATGAAAGATGGTGCAACTGGTAGTGGTTCTCAGGCGAGAGTATGTACAGATAGTGGTGCAAGTAATTTCCAAGAACCATGTCATAGTAGAACAAATTGTTGTGTTTATACGACAATATCAAAACCTAAAGAGGATACTGAAGAAAGGGTAAAAATGAAAGAAGAGGGAGAAAATCCTATTGATCCTAAAGATAAAAAAAGAGTTGAAGACATAAATTGGAATAGTGATGATATTAAATATGCCATCATTGATGAAGATGCATTGAAAGAAGATTTATATGAGAAACAAGAAAAGAAGGTTGGTTATGAAGCTGAAAATGAAGAAGTGGAACAATTTGATAACAATTTATTAAATAGTAATAAAGGTAATGTTCATGCTGTTGCCGTTGATGGTGATGCTATTAAAGCTGCTAGTACTATTGCTGGTGACGAAGAGGGACTTGATAAATATAATCAACCAAGTTATGGTGGTAATGTAGGGAATATTGGCACCATAATTAAATCTGGTGGTAATAGCGCTTCTAATCTAAATAGTAACAGAATGGGTTAAATAAAATGATAATAAAATAAGTGATATATGTGGGTAGGTAGTGTAGGAAAAAAACCAAAGGAAGCAAACGGAATTCGAACCAATGCGGAAGTCATGAATCAAGACGCATCACCATATGGAACTGCAGGGCAAGTAGCATCACCATATGGAACTGCAGGACAAGCCGCATCACTATACGGAACTGCAGGACAAGCCGCATCACTATACGGAACTACACCTGCATCTCCACCTCCTCCACAATACGGAACTGCAGGACAAGTTGCATCACCATATGGAACTGCAGCGCAAGCCCACGATACTTGGAGTAACTTTGACAGTGATAAAGGAGGAGATAGCCCTAGTGGAACACAAATTGCTGCGGTTAAATCTTTAGGTGATACAGAATCTGCATCAGAACGTACATTACGAGAATCTAGTGAAACTGGAGGAAGAACTGGGGGAAGAGCTGACGGAAGCGCACCTATACAAAATAATGGTGGTGTAGGTGATATTATAATGGGTGACCAACCAAGACAAAAACTTAATATTTGTAATTCTACCAGAAATAAAGACTATGGTAATGTTTATGATTCTAATGGTAAGTTTGTTAAAAAATATACCCCTTCACAAATTTTAGAGGCTTGTAAAAACACATTTCAATATAACTGTGGAGAACAATATTGTCAACAATCATATAGTGATTATGAAAAAGAAAAACTAGAAGATGAACCTGCAGTAGAAACAGAAATGAAACTTACTGGACAAAAGGGTGGTGATGAATGTGTATATACTGAAGACCAAATTAAACAAATTAGGTATGATTTAGCAAAGGCAGAACAAGCGCTATTAAGGGTAGAGTCAAAAATTGCAAGTAAAGGTAGAGAATGTAATACAATACAAAAGGTCCAAAAAGAAAGGGGGGAAAACAATAATAAGAGAAATCTTACTAAAATATGTCGGACTATTATTAAAAAAGAAAATACTGCTGGTAAAAAATTAAAGAATTTACAAAAAGGGACTGTATCATATAGTAAACAATTAGATTATGTATATGAGTTGCGTAATGAAGTAAAAGCTTGTTTTAGGAAAAACAGAATTAAGACAGAATATAAGAGAATGTTCATTACTCAAATGTACGATAGTAATGAGTATGAGGGAGACATAAGTGTATTTGATAAAAATTGGAATAAAGGCGATGAGTTAATACACGATTGCGATGATTAAAATAAACGAAAAAGTATTTATAGAAAAGGATAAAAATGAGTAGTGCAGTTAGAAGATATAGTGGTGAGTTTGATGACCCAATTTCGGTAAAGGTAAATGTAGTTACCGAAAAAGAGGTACCATTGAGTGTTGAGCCACAAATTGTAACCAATTATAAAAGAGGTGAGTATGTTGAAACTTGGAACAAAACCTTTTTTATGACTGATTTATCTAATGTGCAAGATGTATTTAATAAATTAGAGCCTGAATCATATGGTTTGACATTGTTTAACAATGTAACTAGTATAGATACAATAGAGATAAACTTTACAGGTAATACTGGTAAATCTATTGCAGATATTGAAGTTAAATCAGAAAATACCATTAGTTATATAGATAGAGGTGAGATTATTACTTTTGCTGGTGTTAGAGAAGAGAGTGAACAATTTGGTTGGGTACCTAGAAGTAATACTGAATTATTCCCATACAATACAAAGAGTGATATAGATGTTTTTGACTACCCTAGTTATTGTATAGATGGTACAAGAAAGATTCCAGCGTCTAGTGCGGATACACTATGTGGTGAAGAAAGTGATAAAGCAAATAAATCATTTTACAATTGGTATTTTGGTAAAAATGCTGGTATAGATTTTAACCCTATTAAGACAGGTGGAACAGCACAGGCAATTACAGGTAGTATAGATACTATGGAAGGTGTCTCTTCTATATCAGATAAAGAAGGTAATTTATTATTCTATAGTGATGGTAGAACTGTTTATACAAGTGGTAATACAGAGATGCAGAATGGTACTGGATTATTTGGTAGTTCTTCATCTACACAAACTTGTTTAATATTACCTAGACCGTCTACAAACAAATATTATGTATTTACAACCTCAATAGAGAATGGATTGAGATTTAGTGAAGTGGATATGGGCTTACAAAATGGTGAAGGACAAGTTATATCTAAAAACAATTCATTATTGTTAGCAACAGAGAAGGTAGCTGCTACTAAACATAGTAATGGTACTGATTATTGGGTTGCTTCACACTCAACAGGAACAACAAGTTATTCAATTAGAAAGGTAAGTGAAACAGGTATAGGTAGTCAGGTAATTAGTAATATTGGTAGTACACATAATACAGCAATTGGTTACTTAAAGTTTTCACCTAACTCACAAAAACTAGCTTGTGCAATATATGATGAAGATATTATAGATATATTTGATTTTGACGCTTCTGGCGGAACATTATCAAACCTAATAACAATTACAGGATTTACATATATTAACGGACCTTATGGGTTAGAATTCTCAACAGACTCTTCTAAACTATACGCAACAGATGGGGCATCTACTGGTGTTTATCAGTTTGATTTAAGTTATTCATCTGCTACAGATATGACAAATCATGCTATTCAGGTGGGAGATGTAAGTGGTGCTAGTTTAGGTGCTGCTCAGTTAGCCCCTGATGGTAAAATATATGTTGCGGATTTAGATGAACCATACTTACATGCAATTTGTGATTCAGATAGTTTAGGTGTTAAGTGCTCTTTTAAGGAAAATTTCTTTGTATTAAGTGGTGCAAGTAGTGGTATTACATCAGAATGGGGATTACCTAATGGTGTTAGTAATAATTACTTTAGTCCTGATAGAGCAGTTTATTATACAAATTTTGACAGAACAGATACATTTAAGTTTGATGTTTTATTTGATAATTTAAGTGATGTTATTGGAGATAAAGGTATAGACTCTGAGTTTAGTATATACAAATACGATAATACTAATAAAACATTTAATGTTACACCAATATATACAAGTGAGTTAGTACAATCAACTGGACTAACTAATGATATGTATATGTTAGAGGTTCCTTTTTCTGCAGTTACAGAAGGTGAATACATATTTAAGTCTTTTTACAATAGAGGAATAAACACTTTAATATCAAAACAATTAGGGTTTACTACAACAACTAAAAAAGATGTTTTAACTGGTAATACTTTTGGTATATATGACCCTAACAATGATTGGTATTTTATAAATATGAATAGAGCGGAGGTGCCAGAACTGAATAATAGTGCTTCTAATCCAGTCTCTACAGCAACAATCAACGGATTTAATGTTAAGAGTATATATACCACTTCAGGTATAACTACATATAATTTTAATATTGCAAACGCAGAGGCTTTAGGTATTGTTAGTTACAACGGTTCAGTACTATCAAAGAATAGAGAATATAGTGCAAACACCGCTGGTGAAATAATACTAACAAATATAGAGATTTTAGATAACCAGTTATTGACTGTTGTTTATGTATCTACAGACGTTCCCGGAACTTCAGTATTTACTGATGAGTATGTAATTAACGCAGCAATTAAGAGTGGTGCAACTAATACTCAATTAGAAACAGATAGGGTATTCTATAATACTGACCAAAATAAATATGAGTTTTATTTAAGTTCAGAGCCACTAACAGAAGCAATAACAATGTCATTGAACGGTGGTTTATTAGCAAATGATGTTGAGTATTATAGGTCAGCAACTAACCCTAAAAGAGTTATTATAGATGGTGAACTTAGACTTGGTGATATTTTACAATCACTATATTTACCTAAGACAGGTTTATTAGGGTCAATATCTACTACAACTCCTTTATTTAGTTGGAATCTTGCATCGTTACCGTTAGTTGATAATTCTTCTTCTGGTATGTTTACTTTAGAGGTTGCAGATTATGATGATACTACATTTAGTACATTACTATATTCTAGTGATGTGGAATATATAGATGGGGTAAATACATACCTAACACAAGTAAACTTAACAGGTGCAACTGCGGGTGATGAGTTTAGATATAGAGTAAAAAATGAAAAGAGATATATACCAATAAGCGGTGAAACAATAACAGATATAGTATATAGTGATGTAAATACATTCTTATTAGCAAGTAATGCTGGTAAATCATATTAAAATATTTACATTGGGTATATTTATAATAAAATAATAAAAAAGTAATGAGTTACATAAATAAACAGAATACGGCACTTGTAAGAGTAAAACTTACTGATATAGGTAGGGAGTTATTGGCTAAAGGTCAATTAACATTTAACTTTTGGACAGTTGGTGATTCAGAAATAGATTATGATTACGTAAGAGGGTGGAAAGCATTCGATCCTGGTAATCCAAATGTAGAAAGTGGTCAATTCCTTTATTATGAGGCGGATGGTGATGTTATAACAAACTATCAACAAGTACTAAGACCGAAAGACAATCAGGCAGAACAAAAATCATATCTATTAAATGGTACTGGTTCAGCATTTAATAACCTAAACTCAGAGAGTAGTGTAAGGTTAATTAAAGGTGTTGTTAGTAATCAGGCAGATGATAGAGGATTTTTCTCAGGTTCTACTGTAGATACTGGTTTAGTTATGAACTCAAATGCTAGAATCACTAAAGAAACAGGTACAATTGATTTGGCTAAGTTTAGTGGTGAAACAGATACTACATCATACACTAAAGGTGTTTTACAATTAGATACTACACTTACTGCAACATCTGTAAATGATATTATAGTGTTCAGATTTTCTAATTCTACATTAGGGAA
>Ga0070745_1002060_pt1 | contig 10947 bp, 13 predicted proteins | sample VirMetDEL_Mar_4_FD_77438 | JGI IMG/M metagenome (GOLD analysis project Ga0070745, IMG submission 77438) | Aqueous microbial communities from the Delaware River and Bay under freshwater to marine salinity gradient to study organic matter... | ecosystem: Environmental > Aquatic > Marine > Coastal ...
AACATTCGTCTGGCGTTATTAGTAGCGCCTTGAGGATAGTCTGAATAGGACTGTGCTTTTGTTACCTCATCATCTGGATCATCTTCTGGCTCTGGAGCTTCTACTGGCTCTGGTCTTTTAGATCCAGCGAGTAGGATCTCATCAGATAGATCTGGCTCATTAGCTAAAGGGATTAATGACGATGGCACATAGTAGTCATTCATTAAAGCTGTATCATCATCCATACCATAAGACATAGCCTCACGCTTCTCGTTAGGAGTTAGCCACCACGCCTGAGACATCTGACCTACTACCTTATCCATCTCCTCTTGGAGCTCTGGGATCACAGAGAAATCAAAGTCTATATATAACTTCTCGCCATACTTAGGAGTGAGCCATCTGTTTAGTTCCTCTCTGATTTTAACCAGCTCAGGGATGATCGCATTTTGATAGAGTGCTTTCTTAGCCTCTTTCATGTTATTGTAGCTAGAGCTGTCTGTGTTATTAAGTAACTGTACTGGTACTTGATAGATGTTAGCTAGATCCTTGACTGAGGCGTTATACTGTTCGATCAGTGATAGATCAGCAGCAGATAGACCAAAGTTGATCCAGCTTAGTTTTTTAGGAGTGATCATTACATCTCCTCTAGCGTTCTCATTCTGGTACTGCTCCTTGAATTTCTGTTTGAGCTGCTTAGCTTGCATCTCATTGATATCACCCTCCTCAGACATTAAGATCCCTCTGGCGCTCTGATTCTGGAGATATTTCATTCCAGTGACCACAGCTTCATTATTAGTCTGTAGTACTCTTAGACCAGCCTTTAAAGGAGACATACCATATAAGTGAGATCCTGTACCATCATAGTAAGGATTAAAGTCTTTGATGTGCATGATACACTCAGCTGGTATGCGATATGTGCCATTATAGCTAAGCGTGTACTCTTTCACTGGCTGCATGATCCCACCACTATGGATCTCGATATTCTGTGATGGCAAAACATATAGCTCATTATACTTGTCTTTGTTAGCTCCAGTATCTGGGCCAATACCATAGACATATCTGTTACCAGTTAATTTACCAAAGGCGATCACCTCCTGAATCCAGCTATTATAAGACTGTGCTGGATTAGGTCTGTTTAGTAATTCATGCAGCTCTGTATCATCTAGCTCTACCAGAGCAGACTTTCTCATTAGACCTGACTTGTGTAATACAGTGTCATTATAAGTCCCAGAGGTCATGGCCTTATACCTCTTAAGCTCATTCTCAGACTTTACTTCATAGACAGAAAAAGGGATAGTCGCTGCTGACTTAGTGATCAGGTTAATGATCGAGTATACAGTAGCATTATAGCGATAGCCTTTATTGATGTAGGTATCGTCATTCTCTGGATTCCACACGAGTGTGTCACCTAGATAGTTATAGATCGCCCTGTTAAAATTCTCGTGAGTAGACTGATTATTTTTAGAGACTAGACCTTTTAGTCTATCCAATATTGAGGCCATACAAAATAATTATTTACATACAAAAGTACTATTTAAATTACAAAGAAGTCGATGCGCTTAGAGTACTGACTGTATGTGGCGTACCTGAGAGCATCCATCAAGTGATTAAACTTGTCTACTGGCTTATTGACTATCGTTCCATCCTTTAGCTCTGTCCAGTAATAGTTGAGGTATTCTGTGTACAAATTAGTGCTTTCCTTTGAGACTACTACATCAAACTCCTTTAGCAGTGAGATCCCAGCATTAATAGATCCAGTACCTTTTGTAGCTGGCTTGATCCAGCAGCCTAACTGCTTAAGCTCCTCGATAGATTTAGGCTCAGCGCTATCTGCAAAGATCAGCACCTGATCCAGTCCCTGATCACTAAAAAACTTCTGGAGATCATAATTCGTCAGGCCTTTCTTATAGAGCAGCTCCTTTATGTAGAGCTTATCGCCATGCTTTTGTACTAGGACAGCAGCTGATGGATCTATACTGTACCCAAAGTCAAGTCCTATCACTGGATCATCAAACTCTGGAAACTCAGCCTCTGGGATAAATGTCCAGTTACCAAAGATCTGTCGCTGGCTAAATACAGCTCTCTGTCCCTCACCATACACTCGCCAGTAGTCTGGATCTCTCTCTTTCATTCTCTCGATCTCAAAGACCAGCTCTTTAGATAGAAACTTATTGTCATTGTAGGTAGTGATCCATGTGTCACAGTCATCACGCTCGATCACCTCACTGTATAACCAGTGTACAGGCTCTGATGGATTGAAGTCTATGATCACATAGTCTGTGGTACGCATATTGATCTGGCGAAAGTCCTCTAAATGAAATTCATTTGCCTCATTAAGAAAAGCGATGTTTCTTTTTCTACCTCTGATCTTAGCTGGATCATCGATAGAGGTAAACTCTACCACATGGCCATTATAGTAAAACTCCTGACTGGATTTGTTATAAGTCCCCAGCTGATAGATCCCTATCTCCTGAGTGATCTTTAGAAAGTCTCTGAGTACTGATCCTTTAAGAGATGGGAGTGTCTTTCTGACTATGGAGATCACCAGAGGCTCTGTAGCTGTCGATAGCACATAGCATAGGTACTGTATGATCGCATAAGTTTTGCCAGATCGAGTACCACCCTGATGGACTCTGATCCTAGCATCTGATTTAATAAGATCGTAAAACTGCCTATTACAAAGCTGCTCTACTCGTTTTCTGCTGGTTTCCATTCTACTAGAGTTGAGGTAACGCCTCCACCTAGATCTATCTCTTGCTTCTCTACATACCCTCTAGACTTCCCTTTAGTCTTTAGGTAGAATATTGTAGCTGTGACATTCTCTTGCTTTGTGATCAGATCAAATAGCTTAGACTCTACAGTGTCTACAGCCATCTCTGATATCTCGTCTACAGCAGCTTTAAATTCTGGATCATCTTGAATCCATCGATAGAAAGTAGTACGCCCTATGTTTGCTTTCTTGCATGCAGTTGAAACTACCCCCAGAGATCTCTCCAGAGCTTTTAGTACATCTTTTTTAGTCTGTTCCATCTGTTTCATAGTACAAAGGTATTAAAACGAAAAAGAGCAGCCTAAGCTGCCCTCTAACGATTAACCAAAATAACTTTAACTCAAATGAATTATGAAAAAAAACGATGAATTATTCAAATATACTAATTATTGCTGAAATAGATAATTATTTGACCATCTTTTAGCTCTAGTCTATACTCTGATGACTTATAGAATAGTAGCCTGTTCATTACTCTAGTCCAGCTATCTAGACTGATCTGTCCAGTGTTATACCAGTAGGTTAATAGTTGTCTGCCTTGTAGTTGAATTTCCATGCTTAGCTTTTTTACAAATATACTAAATATCTACATTCCTTTCATATATGTGTAAATAATAGTCCCAGATCTTCTGAGGAGCATCTGCCTATGCAATGACCTCATCACCCTCTCTGATGATCCTACCATTTACTCTGAGCTTTAATGTGACATCAGACTTTGGTATTGGATCTGTAGGAAACTCTAGGATGTGGATGCCATTATTAAAACACCACGCCATAGCCTCATAGTGTTTGTCTGTCACTCTGGGCATCTTTCTTCTTTTAGGAGCTTTCATATTAAAAAGGTAAATCTGTTACTACTGTAAAGCCTTTAGATCCATCGATATGTTTATATGCGCCACCATGATTAAAATCTGGAGCTATAGCAAATTTTCCCTGTTTGCCATTCTCTTTACGCTTTACTTTCTGGACATGGACAGTAACTGCATCAGATCCATATTTGGTTTTATGACCTAGCTCTCTGTAGACAGTCAGACATCCATAGGATTTATTAAAGAAGTCAGATGATCCAGATATGTCGTATGGAGTAGGTACTTTAAACTCATTCTGAGTGTTGAGCTCCATCTTTCTAGGATGAGCTATTAGAAAAAGGTGAGTATTAGTCTGCTGTACAAACTGAGTGATCTCTGATAGGATCTTAGACACATAGTTTAGATCTCGCTGTGCTGAGTGATCTAGCATGTTATATGGATCGATCACACAGATATTAATTCCTTTCTGGAGTACGAGCTCTCTAAACTTATTTAGGATCGCCTTGAGTGTTAGGTTCTCTAGATCTATTTTAACAAAATGAAAATGATCCTCTATAAAGGCTTTAGATCTGTTCAGATGATCTACACTACAGTCTGTCTCATTGAGCTTATTAGCGATACGCTTTATATGTCCCTCAAAAGGAAATGACTCAGGAGCAAAAAAAGCAGTTTTAAAATCATGCATTGTAGCCATATTGACTGCGATCTGATCGATTACATCTGACTTACCAGAGTTAGGTATGCCTGTTACTACTGTCCACTCTCCCAGAGCTATTTTAAAGAAGTCATCACTCTCTGCTAAACCTAGTGAGTAGTTTTTGATCCCATGCTCAGAATAGTTAAGTACGCTAGACCAGATATCATTTATATTTAATACACCCTCGATAGGAAAGTTTTTAGCCTCTTTAAGACACTTTCTCAGAGCTTCTGGGCCTTGACTACCTAAAAGATCATTAGCATCCTTAAAATCGCTTATTTCGACATATTTGCATCGATGTCTACCTAAACGCCTAGCGAGCTCATTTCTGAGAGACATGCCAGCCTCATCATTATCAGTGAATAAGATCACCTCATCCATATCAGCAAAGTACCTCCAGCAGTTATCCAGATACTTTAGATTTTGATTTCCTTTAGATGCGCCATTAGGTACAGACACCACTGAGTAGATCCCAGCCTCATGTAGCGACAGTGCATCCATCTCTCCCTCTACGATGTAGCAGTACTTTGAGTCTTTGATATTATCGATCCCATAAAATATCAGCTCAGCTCCAGAGACCATTTTAAAGTTTTTCTCTGCATCCCTGTATTTGACATTGACCAGCTGACCATCTCTGTAGTAGTTGAAATTGATCGCCTTTCTCTTTTTCTCTACCTGTGGAAACCACTCTACTGACTCAGTGATCCCCCAATTAGCTACAGTAGCCTCAGAGATCCCTCTCTTTTTAAAATAGGCTAGAGTACGCTCTGATAACTCTACACCATGAGCATCTGGGATGATATACTCCTCTTTAGGCTTTAGCTTGACATTACCAGACCAGCCACAGTTGTGACAGTTGTATACGCCTTTATCTAGATTAACTGATAGGCATTTATCTTTTTTGTTTTTTCGAGTGTGAGAGCATTTAGGGCATGTGGTTTTTTGTTCGATAGCATTAGACTTAATATCAATGCCCAGCTCTGTAAATAATTCAGTCATGTTAATATTCTTTTACTTAGGTTAATTAGGTCACTGTGCTTCACCATCACAGCGATGTCTTTTCGTTTATTTCGTCTACGAGGCGTGTAAAGAGACACCTCATGTACTGCTGGTATGTTTGGTATCTTAATGCGACACCATTCGAGCAGATCTAAGCGATCTACGATCACCCAGAGATCATAAATATAGAAAGCAATAGCATCAGCCTTGCCATAGATCCAGCCTTTATTTCCTAGCACATTCTGAAACTCGATCCAGTTGTAATCTCCTTTAGGGCCTTTAACATCATATTTAATCCCCTCATGCTCCAGATCCCAGTGCTCATAGATATCCTGTTCCTTAGTTGCCCAGATGATCTCGCCTCCTAGTTTCTGAGCAAAGCGCTTCTCATACTCCTTGCCTATGATCAGATCCTGATCCTTTTTCGCTTTAATCTTTGGATCTAAACTCATATTTGTCGATATCTGGAGCTAAAGTCTCTGCGAATATGTCTATAAATCTGATCCCCTCTTTATTGAGCTGTGTGAGCTTTCTAAGTGATCTTAAGTTCTTAGACCAAAAAGGATCTTTAAATGCCTTAGATAAAATCACATACACATGACGAGGTGAGTAGCCATAATTTTTATCTAGCTTCTCTAATTCCTTTACCCAGATCAGATGTGTCTTTTTGTCTTTTGGTTTATACCTCTCTGGAAAAAGAGGTAAAATGTGCCTGTAGGCTTCTTTCAGTTTTTCAGGCACTATATATTCTTCTTTATTATTAGTAGTACTACTAGTATTATATACTGGGACATTTTTGTCTACCCCCCCTAGACATTTTTGTCCACCCCTATGGACATTTTTGTCTACCCCTTTTACAGCAATAAATCTACCAGAAACACGCTTATCATCATATTTGTACTCTACCTTGATGTGTGAGGCGTTTTTAAGCTCTGTGATCCATCTTGAGATCGTCTTTGGACTTACCTTATAGATATTAGCAAAATAATCATTAGAGGCCCAGCAAAATCCCTCCTGATTGGTCAGAGCTGTGATCTCAGCATAGAATAATTTAGCATTAGGGGACAGGCGATCATCATACCTAACATCAGCTGGTATGAAAGCCCAGTAGTTTCTATCCATGTATTTGAGTTATTCGATCATGGACTTAATCTCCTGACAAAATTCACTGATCTCATCGAATACCTTTTTAAAATCTTTAGCTGGGATCTTATCCTCTCCAAAGATCGTAAACAGGCACTCTACTAATAGATCAAATTCGACACGAGTCATTTTACCATAGTAGACAAATTTTGGATTATCATCCATAGTAGAATTAGTGCGCCATACTTTGTCATCGATCTCGCTGTAGTAGACTTTTGTGTATTTGCTATAGCTCATTGTTTAGATAATTATCGATTAGGTCTTGTGCTTTATCAAATGAGTTAATCCACACAGCACACCATCCTAGATCAGTAAGGTCTTGCAAAAACTGCTTCTGATTTGCAGTTGGCTTATTATACCCTACTTTGAGCTCGATGGCTAAGCCATGATATTTTTGGTTTGAGTTGAATATTAGTATATCTGGTACGCCAGAGAGGCCTCCTAAGTACTTAAACTTGAATCGCTCAAATGATGATCGCTTTCCCTCATTTGGTACATGAATTGCGAGTACTTGAGGATGCTGCACTTTGATGTAGGTCATTACTGCATTTTGCAGCTGATCCTCTTTGCTTAAATACTTTTGGAAACCTCCAGACATACACTTATAAAATTATAGCTCCATCTGCTGTGGTATCATAGCCATTATAGCCAGCTGCGATACCAGTATCTAGATAAAACTTCCAGTCATTAAAGACACGATCAAACGCCTTTTCACCCTCCTCTATATGCTCATTTGATAGCGCATATACTTGACAAGTATAAGGAGTATTTGTTTCGAGTGCAATAAATCGCCAGTTTAAAGGATTAATATTCAGCACTCTACAGTAGAATACAGCTTGCAAATGATAAGCTCTTTTCTTGATTTCAGATCTAAAAGCTCTAGGCTCATTATTCTGACAGGTCTTAACATCTGCGATCATACCATTACTCTCATTGTATACATCTGGTCTGGCTTTAATAGGTACGCCATCGATCTCAGAGTAGAAAGAGATCTCTCTCTCACCCTTTAATAGATCCATCACCTTATCATCGCCTAGTGCATTATGAGTGACTGCTTTAACTATGTCCATTTGATCTGGAGTGATCATGACCTTACCTTGTGACTTAAATAGACATCTCTGGTACTCCTCTTTCCCAGCTTTAGTACGCCTGTCGATCTTAGGTAACACATAGATCTGGTCATTAAACTCCTCTGGCTCTAGAATCATCGTGTGCACTGCTGTGCCTAAATTCATAGCATCAGTAGCTTTCCATGACTTATTTACAGCGTGATAAACACTCTTTAAATAGATCTCTTTAAAAGTACTGGAGCTCACAGCTGGATGGCTGTGATATTCACTGTTTGAGTCTTTTTTGGCTATCATAATCTAGAAAGGTAAATCGTCAGTATCTAGAGTATTGTCACTAGCTACCTCAGCTGTAGATAGAGGAGCTGCTTTAGGATATGGACTATCCTGTGTCTGAGCATTGTCTGGCTTCCATGTGTTAAGCACAGCATAAGGCTTGCCAGATTTGCCTCTTAGGATGTCTACATTGATCCACCCTCTGTAGTTTTTGTGCTTAGCTAAAAAAGCTGTAAACAGCTCAGCGTTAAATCCCATTTTTGCGATTACAAAGTCTGGGCCATTTTGAGGTACATCTACTGATACTCCCTCTGGAAAAATTTTCTCTTGTTGCATGAGTTAAAAATTAAATTTAGATGTGATTACTTCACGATATTGGCGCTTCATTTTATACATGCTCAGCACCTTTTGAGCCTGTTCTTTAGTTCCTTTTAGGACTTTCTGGAGCTGTGCCTCAGTAAGCCATTGATCATTTTGCTGCTGATGGATCGCATTAACTACCTCCTCAGCGCTTGCTATAGAGGTATCGATCCCTATGCCTAAGTAGCCTAAAGCTCGCCCTAGTGCAGAGGTAAATCCATTCTCTAAAAAACTTGTCTGATTAATATGAGAGCTGTCTCGCTTCTCATGAGCATGAGCAGAGGCCATCACTGTACCCTCTGGATTTTTGATCGAGATCTTAAAGATCCCCTCATCATTGTCTACTTTGACTAGAGTCTCCTCAATAGTCCAATTTTTAAAAGCTGCATCAGTTCGAAAATGAATCAAACGCTCATTCACTGTGATGTAGTCTTTACCCTTAATCTGGATTTTTTTCATAGTGCTATCTGGTTTAAATTAAAGCCTAACTCATCGAAAACTTTTAGATCACCCAGAGTCATACGATCTGGATTTTCTAGCTTTCTCTTTAATGTTTGGACAGTGACTCCTAGAGCCTCAGCCACTTCTGATCTTTTCAGGTTTAAGCGCTTGCACTCATTGACAAACCTAAATTCAAATTCTGTCATTTTTTACATTTTTTGTAAAACTAACTAAAATATCACGATTTTACAAGTAAAAAAACCTCTCCCCAGCCAGAAAATTTCTAGTCAGAGAGAGGTAGCAAACAAGGGAAAGCAAAGTATTATCTAAGGTAGTAGATCAAAGTCACCCTCTTTGACCACTTTCATATTTACATTATCAGCCTGATTAGGCAAATGAAACTCGATATCATATACGCCAGATTTAGCGCTGTATTTTAGTCTGTCGATCATACCTCCTACCAGAGTCTGATAGTTATTAAAATTGATCCAGATCTTATGATATGGATAGATCAGATCTGTCACACCATCCAGCATCTTACAGCTGAGTGAGTATCTCTTTAAATGCGTTCTATTGTCATTTAGGATAGACTGTGCATGGATATTATTGATCGAGTGATACTCTAGTCCAGTCCCAGATGTGTCAAATATTCTAGGCGTTCTATGCTGTATACCCATAAATCCAAATACAGAGGTATAAAAAGGAGCAAAAAACTCTATTGATTTTGTAGACTGTTTTCTATTTGTTCCTATGACACTGTGCACTGTATTGCGATCTACATCAGTTTGACCTTGTGTAGCATATCGATCCAGCACTACTCTGTCAATGAAAAATACACTATTAGCCTGTGCATTAGTGATCTTTGGTTTATAGATGATAATTCTATAGCGCTGCTTTTTAAGCTGTGCAGATCCAGAGGTATCAGCTGGAGCTGTTATTGTTTTAGTCAGCGTTTGCCATTGATTGTTTTCTGATCCAGTAAAGGTATCAGAGTGTACTACCACACTAGACTCATTAGTATAAGTCACCCATGCAGATCCTGACCAGTACTGTTTAAATACTCCACCACCCTGATCATACTCTCGCATAAGCGCATACCAGATAGTGATATCAGAAGTGTCAGAAACGCCATCAGATTTATGATAGAAATTAATGCTCAGATAGCTATTATCTACCAGATAGTATTGCATGTCTCCAGCAAAGCCAGAGTCATAGATCTTATCAGTAGAAAATGTAGGAGTTCCAGTAGTGATCCATGACTGAGTCTTGATCGAGTAATTTCCAGACAGTACTCTGGACTGATTGATGTAGTCAGTATACCTAGCAGATGTATTGATATAATCGCTGTAGTAGGTATTATTAAAAAGCACCCCATTGATTTTAAGCTCAAAGGATGGATCATTATTTAGATTATTTGCAAAGATCTCTAGCTCACCCAGATCTCTAAATGTAGGAGTGTATTTATTCACCTTGACATTTACACTCACTCGATCTACTGGCGTTTCGTATCTAACAGTCAGATCATTCTTTAACGCCTTAAATTGATCTGGTACGATCTTTAAGATGTTTACTGTCTGGCTGCTATCATAAACTCCCTGAGATGTGTACTCCTCAAATACCACCTCAGACTCTCCAGTAGACTCTATATTTAAATGCTCATGATTACTATATCCTGATGTCAGTGTACCAGCCTCGATAGCATCATCTGTAGCTTTATGAGTGTACAGAGCATTGGGGATCATGTACCATTTACCATCAGCATAAAACAGTCGAGCATTAAACGCCTTTAAGGTATTGACCAGATAGTCATAAGCATTATCAGCGATCAGATCAAAGCCACCAGTATAAGTAAATGCATGCTGGATCTTATGTAGGTACTCCCAGTCTCCAGTAGGCGTAAATCCAAATCTATAGTCTAAGATCTCAATAGGCTGATTTACTTTAAATCCCATCCCATAAGGTAAAAATCCTAAGATATTAGCTAGATATGCTATACTAGTAGCTTTTGGAGATACAATAGCAGTACCATCTACAGTGCTGATGTTTTTTAAACTGGTCAGCAGATCTGTAGCTATGAGCTGATACTTCTGAGGAGTGCTGGATATGTTTTCTTTGTATTCTGCATTGGACAAAAATCCTCTCCAGTAGACATCCATTTTAGGTACGAGCTCACCCTCTACATACTCCATGCCATTCTGCACAAAAAGCTCAGCCTCAAATACATTATTAGAGTTAGCTGATAGTATGTCATCTACATCCACCACATTAGCGCTACCATCATCGATTAGATTGATCTCTAGTCTGGATGCCATGATATTATTATAGATGTCATCTGTATTATCCCAGATCAGCACAGCTGGCTCATCTGTACCTATTATGTTATTATCATCATAGGTGATAGTAGGCGTA
>Ga0070745_1002061_pt1 | contig 10946 bp, 2 predicted proteins | sample VirMetDEL_Mar_4_FD_77438 | JGI IMG/M metagenome (GOLD analysis project Ga0070745, IMG submission 77438) | Aqueous microbial communities from the Delaware River and Bay under freshwater to marine salinity gradient to study organic matter... | ecosystem: Environmental > Aquatic > Marine > Coastal ...
ATCAGGGAGTTCATCAGATGGATGCTGGGCGACGCTCCGCGCTTGTTGAAGTTCATCGACTCCAGCGAAGCCAGCGTTGCCTCCATCTCGGAGAGCCCCTGCTTGATGTAGCTGTTGTACTGTGCGCGGCGGGTAAGCGAGTCGGCCTGCATCGCCTTGGCCTCAACTCACGCAAGCTTTTGCGCCCAGCCAGACTTGCCGTCAGCAATGCTGCGCATGATGGTGGCGAGGTCTTCTTGAGTGCCGGTAAAAACTTGACCGCCCGTAATGCCGCGCCGCTCCAACGTCTTGCCGGTCTCGGTGTTGATCTCCTTAAGTGCCCCAAGCACAGGGGTGAAGTCAGCGCCGGACAGAACCACAGAAGCAAGCGTGTCGCGGAACATCTGCCGCGCCACATACAGAGGGCTCAGCGTCACAGCCTTGCGCAGTATCTTGGTCGGGATACTGGCGACACGCATAACCCCGGTCAACTGCACCGGGATACCTTCCATACCCTTGACCAACACATCCGCGTCAACACCATACGCATCGGTGTCGATGCGCGCATACCGGTCCTCGCCGTTTACCTTGAACTGCACAATGTCCCGGCCTTGCATGGGGCGAGGAGAGATAACGGCTGCGTCCAGACCGACTAGCTCCATAACTGCGTTCTTGGTGGCCAAGTTGCGCAAAGACATATCCACCATGAGGTTGGTGTTCTGCACGGAGGACTTGAAGAAGTCAAAGATCGGCTCGTCGCCACCAACCAACTCGTGCAGGTACGGCTGGTTCTTGACGCTACCGATGCGGATCGGGCTCTCGCCGCCAATGATCAAGTCAACGCCGCCGTCATTAGTCTGGCGGTAGTAAGGGATGTAGTCCTTGGAAGCCAGCAGCGTGTCTGCCACTTCCTTACTGAGCGCCCCGGTCTTCTGGGCGAAGCGCACCAGCCCCTCGTTGTAAGTGTTGTACTCGGCACGAGCTTGCTCAAACACATCCTTGAGACCTTCCACAGACTCGATCTCTTGGACGGCTGCCTTGAGCTGCGCTTCCGTGATGTTCTTCCCAAAGCTCAACTTGTTGAACCCCACACGCTCGGCGCGCTTGGCGGCAAGGTAAGTGGTGAACAGCTCGTTGACCGCATCAACATCACCAACAATCGGCTTGGCCTGCTTGAGCGTCTCGACAACTGTGCGCAGGCTGGTGCCGGTCTTGCTCTCGACAATGAACTCCTTCTGCCCGTCGGCGCGTTCTTTTTCAACAAGGTCAAGCGCTCCGTTGCCAACAGACTCCGCCACAAAGTTCATGCGCTGGTCGTACATGCGCAGAAAGTACAGCATCTGGGTACCCTTGAGGGCATCCATCACTTTGGCCAAGCGCTCGAACCCAGCAAAGCGGTCGATGTACCGCGTGGCAAACGACAGCCCGGAGTTCTCCTCAATAAGACGCTGGGTCCAAGGTTTCTGTTTGGCCACGAGCTCGTTGGAAACACTAAACGCTTTGGCCAACGAGGGGTTAACGGGTTTTGCTCTTGCGCGATACAAAGGCCCACTGGCATCGGCAACGCCTTTAGCAGCCGTGCCACCCTGAATGACATAGCGCCGGGCGTTGGCCACGATCTGTTGCACTGCGGCGTCAGAGACCTTGTCACCAAAGGTACGCTGGAACCAAGCCTTGATGGCGTCGTAAACCTTGCGCAGCGCCGACTTTTCTTGGACCGTTTGCTGTGCCGGTGCTACCTCGGACATATCTGCCAGCACTTCTTCAACTGCCACTTCGCGGGTAAGGCTCGGCATCTCCGCCATCTTGGCGTCGGCCTTCTCGCGCACAGCGGTGTTGCCGTCGTAGATGCTGTTCATGGTGGCAGCGTAGTTGCCGCCCAGCATGGCACGAAGACCGTAGTGACCAGCAACCTCGTGCGCCACAGTGGCGATCACGTCTTCCTTGCTGTGCAAGTTCTCCGCAACCAAATACACCGTGTTGGTGTTCGGGTCATACAAGCCGGGCAACACGTCCTGCATGTTGTCAGCAATTGCCTGCTCCTTGATGTTGGCAGGCAGTTGGTCAAAAGTTGCGACCGTCGCAATAGTAGGTACGTTCTTCCAGTCCTTGACGATCTCGGTGACCATCCGGTTAAGCTTGTCGTAGTCCACGCCTTTGCCACCGGTGGTGCCTGTGCGGTACGCAGCGCGTGCACGTTCCTTCAGCCCAGCAGCCTGTGCAATTTGCGAGATAGGCGTACGGGCGTCGCGTGCCAGCGACTGTGCACCACTGTTGATGTAGTTGACCACGTCATATTTGATCGCCCTTGCAAACTTGTCAGAGCCCCGCTCTGCCTTGTAGATTTGCTCCAGCGCTTTGATCTGTTCCTCGGGCAGCAGCCGCGACACGCTTGCCACGATGTTTTTGGGCAGCGTCTCCACGGTGAGATATGTAGGCGGTGTGTACTTGGTGGGTTCTTTTGCACCGAACACAGCGGTCTCGGGCACAGCGCCGGCTTCAATCTCGGCAAGCCTAGCTTCGGCTTCCTTGAGGCGACCGTTGATTGCGTCGCGGGCTTTCTTGGCTTTTGCTACAGCCTCCCGTGCCGCCGTCTTGTCGCCCTTAGTAGCATCACGCGTGTCGCGGGCACTACGCAGGTTAGCTTCGGCTTCCTCCAGCAGCGTTTCAAGGGAGTCAATTTCAGCAATCGCGTTAGCCTCTGCCACCTGCGCGTTAGCTGCGGTCTGAACTTGCTTGGAGGTTTCCGTCCGAGCCTTACCAGACTGGGTGATAGGAGCGCGGGGGCTAATCTTGCGCTCGCCTGCCGTGGAAATTTCTCCAGTGCGAATGTTGCCTGCCGTGCGAGTCGGTGTAACCAGAGGGCCGACCTTACGCGCCGTCAGACGTTCGCCAGCTTCCGCAGGCTGCGCGGCAACAGGAGCCAGCGTAGATAGATTTTTCCGCGTGATACCAAACTTGGCAGAACGCTGCGCCTGCAGTCGTTGCAGCTCTTTCTTGTACTTGCGTACTTCTCGCTCCCGCGACTCACGGGTGCTCTTCTTGATGTTCTTCTCTTTCAGACCTTCAATATTGTTTCTAAGGTTGTCCTCGACCTTAGCAATACGCTTATCAATAGCTTCCGTCCGCGCCTTCTGCACTTCAGGGTCGTTAGAGAACAAGCCTGCAAGCTCAGCTTCTTTTTCCGCAAGCGTCTCCAAGTTGCTCTGGGCGGTAACCTTGTCACGCTCATAAGCCGCGATGTCCTCTGCCATTTGCTGCGGAACTTTGGCAAACTTGTCACGCGCTTCAGTCAAGTAAGGAAGGCTGACTAGCGCAGATTTCTGCTCAAGCTTTGCTTTGAAACTGCGCGGCTTCTTCTTAGCCAGCTTTTCCAGTGCGGCAATCTCACTGTTCAGGCGTTTCAGTTCTTTCTCAGCCTCAGCAATCCGTTCTTGCATCAAAGGAATTGCTTCGTCGGTAGCAGCAATCAAGGCTTCCAGTTCTGCGCGGGCCTCGTCCGATGCTTTCAGCTCCCCCATCAGCGCGTTTCGTTTTTCAAAGCTGATGCGCTCCCCCTCAAAACTTGCAGGGTCGCGCCCGATGGCGGCAATGAGCTTTTCTTGCTGCGTATCTCGCGCTTGTTTCTGCGCCGGGGTCTCACGCTGACGCCGGATAGCGGCATCACGAGAACGCTTAAACGCACGATACGCTCTAACTGCCGGGACATTTTCGTTGAGCAGCCCCATCAACGCGTCAAGCCGCGACACCAAATCTTTTTCGGCATCGTTCGAGGCCCGCAGCACTTCTGCAACCGTTACGTCTTCCGAGAAGCGGTGGTTAATTTCTTGGCGTGAAAGACCGAGACTGTCCTCAAGCTGCTGCACCGCCGCTAGGCGTTCCTGTTGCTTGGCCTCCAGCTCCTGCAAGGTACGCGTTGCTTCCTGTGCCTGCCCACGTACATTCAAAATCTCAGCTTTGTTTGCCGACAGGTCAAGCTGCGTGTTCTCAACAACTTGCAGCGTCAAACCCGCGTCAAGCAGCTTGAGCGCCATGGCGTCAATCATCCCGGCTTGCGCCTGTAGCTGCAACTCAAGCTTAACCGAGTTGTTCAAAAACTGCTTAATCGCCGCGTCGTCGCTGCGGGTGTTAAAGAACACCTTGTTCAACTCTGTATGCGCTTGCAAAAGCTGCTCATTGAACTCCGCTTGCTTTCCGGTCTCCTTAAACTCGCGCATCGCGCGCGCAAGATTTTTTGGGTCCTTGCCAAAGTCTTCTTGAAAAGCTTGATAAATTTTGCTGCGCGCATTCTGCATGCGCCTTTGGACACGCTGCAGCTTTTCAATAGCCGCAACTTCACGATTCTCAAACACGTCACGGCTGCGCAACATAACAGCAAAGGTTTCTTCCTGTGCAGCCACAACCTCTTCAAACTGCTTTTGCGCCGCTTCAAACTCTTTAACAAGAGGTGCAAGTTCTTTCTTTAGTGGGGCTTCAAGCTCAGCCAGCCGGCGCTTGCTCTCTTCCAGCATCTGCTTAGCCTGCGTCAGCGAGCGCTCTTCAGCAGCCATGTCTTTTGCCGACAAAGCTTTCAGGCTTTCCAGCTCGCTACGTTTGCGCTGCTCAATCTGCTGCGCCTGATCTGACAGCTCCTTAGCTTTGGCTTGGATATCCTTGATCTTGGCAACAAACGGCTCCAGCCGGGCGTTCAGGCGTGCCAGCGTCGGGCGACCAAGGCCAATAGCAGAACGAATCTGCTGCAGGGCGTCAGACGCAAGGTATTTCTCAAGCTCAGCAAAGTTGCTGAAGACGGTAGACTGCGTTTGCTCTTGGCTGGGTGCAGTGCTGATCTGGCTGTAGGCACCCTCGGTAACAGGCGCGGCACGCTGTGGGCCGGCAAGTTCTGTACGTTGCAACTCTCGACCGGGGCCAAGCGGCAGCTCTGGTTGCTGCGCGGTATTCACACGCGTGCCTGTGCCCGATACAAACTCACGGGTCTCAAGTTCAGTTTCCGACCGCTTGGATTTTTCTACCGCAGCTAACGTGTCCTTAACCGACCGAGTCAGCTCTGGCGACACATTGTCGGCATCACGCGCCAAGTCGTAGAGCCATGCAGACACATCTTCCCGCGACTCGGGGCGCAGCATCATGCGCAGGTTGTCGCCAATCTCCTCCAGCAAGCGCCGTTGTTCAGTGCTGTGGCTCTTGGGGTCTTTTGCCAGCTCTCGCTCAAGTTGCGTCTGGACAGCCTCAGCGCTAACTCGGCTGGGTGTGTACTCGCGGCTAAACGACGTGGTATCGCCAGTGATGGCGCGGCTGCGCAGCTCTTCTAAACCTTCGCGAATGGACTGAGCTGCGGCCAGAGGGTTGCCAAAAGTTTGCTGCCCCGGCGCACGAGACTCCACCGTGGGATAACCAGCGTTAGGAACTTCGTTAGTCGCAAACTCTCCGGTGCGCGTCTGTGCCGGAACAAACAACTCACCCTTTTGGGACAAGTTGCGGGTGTCACCAAAGCGCTCGATCAGCTCTCGCAACAAAGCGTTGGCATCACGCGTAATGTCTTGACGCTCAGTATCGGTAAGGGGCTTGCCGCGAGATTGCTGGATGTCGGTAATAAGCCCAGACACAAGGCGATCCCGCGCAGCATTGAGGTCTTCCTGCTTGGCTGCGCCACGGTTGTAGCGACTGACTAGGTCAACGATCTTTGCAAAGGCTTCAGCCCGGCTGTCAGACGCAAGCTGCTGAATGGCCACAGACATGGGCGTCTGCCCCGCGCCCAGCAACTGACCCGACGATTTTTGCGCACGGCTTTCCGCTTCGTCAATCTGCGCTTCGGTGTAGCCGCTCTCGAACAAACGCTGGCGCTGCTCTCCGGTAAGACGGAACTCGGGCGTAGCCCCAGTCTGAAACTTTTTCTGGCTCTCGGCTTCGTCGTCCAGCTTCCGCAAGTTTGCAATAGCCGCTTCTGCAGCTTTGCGGTCACCGGCAGCACGAGCAATACGCAAGTCGGCCACATACTCTTGACGCGTCTTGGGTGCATTACCCAGCACCGTGCGCTGCCCGACAGGAGCGCCAAACAATTCGCCCTGATCGGTTACTCCAGTTTGCCGACGCAGGCTCTCCAGTTCACGGATGTCCGACTCCGTAACGCCCTCACGACGATCAAAGTCCAGCTTATCAAGAGCTTCAAGATACGCGTCGTAATCAGGAGCCTTGCGCTTCCCGACTTCTTTCTTTGGAATTTGACCGGCCAGTTCGTCCGCTTTGGCCTGCATGGCGGCTTTGGCTTCGGCAGACACGCGCAGCCTAAGCGCATCGTAAAGCGCGTTGCTTTCTTTGCGCGACATGCCTTCCAAAGCCGGGCGCTCGGTCAACAGCTCAGCAGCACGGGTGGGATTGGCTGCAAGGTAGTCAATCTGGTCGGATAGGTCCAAAGCGCCGGCATCCCGTGCGGCAAGCAGTTGCTCGTTGGCATATGCGGCTGCACGGCTAATGGCTGCCGGCGCTTGCGTTTCTTCAACAGGCGGGGGGGTAAGCTCTCCTCGAACACCGGGAACACGCGTAGAGCGGCGGCCTACGGCTTCTTGCTGCCCCATCTGCTCCAGCATGTAGTCCTCGGGCGTCATCTGCGCCACACGGCTACGTTCTAGATACTGGCCTACAACAGCCTTAGCTTGTTTGTACCGAGCGCTGTCTTTGCGCAACCCCTTTTGCAACTCTGCAAGCTGCTTGCGGGAGATGGAGTACTCCTCCATCTCGGCAGGCAACGCGTTGGGGCCGGGTTTTTTGATTGCCCTGAGCTGTTTGAACTGCTCAACACGATCCTCATAGTTCTTGGCAAAAGCAAGCTGTTCCTCAGTGGTGTACGTGGCAAGTGCGGCTTCTTGCTCTTCTTGCGTCGTATCACGTTTGGCCGGCTCCGTCACCTCAGGTTGTGTAGCTGCCGCTTTGGCAGCCCGAGCCTCTGCACGCAACGCGCGCTGCGCTTCCACTTCTCTTGCCTCAACTTCTTGCCGAGCCTGACCACGGTCGGCCACCCTACCAACAGCACCCAGCGGGGCCAGCAACGACACTTGATACGCCGTCTGGCCGTACTCTTCCAGCGCGTCGGGGGTGGTCAGCGGCAGTCCTGCTTGCGCACGCTCCAGCATTTGCTGCGCCACTTCTGTGGGAACCTCAAGCGCAAGGCCGGTAGCGGTGCCTTTTGCCAGCGTCTTTAGGAGCGACTCTTCAGCAAGTCTTGCCGTAGCGCCAGCGCCTCGGGCCAACAACGCCTCGGCAGGGATGCCAGTTAACTTGCTGACAAGGCGACCGCCCAGCGGAATAAAGGTACCCGCGACATCGAGCGCGGCTTGGGGGAGCGCAGTGGTGCCGGCAGCACTCACGTCCACATTGATAGGCTTACCGGCTTTTTGCTGTTCAGCAGCCTGACGCTCGACGTTGGAGCCAAACATCTGCGCAAAACCGGGCGCAACAGCGCCAGCAACACCACCAGCAAGCGTGCCATAAGGGCCGAAAACAGAACCTGCGGTAGCACCAAGGCGTGCCGAACCAAGCGTAGCTGCAATGTTGGGAGCTTGCTCTGCAATAGCTTTGGGAATCTGGCTGATCGCTTCGCCTGCGGCGGGTAGCAGCCCGCGCTCTTCATACGCCTTGCGAACGCGCTCAAAGCTAACGTCATCAGCGTAGCGTTCACCGATTTCTCTGCTGCGCTCAAGCGCTGCGCGCGCTGCCTCGTTTGCATCCCCAGTGGCAGCACCAACCGCCGTACGACCAGAAGAGATAAGGGATTCAAGACCCTTGGCGGCAGACGCCAGCACCCCCGAGCGGGGGGCTTCTTTCTTTGGCTGGCTGGACAGGTGCTGCCTGAGTGCAGCAATGACTTGGTCGTCGGAAGCGCCTTCGGGCCCCTCCACGTCGTAAATACGGCCGTCCGGGCCTTGTACGCTGTAAATGGGCATTGCTGCGCGCTTCCTTGATTGTTACGGTGCGGGCCGGCTCCCCAACACCTTGAAGTTGCCAACCCCGGCAGATGCACCGGAGAACTCGGCAGGTACAGGTATTTTATACGCAGCAAAGGCACGCTTCAAGAAGGCTTGATACTGTGCGTCAGCGTCTGCCTGCGTCAAATTCATACCCTCAACCGGGTTAGCTTTGATGCGGTTAAGCCAGTTGTCGTACATGGTGTCCGCCGCAGCAAGCGCCAGTTTGGTATTGGCCGTCGGGCCAGTAAGCGCGGCGGTTTCGGCTTCCAGCTTTTTAGTATTTGCTTGCCGGTACGCGTTGACGATGCCCTCGTTCTCAAGGTCACGCTCGGTCTTGCGCCGTTCTTGGCGGCTCTTCAAAGTTGCAAGCCCAGCATCTCCAACCGCCTGCAAGAAACGAGGAGACTTGGTCGCCATCAAATTCAGGCCCAGCGTAAGCCAGTCGTCACTAGTCCACGTCGTACCCTTAGGTGGTTTAGCGCCGGTTTCTTTTGCGGCCTGAATAATGTCTTTCTTGTCGGGAACGTCCTGCTGGCCGAGATCGGAACCCCAACCAGCCTCGCCGGGCCCGGGGACATTTGACTTTGCCACAACGGGAGCGGCAGCAGCAGCAGTCGGTTCGCCGCGTCCAGCATTTGTACCAACTCCGGCAAGCCCTGCAAGCCCGAGTCGGTCACCTTGTCCGGGCAACGCTTCGTTAACAGCCCGAGCGTTTGCAATATTTGCGTTGCGTTCGTTAACGTGTTGCGCGGCACGAGCGGCCTGTGCTTTGTCAGCAGCCAAGTTATCTACGCGCCTACGCGCAGCTTCAGCTACATCCGCCGCTTCGTCGGCAGCATCAATTTTGTCGGCTCTTAGCATAGCCAGCCTGCGCTCTTCCAGCGCAGCAGCCCGGTCGGGGTGAATCCGCAGAATGCCTTCACTCTCGGGAGAAGCGCCGGCGACCCTGCTTGGCGGAGCCGGGGGCGTCAGTCGAGGTGCGGCAACTTTAGCCGCCGCAGGAGTTGGCGGAGCCGGGGGCGGCAAGCGCAGGGCTTCCACCTTTGCCATGTCTTGCGCAGCCTGTGCGGCCGGGGGACGAGGGCCACGCACACCACCCATTGCGGGGAGGTACGGCGGAATCTTAAGGTCCGTCATTGCACCACCAATAATTCCAAGCTGTTGCTGTGCAACAGGGTTTTTTGGGATGTAAAAGAACTTATCAAGCTCAAGACTGGGGTCCTTTTCGCCAGCGAGTCGCCGAGCAACAACATCCGCCCCAGCAATAGGCAGCGCAGCAGTGTTGTGCGCCATGGAGTACACAGTTTGGAACGGCGACGTGATGTAGTCAGCCAGCGTGCGCGGGGGTTCAGCACGACTTGGTTGCGCGGTCACAGGACGCCCATCTTGGCCCGGAATCTGCGCAATCATCTGCTCACGGGTAAGCGCAGGCAAGCCTGCGGCGGATGCAGGCGCAGGTGCGGGTGCGGGTGCGGGTGCGGGTGCGGGCTTCTTTCTAATACCGGACTTGGGCGGGACAAAGGCAGCGCCCCCCGAGGAGGGATACGTTTCAGCAGCAAGGGCCTCAAGCGCCGAAGGGGCAACTGGCGCAGGTGCGGGTGGACGGCTTGTTCCCGGAATCTGCGCAAGCATTTGATCACGGGTAAGCGTGGGGAGGCCAGCAGCAGCAGCAGCAGCAGCAGCAGGGGAGGGCGCAGAAATAGTGGGGGCAGTTGCGGGAGGCAGAGTATCGGCTGCGTTAGCCGCAGCAATAGGGATCAAAGACGTCATCCGCTTGGCAATTTTCTGGCCGTAGGTCAACGTGTTGGGGTAGTTCGGGTTCTCAGGATCAGAGAGTGCAATACCGCGACGCGCCTTTTCCAAAGCGTTGGGGCCGCCGTAGTAGTACGCCCCCGCCAGCACCGGGTCACCATTAGCCGCGCGGTAGCCTTGCAAGCCATAACGGATGCCGGCCCGCATGTTGTCCATCGGGTTGTCGATTCGCATACCCTTGTCAGCAACCGACTTAAATGTTTTAGGCATCACCTGCATTGCGCCCATTGCGCCACGATTCGAAGTCGGGGCAGTCTTCTGGCCCGACGCTTCCTGCCCATGCAAGGCCATAAGGAATGCCCGCTCACGGGGGTCGCGCACGCCCTCGGCGTCCAGCGCAGCGGCAAACATCTTTGCGCCAGAGGCAGCCTCAACTTTGTCGCCCTTGGCAAACGCAATAATGCCGCCGTCGGCAAAGTTCATGTCCCCAGCGGGGAGCTGGCCGATGCCGGTATCCTCAGGCAACGGCTGCGCTTGCGGAGCCATTGCAGCCAACGCTTGGTCCGCCACCTTGGGCGGCTCGGGCATACCTTGCGGTGCTTGCGCGGAATTGCGCAACTCTTTGCGCCGGTTGGATTCCGCCACAGCCAGAGCCATGATGTACGGGTCTTCTTTGTGCAGCGCAGCATACTTCTGCAATGCCTGATCCGGCAGCTTGGCCAGCGTGGAAGTGATTGCGTTGACGTTCAGCATGGCGAACCTCAGATTTTTGTGTAGGCCAACTCAGCAAGGCCGGCGGCTTTACCCTTGGGCGCTTTGATCTTGCCGCCCTTTGCAACTTTTTGGCTTAGGCCATAGGCGGTAGCCCCCGCACCCGCAAGCTGCGCGGCGGTATTTGGGCCGGGGCTGTACATAGATTGCACGGTTCCCATCGGTGTGCCGCGCAGGATGTTCGACATGAACTCAAGCTGCTGGTACGGATAGCGCTGCTCTGCTGCGTAGTCCTGCATGGCGGCGTTGATACGCGCCTGATCCAGTTGTTGCTGTTGCGTGCCCAACTGGTTTTGCAAACCGATGATGTCCTTTTGCTGCCCAAACTGTTGCTGGCCAAGCGTGCCCAACTGCCCCGCGCCTTGCAGCGCTGCTTGCAGGTTTTGAAGGCCGTAGCCCGCGCCGTACTGGCGCGACTGCTCACGAAGCTGCTGCTCGGTGTTGAATTGTTGTTGCGCCCGGTCAAACGCTTGCTGGTAG
>Ga0070745_1002062_pt1 | contig 10944 bp, 9 predicted proteins | sample VirMetDEL_Mar_4_FD_77438 | JGI IMG/M metagenome (GOLD analysis project Ga0070745, IMG submission 77438) | Aqueous microbial communities from the Delaware River and Bay under freshwater to marine salinity gradient to study organic matter... | ecosystem: Environmental > Aquatic > Marine > Coastal ...
CAGCGATTTCTTGTATAACTATCGAATCGAAACCAAGACGGGCAGCACGCAACCGCTCTATGCACAGTTAGAGCGTGATCGAACGATGGCGTTTGTCTCCTATGCGGCGCAGCGTCCTAACTATGACCAGATGGAAATAGATAAGCTGGCCGCTGTTGCTAACGGCATACAAGATGTGGACACGGTTATACAAGACCAGAGCAATGTGGAAGCAGAACGCGCTGCACAATACGAGAATGACCGGGTGATGCAGGGTGAACCCATTGAAGTGCTGCCGGAGCAAGACCACGAAGCGCACATGGGCGTTCACGCGCAATACCAGCAGCATCAGGTCTATGTGCAGCTGCAAATGCAAGCACAGGCGCGCGATATGGTTGGGCAGCCAGCCAATCCACAAGCCATACAGCAGTTACAGGTACTCGATCAGCAGATGCAGCAGCATATGCAGCAGCATCAACAGGCCGCACAGCAATCACAGCAGGGCGAAACTGGGCCAGTTAGTGCAGGTCGAGCCGCTGCAGCTAGTACAGGCGAAACGGATCTAATGGCGCAGGTGCGATCAAACGCGCAGCGCACATCGGATGTGATAGAGGCACAGGCGCGTAGCTAATGAACCGATTTAGCGGTGACATAACGCCGGCATTTGCATCTGACAATCGTGGGATGCAACCGCTTACAGACGAGCAAGAGCGTTTACAGCGATTGTTGGAAGCGATCATACTGAAAACGCCGGGTGGCGTAGCTAAGTCTATAGGCGAAGGCATACAGACAGGCGTTGATGTGGTCGGGTCGATTGGTCAGCTGGACAAGGCAGAGCAGTTAGGCCGGCAAGCAAGGCGCACATTACCCGACATCGTTTCTGCGGTAACGCAGCAGCCTGGCGCAGTGGCAAGCGCATTGGGTCAGGGATTAGAGCAAGATGTGTTGGATAAGGGGTTAGGCGCATTTGTAGGTGTAGAAGATGCTGTGCCAGTGGTAGGGAAAGCCGGCAAGCTAATGGGCGGCATAGGCGCAGCAGCAATGATGAGCAAGATGCCGAAGATGTCGAAAGCGGCGCAAGATATACTTGATGCGTCGAAACCGGCTAATGATTTTTATGATTCAGTTCTTGCTGAAATGGAAGATGGCCCATTAAAAGATGAATTGTTAGCTGAAGCAACACAGTATAGAACAAGACAAAATGAATTAGCAAAGTTTGTAAACGAAACAACGCCAGCACCTGCACGCGTCAAATTTAATATGGGATCTGATGGGAGTGGGCCGGCTCAGTTACTTTTAACAAAGTCGGCAAAAGAAAAAGGTAAGTGGCAAGGCACAATAGTAGACGAACAAGGGCCATTTACACATATCAGTAGGTCAGAATATGGCGATGTAGTGAAGGAGTTGTCCCGAAGTTTTCCACAGATCATAGACAATCTGAAAAACGCAGAAATAATTGATTTGGATGCGTTGAAACCAGTAAACAAGGCCAATACTCAAACACTTGTTCCGAAACCTGCAATAACGGACAGAGGGCGGCGCAATGTAGAGTTAGCACAAGAACAAATTGCTGCCGGCGAGACACCAGGCGCATCAGTTAAAGCAAAAATAGCTGAATCTAATGCAGAGATAGAAAAGATTAGAAAAGAAATACAAGAAATAATACCAGAAGAAGAAGAGCAATACAGATTTAACATTATTTTAAATCAATTTAAAAACGGCGAAACAACAGAGTATGAACTTTTAAGGCAACTATCAGAAGAGTTTATTGCTGCTGATGATGTCGAGTTGTCAGGTCAAGGGCCAGCCAAAAAACTGTATGATTTAGCACTACAAGAAAATGTTTTAGAAACACGATCCATAAACAGTGATTTTATTGATCAATTAGATGATGCAGAAAAAGCGCGTCTTGATCGAGCGGTGAAACAGGGATTTGACATAGATGCGTTTCATGGAACAAAAGGTGAAATAAAATATTTTGATCCAGGTAAATTGGGAAAAGGAACAAAAGCACCAAGCGCAAAACAAGGGTTTTTCTTTAGTGCTGATCCAGCTACTGCTGAAGTTTATACTGAAACAGGTAAACTAAGTGAGATACAACCAGAGAGATACGAGCAGTTAAAGCGGTCTTTTAAAAATCCATACATGGAAGAACGCATAAAAGACACAAATGAACGATACAACCAACTTTTACAAGATGGCGACATGAAAGAAGCAATGTTTTTGTATGATGAACTTCAAGATTTGCAATTTGAATACGATTTCGACAGGCATCATGAACTAAATATGTCAGGTCAGTTAGGGCAGAATATTATGCCTGTTAAATTAAAGCTGGAAAATCCATTAGAACACGATTTTGAAGGTTCGTCGTATCGGGAAGTCACATATGATAACTTGCTTAAAAAGGCGCGTGATGCCGGCCACGACGGTGCGATATTTCGCAATACAACAGATGGTGCGGGTATCACAGATATATATGTGGTATTTGAACCAGACCAAATACGCAGCAGGTTTGCAACGTTTGATCCAGTAGATAAGAAAGCGCGCAATCTTATCGCGTCTGCACCGCCAGTTTTATTTCCATTAGGCGTAAGTTCCGCTGCAGCCGCATACACAGCTAACGAAGAATAGAAATGCCAACACATAACTACATATGCGGATTAGGCCATGCTGAGATGGATGTGTATTACACAGGCCAGCCTATGAAGAAGCGCGAATGTCCAGAGTGCGGCGAGAAATCGACCATTAACTTCGGCTCGATGGGCGCATTTAATAGGCTGATGTCTACGCAGGGCCATAACCAAGCAATGCCTGACCCACAGACGGGTATGTATTACGAAAACGCCACAGACAAGCGCACTAAGTTGAAGGCGTTAGGGTTAGAAGAGGGCGATCAAAAGACGCGCAGTCAAATCGAGGCTGAGACATTTGATGCACAGAAAGCGCAGATGGAAAGGCGCGCCGGCGCACAGACGTTGGCAGCCGACAGTGTTGAAGAGATCATGGAACAGATTGATTGGGACAAGGTAGATAAGGGCGCAACAGGCGATCTAAACAGAAGCGTAGACAGTCCAGGGTTGTTTACGGACAACAACGACTAAGTAGTATTTACAATGTGACCACGCGGTCACACACAACATAACGCGCTGGCCGTGCCGGGTCAGTGGGGGTTACGGCACTAATCCCTGCACCGGCATAGTTGGCGCGTTTTTTCATGTAGAGGTGAGTATGACGGAAGTGGCAATAGACCCAGCCGTTTCGGAAGGGCAGACGACTGAGGGAACCGGTGAAGGATCTGTAGAACCCATTAATGAAATGGGCCTGGGGATGCTGGATCTGGATCAACCCCGAAGCGACCCCGAAGAACAGAGTGCAGGGCAGACTAATGCTGAAGAAGTCGAAGTAGAAGAAAGCGCATCATCGCGCAATTCAACAAATGACGACCTATCTCCGTTGGAGCGTGATCGTCGGGAGGCAGACAGATATTTCACACAGTTGAAGCAGCAGCACGATCAGTATGTTGCACAAGAAACGGCCAAGCTTAAACAGCTACAAGAGCAACAAGCGCAACCGCAAACGGTGCAGCAGCAGACCATGCAAGATGCTGAATCACTACGGCGTGCAGCCATGCAAGCAACAGATGCAGAGCAGCAGCGTTCATTAATGGAACAGGCAGCTGGCATCGACTATGTGCATAACTTGATCGGCCAAGAGATACAACAGGCACTACAGAAAAATGGGTTAGACCAAGTAGGCCAGTTGCGTCAGGTGGTCGAACAGCTGCAGGGCCAGAACCAAGCACAGATGCAGCAGCGAATGCAAAAGCAAATAGCTAAAGTGGTAGAGGTGTTTGGGGAAGATATCGGTAAAGATGTTTCGACATTGCGGTTTATTGAGCGAAACCGGGACGCGTTGAACGAGGTGAATCCGAAAACGGGCGAAAACTGGACATTGGCCGAGTTAGTTGGTCAGTGGACAGGGCGCACTGCGGAAGAAGCGAGGGAAGCGCGAGAAACGCAGCGCACACAACGGCGTAATGCCAAGTCTGGTGCGGCAACGCGTGGACAGTCAACGGGCGCGCGTAACACGCAATCGAGTGGTGTTATATCAAAGTCTACCGCCTTAGACGAAATACGCCAGACGTATGAATAGGCATATAACGAGGTAAAACAATGGCACAGACCACAAGTGAAGTATGGGATAGTCGCTGGTCGTCGACTCGTCGCACGATTGAGCCGGCGCAGATCGACAATATTTTTGAGCCGTATAATGTCATCGACGCACTAAGAAAGCGCGGTGGCGGCTCTTTGATGGTGGATGGCGGTGGGAAGGAAATTCAGGTCATTCTTGAATCGAGTGCTGGCACGGCTGAAGCGTTCGATAAGTATGATCCGCTTTCCAAGTCTCCGCGCGATCCGTTTGAGAGTGCGTTTTACAAGCGGCGTTACTACGCTGTTCCCATCGTGTTGAGCGATACGGAAAACTGGGAAAACAGCGGTGCAGAAGAGGTGTTTGAGTTGTTGAGTGCGTTGGGTGACAACGCCATGAACAGCTTGCTCAAAACCATCAACGAAGACGCGTGTGGCGCGCAGTCTGGCAAGTCGATGCTCGGTTTGCAGGACTTGATTGCAGATGCCGGCACGGGTACGATCGGCGGTATTGATTCTTCTACCAGCACGTTCTGGCAGAACCAGAAAGATACCACTGCTACCACGTTCTTGTCGCAGACGACTACCAACATCTTTGACGGTATTACGCGTTTTAATGCCGTGATGGATTCGATTCGCAAGCAGGGCGGCAAGACGGACGCAATCTTTACGACCTACTCGATTGCCGGCGCGTATCGCGTTGCACTAACCTCGCAGGGATACGTTGAGTTGAACGGCACGCAGCTTAATGGCTTGAACGGTCAAGAGTTTCCGGCCTACATGGGTGCTGCAATCGTAGCTGACAACGACATTGCCGCTAATCACGCTTACTTCGTGGACAAGCGTTCGCACCAGCTGCGTGTGATGCGCCAGGCGAACTTCAAGAAAACGCCGTTTGTATCGTTGCAGAGCAGTGGGCAGTTGGGTCAGTTGGCCTATATGGTTGCCGGCGTGCAGCAGATTACGAACAACCGCCGTCGCTTGGGCGTTGCCACGAATATCACCGGCATTTAAGAAAGGAAAGGTGACTATATAATGGCTACTTGGAAGATGGTAGGAGGGGCGACGTTCAATCAGGACATTGATGAAACGTCAACCTATCAGGAAGCACCGTTAGGGACGCGTGTACAGGCGCGCGACATTGACAATCCCGGATATGGAACGAGCGAATTTGTTTACGCTGTAGGCGTAGCAAGCACCGCTGCCGGCGATTTGGTGTTGATTGATACGAATGGATTTACCACTACGCGCGCGTCTGCCAATGGTGTGGGCAAGTGTGGTGTAGCGATGTCGGCTAACGTTGCAAGCCAGTATGGTTGGTATTGCGTTGACGGCACGGTTGAAATCACCAGCGGTGATGTGGCCGATGGCGCGCAGCTGTATCTGACCTCAACGGCGGGATCGGTTGACGATGCGGTTGTAGCTGGCGATGTCATTTATGGTGCATACGCTGTTGCTGATGATTCGGGCGGCAAGACGCTTTCAAGCATCTCGCACCCCTTTGTCAACAACGTAAGTAACTAAGCAGTGAAAACGGGCCGGTAGGGGAGCAATTCCTTACCGGCTCACACATAACGAAAGCAAAACATGGCTAAACGTAAGAGCAGTACAGTAGATGCGGCATACGATCACATGGGTCAACCTATGGGTGCAGCTAAAGGCGAACCAAACCCAAGTGCAGTGGAAAAGGTCGAAGAGGCGAACGATTTAGAGCCGCTGGTTGATGTAGCACAAGAAAAGCCGGCAAAGGCTAAGATCAAAAAGCCTAAAAGCATCGTTGAGCAGATACTGGCAGAGGCGCAAGAAAACCCTGCGGTAGTAGAAGGGTTGGCAGATCTATTGGCCGGCAATGAACGCACGCGCTCGATGTTTGGTTTACAGGCTGGCACAGGGCCGGCATTAGGCGATTACAGCAGGGACTACACGAGTGAACCAGCGTTGCGTGTGTTTGGTGGTGTAGAGGTAGCACACCCCAAAGGGTTTACCCCATTGCCCCCCGGTTGGTTGCCAATGTATAAGGGGCAGGGCGGCGATGATACGAATGACCCTGCATTAGCTGTGAAAGACGGCAAGGGGCAGCCAGTTAAGACGGAGCGATACAAAGAGTGGATTGACCATCATAAGAATGGCACGAAGATGGACAGCAATGTGCGGTTTGATATTGCTGCTGAAGAAACCATGCAGCACGACCAGGGTGTAGAGTTGGCTTAATGCAGATACCCCGGCAATCGCCAAACATTGCAGGGCAGGTTAAGCAAGCAACTACGTTTGGCACGGTTGCACAGTTTGATGTAGTAGAGATAGGGCAAGTGCTACAAGCACCGACATTAACCACAACCGAACGCAATGCGCTTACGGCATCGAATGGCTGGATTATATACAACACAACAGACGATCAGCTACAGGTGTATAAGGGCGGCGCGTGGGTAAACATAACCACATCGTAGACTATGAATGACATTAGACGAAGGTATCAGCCTGGTATTAGATCGCGTAGGGTTGGATAGTGGCAACACATCGTTTAAGAATCGCGCGCGCAAATATCTAAATCTGACAGCTGTTGAAATATCAAACCTGCTCAAGTGGTGGTGGTTAGACCGTACGACCACGTTCAAGACTACGTTGACGTTTGTTGTTTCGTCTGCCAGTGGCACGTTTACCGTGGGCGAAACGGTCACAGGTGGGACAAGTGGTAAGACGGCCATTGTGGATTCGCATGACACTACCAACAATCGGCTGTATGTCTATAGCGAGTCCGGCACATTCACGGCAACTGAAACGCTTACCGGCGGCACAAGCGGTGTAACGGCCACGTTTGATTCGTCTTCTATAACGCGCGTTTACACACCTGTAGACGGGGCGGTCACTGCATGGTGGTCGTTTGTCAACGAAACAGACGAATGGCCGTTAGAGATCGTCGGGCCGGATGAATACGATATGTCGGACGAAGACCGAAGTCTTACCGGCAACGTATATAAAGTATTTATAGGCGGCGTTGATACGACTACGGGGTATCCCACGATTGAACTGTATTACACGCCATCGGATACGAACGTCACGATCCGGGTCAGATACCAGATTGCCATAGCTGAATGGAGCGCATCAGACGACAACAAAACATTCCTCACGCTGGGTTTCCCACAAATAGCTGAGTCTGCGCTTGTTTACGGTGCATCGAAGCTGTATTACGAAGAGAAGGGGGATGAGTCAGGCGCGCAGCGCGAAGCTGCAGAGATGGCGCGCGTAGTGCGGCTGATGATGAAGGCGAACCTGGCGCAACAGGGCAATCGTCGGTATCCGGCATCTGATCAGCCATACGCATTTATTGTACGCACCGATAACTCGTTGGTAGTAGAGGCCGGCTAATGCCCATAGCTGCAGAGACTATTAAATACGGGCCGTGGACGCAGGGCGTGCGGTATGATTTGGCTGCTGAAGATATAGGGCCGAACGGGTTGCGCGATATGCTCAACACGCGTCTGACACAAGCGGCATCGGTTGAAAAGGTGTTGGGTGTCAAAAGCTATGAGAATGCCAGTGCAATAGCCGGCACACCCACACTTACAGCCTGTGGGCAGTTTCGTGCGCCATCGAGCGGCACAGAGTATGTGTTTATTGTCGCTGGTGACAAGATGTATTACTACAACAGCGGTTGGACAGATATAACCGGGTCTGTCACGATTACAGCTGGGGATGATAACACGTTTCAATGGGTGCGCGCGTTTGACACGCTTATTCTGACCAATGGCGTGAATCCTCCAATCAAATGGACAGGGACGGGCAACGCGGATGTGTTGGATGTGGACAGTCGGTTTACTACAGCCGAACACGTTGCATTTTTTGATAACCGTGTGTTTTGTGCTAACACAAATGCAGACAAAGATAGGGTCTGGTATTCAGATGCCGGCGATCCAGAAACATGGGGCGCATCGTCTTTTTATAACTTGGGTTCGCCAGTAACGGGTTTACAGCCATTACAAAACGCGTTAGCAATCCATACAGAAGATTTCATATCTATTCTACTGCCTACCGGCAACGCGACCATTCCATACCAACTACAGCAACGCACTACAACAGATCCACGCAACCCACAACAAGGTGGCACACTATCGGGCCGTGCTGTTGTAACGATTCCCGGCAACGCGCAGGTGTTCGTACTAGAAGATGGCGTGTATATGTGGGCCGGCGGCGAAACGGTTGAAAAGGTGTCCTATGCGCTGGATGAGGGATACTGGCCGAATCTGTCAAAGAATCGGTTACACCAATCGTTTGCTGTGTATTACGCAGACGAAAATGAGGTGTGGTTTTGGCTGCCGAACGACAATACAAACTGCAATGAAATAATGGTGATGTCACTGCGGCATAGGTACGTGGATGACGTTTCCGGGCAGACGCGCTTTGCGTGGTATGGGCCGTTGAATGGTGCAGGGACAACCTTTGAACGTAACTGTGCCGGCATCATAGACGACAAGCCGCACGCAGGGAACTTTAACGGCAAGCTGTTAGATCATGCACCGGCAGCCTATTACAGCCATGAGGGTGCAGCATACGACACGCATTTTGAAACATCTGCACCAGCACCGTTAGGCGGTGACGTTGATCTGAGGTGGTTGTATGCACGGACATACTTTGATGCGTTGGGTGCATATACGCTCGGTGTGCAGCAAGAATCACAAGGGGTGGGTGGAAACACGACTACGTTGACGACTACGGGCGGCGGCGGTGTGGTGGATTCGTTTACTCTGGGCGTAGATGCTGTAGGAACCAAGCGCATGGTGTCAAAGGATATTGATCTGAAGGGATACGATCCACACAGCAGTTTGAAGTTTACCAACAACACGAAAGATGAACCCTATAGAATACGCCGTACACATCTACAGTTTAAGGTCATTGGGCGGCATAGGAAACCAAGAGCAGGGGTTAGCTAATGAATATGTACGGGCCGGCAAACATGAACCCATTCAACTACACCAAGCCTAAGCAACAAATGTCTGCAGCGGATTATTTCAGCATGACAGGTAGTGGTAGCGGCCAAAATAGCATGGCTGCTATGTATAGCGCGTTGGGGTTGAATACAGGGCCTATTGGCGCAGCGAACACAGCAGCAACGCTTCGAAATAGTACACAGCAAAGTGGAACGAATCCGTTTGCCGGCAGAAGCATGGCTGATGCAATGGGGGGCATAACACCGGGTGTGCCACAAGGTGCTGCTAATACCAATTTTGTTATGGGTGGTAATGCCGGTCAGGTCATGAATAGGCCAACGAGCAGTGCATCTGCAACGGGTTCGATGGGTGGCAATGAGGCATATCGGACGCAGTTTAGCCAATCGCCTGTTCAGACAACGGTGGCTGATCCGAACCAGCAATACCGGGACAATTTTAGTAGTGGTGCAGTCCAGACGGTAGCAACAGCACCAAGCTATGCAGATATGGGGTTTACGCCAGGAGAAATATTAGGCACAGCTAATACTGCGTTTGTGATGCAGGGCCAAGCAGATACGCCATTAAACGCACCGGCAGATCTAAGTGGGTTTAGTGGTAGCACAGGCATAGGCGGCGGCGGTGGTGCGATGGGTGGCCGTGAATCGTACGCAGACGCGATGGCGCGTCTTGGCCTTACACCTGGCACTGCAATAGGTGAGGAAAATATAACAGCATCGAACCTTAATAACGTGCAGGGCGAAACGATGTCTGATGCGATGGCGCGTCTTGGCATTACGCCCGGCACTGCCGTAGGAGATTACAACCAATCACGCGCAGACCTAACCCGTATTGATCCAGTTGATATGACTGGTGCGACTGCAATAGATACGGGAACGGGAGTAGCAACGCCGTATAGCGCATTGGGGTTTGATGACGCATTGAAGGTGGGAACGGGAACAGGGATCGGCACAACGCGCAACGATTACGGTGCGATGGCAGCTGACCAAGCACTGTTGAACCAAGTGCGTGCCGGCAAGCTGGTAAACACAGACTCAGCTTTAACAGATGCAGCGCAGCAGAACGTATTAGACCGGCTGCAGGGCGATCCGTTGGGGTCTGGTGCTGACTTAAACGCGGCAATGGTGGCGGCACGAAACAGGCTGAACAATACGGGCGTATCGCTCGATACCAACCTTACCCAACAGGCTGAACAAGCCATACTTGATCGCTTGAGTGGTGGCAGCAACCCACTTATAGAGCAACAGCGTGCAGACTTTCTACAGCGCAGCGAAGACCAGCAACGACAATTACGCGAAAACTTAAACCGCTTGGGTGTGCTGCGAAGTGGCGATACGGCAGAGGCGTTTGGTGATTTTATCGGGTCGCGTGAACGCACATTAAACGACATAAACGCATTAGGGTATGACCTACAAACACAAGCGATCAATGACGCGCTGAACTTTGAGGGTAGGCGCGACAATCTGCGATTAGCCAATGAGGATTTGGCAAGGGCAGCTATTGGCGATGTGGCCGGCCTATCAGCGCAGATGGACAACAGGCAAGCATTAGGGGCAGGTCTTGCCGGCGATGCAATATCTCAAGCATTAGGGTTGCAGACGCGCGTAGATCAGCTTGGGTTGGCAGATCAAGAGATGCAGCGACAGGCGCGCGCAGATGTGTTTGGCCGCCAGGGTCAGCTTGCTCAGTTAGAGACTGAACGCTTGGGTCGTCAGCTGGCAATGGACGATGCCAGTAGGCAAGAGCGTGGATTACAATCCGACTTAGTTACGGCTGAACTGCAGCGCAGGTTGGCACTAAGTGGCGATCAACGTGCTGGCCAGGCATTGGGCAGTGACCTTTCGACAGCAGCACAGCAGCGTCAACTGGCAGCA
>Ga0070745_1002068_pt1 | contig 10926 bp, 10 predicted proteins | sample VirMetDEL_Mar_4_FD_77438 | JGI IMG/M metagenome (GOLD analysis project Ga0070745, IMG submission 77438) | Aqueous microbial communities from the Delaware River and Bay under freshwater to marine salinity gradient to study organic matter... | ecosystem: Environmental > Aquatic > Marine > Coastal ...
CCTGGACTGCCGCTCGAGGTGGGAGCCCAAGTGCAAAGCGATGTAAGAAATCTCGTCATCGTTGATGACGATGTCTTTTTCTCGTTGGATTTGGCTCGCGATAAACACGGCGACGTCGTAGATCATCGGGTACGAAGTCTTGATAGACCGCACGAGGGGGTTGCGCGAATAGGAGTTGTCTTGAGCCCTGGCGACGAGATTGCCCACGTGCTGAGCGAGCCGAACTATAAACGACTCGTCGTTGAGGTCAACGAGATACTCTTCCCGCACTTGAGCGACGATGCGGCGCACCGACTCAAGTTCGTCGTCGAGCACATACTTGTCGACAACGACATCGAGAGGTTCGTTGTGGCCGGGCGTAATGACGCGAGTTGTCAGGAGCCGTGAAATGTATCTGAGGTCGACATCGCTCAACGACACCTGAAAGTGGTTTGTTATCAAGGTCGCGAGAGCATCGGGGATCGGGCCAAGATCTCGAGGATGCGCTGGGTCCGTTGGAAGGTCTTCTCCGCGCCGTACTACGCGATCAACCGCAATGGCGACGTGAAGAAGTACGCCATTGATGCCGTACTCGTTGACAAAATAGCCTTGAGAGTCGAGCAACTCGATGAGGCTCGTCTTGAAGGCGCCAAGGTCTTCTGAACCGAACTCTCGCTGCACTCGCTCGAGTTCAAGAAAGCCTTGAGCGCTTTCAGCTTGAAACAGCCGGCTCAGCAGCCTTCGGTGGTCAGCTTCCGAACCCGTGAGGGCAACACTGCTTCCCTTTCGAGTGAGGCTGAGACCCGCTTGCTCCCCGAGTGTCTTTACCTTGCGCAAGTCTGACTCGATCGTTGATTCGCTCACCCACAGGTTCTCGGCCAAACCGTAAATGTCGAGCCCGCCGGGCGACTCGGTAAGCCGCCTAACGATGTGGTGCACACGGTCTCGTGGTGTGCTCGCGGTTGTGTCGCGCTCGTGGCTGCCACTCACAAACTCGGCGTAAGCCTCACGATTGAGGAGGTACCCGCTCGTTGACGCGGAAATTATGGGGAGAGGATGTGCGGCAGACTTTGCTGCAGTCACATAGCTACGCACGCTGCGGGTAGTGACACCAAGGATCTCCGACAGTTCACTGGCCGTCACGGCCCCGTCGGACTGCGCTAGGTGTTCTAGCAGTCGCTCGTACTTATCGCTCATTGACTGCCATGTAACCACGACTTGGCACGTGCGCGCTCGTTCAGGACAATTCCTTCCGGGGGGTGCGGAAAGAGGCTTGTTGGACACTCACCCGCTGCGCTTTCAGTATGGAACACATTGAGCGGCATTTTCTGAGCCCGCCAACCACAAGGAGGTGTTCCGTGACACGCGCGCTTATTGTCTGTTTCGCCGGAGCATCCAGCACATTCCTTGCCTCCCGATTGCGTACCTTGGCACTCGCCCGGGGCGTCGAGATTGACGTCTCTGTCGTCGCGCTCAGTGAACTCGCCTCGAACCTAGGCGATGAGTTCTCTGGAATTGTTCTCGTCGGCCCGCACATGCACACAGACTTCGACCTCATCGCCGCGCGGGTATCTGCCGCTGGCGGTTCCGCCCTATTGTTGCCGCAAGAGGCGGCAAGTCCTGCAGGTGCCGAGACGGCCCTCGAACTCATCGTCGATTACCGCAATAACGAGATTCACCCAAACAAAGGAACACTCAGTGCCTGAACGTACCGTCGCTATCGCATCTGCCCAGGGCCTCCACGCGCGCCCCGCAGCACTTTTTGTTGAAGAAGTCACCAAGTCTGGGCTCACCGTTGAACTCACTCGCGGAGAGAAGACTCTCAACGCTGCGAGCATCCTCGGTGTCATTTCTCTCGGAATCTCTCAGGGCGACGAGATCATTCTGCGCGCCGAAGGCGACAACGCCGATGAGGTTCTCGACAAGCTTGTAGCAATTCTCGCTACCGACCACGACGCAAAATGAGCACAGACACTATTGACGAACCGCGAGAGCTTCGCGGAATAGGAATCGGTCGCGGCGTAGCCGTCGGGCCCGTGTTGCGGATGCCTGATCCTTTGCCAGAGCCTGTGGCAACACCCAGCACTATTGGGGCCGACGCAGAGAAGGTTCGCGTTGCTGGCGCCCTCGCGGCAACAGCCGTTGACATTCGCCTCAGGGGACAACGTGCCGGGGGAGCCGCGCAAGCGGTTCTGGACGCTCAAGCCTTTATGGCCGAAGACCCGAGCCTTCGCGAGAACATCGACACGATCATCGACGCGGGTTCGACGGCCGAGCGGGCAGTATTCGAGGCCTTCGTGGGCTTTCGCGATCTTCTCGTGAGCATGGGCGGCTACATGGGGGAGCGGGCTACCGACCTCGACGACGTATCTCAGCGAGTGGTTGCGCACCTCACGGGAGTTGCAGCCCCCGGAGTTCCCGACCCCGACTACCCCTACATTTTGGTTGCCCGCGATCTTGCCCCCGCTGATACAGCTCTCCTTGACCTCAACAAGGTCATGGCACTTGTGACGAGTGATGGAGGCCCCACGTCGCACACCGCGATTCTCGCCCGAGAGAAGTCGATCGTTGCCATTGTTGGAGTAGCCGGCGCCGGCGATGTCGTAGACGGCGACACCATGATTGTGGATGCCCGCACGGGGCTCGTGACGCTCGCGCCGAGTGACGCAGCTATTGCCGAAGCTAAAGCCGCTATTAGCGACATCGAGTCCGCTCCCGTGCTCACATCAGGGCCGGGCGCTCTCGCCGACGGCACTCCTGTAGCTTTGCTTGCCAACCTTGGCTCAGCAGATGGCGCACATCAGGCGCTCGAACTTGGGGCTGAAGGTGTTGGACTGTTCCGCACCGAGTTCCTCTTTCTTGACGCAAGCACCGCGCCGAGCATCGACGAGCAGCAAGTGCAGTACTCAGCGTTGTTTGAGGCTTTTGCCGGCAAAAAGGTTGTCGTGCGCGCTCTCGATGCTGGAGCCGACAAGCCGCTCTCGTTCCTCAACGATGCGCCAGAAGAGAACCCTGCACTGGGTTTGCGTGGCCTTCGCGCTTTGCGAGCCAACGAACCCATTTTGCGCAACCAACTCACGGCGATTGCTAAAGCGGCAGCCGAGAACACCGCAGAGGTGTGGGTCATGGCTCCCATGGTCTCGACGGTTGAAGAAACCCGGTACTTCACGGCAATAGCCCGTGATCTGGGAATCAAGGTTGCCGGGGTCATGATCGAGGTTCCTGCGGCGGCTCTTCTTTCTGACCACATTTTGGTTGATGCCGACTTTGCGAGCATCGGCACAAACGACCTCACGCAGTACACACTCGCAGCAGACCGGATGCTCGGCTCTGTGTCATCCTTCCAAGACCCGTGGCACCCGGCAGTGCTCAAACTCGTTCGTGAGGTCGGCACCGCCGGCGCGCAACTGTCGAAGCCCATAGGGATTTGCGGCGAGGCCGCAGCCGACCCTCTGCTAGCCGTTGTGCTCGTGGGGCTTGGCGCTACCTCCCTCTCGATGTCGCCGTCGGCTCTCGCCGACGTGCGTACCGAGCTTTCGCGATTTACCCTCGCGCAAGCTCAAGAATTCGCCGGTTATGCACTTTCGGCGAACAGCGCAGTGGAGGCCCGCGCCGCGGTTCTCACTGCAATCTCCTCCATCACAACAAGCACAACCACAGAACTGGAGCACAACTAATGACAACGACGTCACCCCCGAAGGCAGGCGCGCGCGTACACGTGCAACGCTTCGGTACATTTGTAAGCGGCATGGTCATGCCCAACATTGCGGCATTTATCGCATGGGGCTTCATCACCGCGCTATTCATTCAAACAGGATGGTTGCCACTGCTCGGCATCGACCCCGTGTGGGTGCAGCAGTTGGGCGGCTGGAGTGCTGACCCCGAGGTCACAAACACTGGTCTTGTCGGCCCGATGATCATCTACCTACTCCCGCTGCTCATCGCCAACACTGCAGGTCGCATGGTCTACGGCGTGCGCGGTGGAGTCGTCGGAACTATTGCAACGATGGGTGTCATCGTCGGTGCATCCATCCCGATGTTCCTCGGTGCGATGATCGTTGGTCCGAGCGCCGCATGGGTCATGAAGAAGATCGACGCTTTGTGGGCCGGCAAGATTCGCGCCGGTTTCGAGATGCTCGTCGACAACTTCTCGGCTGGAATCGTGGGAATGCTTGCAGCAATTGCATCGTTCTTTGTCATTGCTCCCGTCGTCACGGCGATCAGCAACTTCCTCGAAAGCGTTGTGAATTTCCTCGTCAACGCAGGACTCTTGCCACTCGCAAGCATCTTCGTTGAGCCAGGTAAGGTGCTGTTCCTCAACAACGCCATCAACCACGGTGTGTTCACGCCGCTCGGCACGATCGAAGCTCAAAAGACAGGGCAGTCGATCCTCTTCCTGATCGAAGCAAACCCTGGCCCCGGTCTTGGAATTCTTGCCGCATTTGCCATCTTCGGCGTGGGCATTCTTCGCGGAAGTGCACCAAGCGCGATCATCATCCACTTCATCGGTGGAATCCACGAGATCTACTTCCCGTACATCCTTGCCAAGCCCCTCCTCATCGTCGCAGCTATTGCCGGCGGTGCTACGGGCGTGCTCACCAATGTGATTTTCCAGTCGGGGCTCCGCGCTCCGGCATCACCAGGATCGATCATCGCGGTGATTCTGCAGACTCCTCCCGGCAGCTTCATCGGAGTCATCCTCTCCGTCATCCTGTCGGCAGGTGTCTCCTTCTTTGTGGCATCAATCATCATTCGAGCGTCACGCAAGCGTGACCTCGAAGCCGTTGCGGATGGCGACACCGCCCTTGCAGATGCTGTTGCAAGAAACGCAGCAAACAAGGGTGGTGACAGCAAGGTAGGTGCACTGCTCGGCCAGACCGGCGCGAGCACTTCCACGGCAACGGCTACCGACGTCAAAAACATCGTGTTTGCGTGCGACGCGGGTATGGGTTCAAGCGCTATGGGTGCGACAGTGCTAAGAAAGATGTTGAAGAAGGCTGGCGTCGACGACGTAACCGTCACCAACCTCGCAATTGCCAACCTCACGGGTGACGAAGACCTCGTCGTCACTCAGCAGAACCTCACGGAGCGCGCGCGGCGGCAATCGCCGAACGCACAACACGTGTCGGTTGACAACTTCATGAACAGCCCGGCCTACGACGAAGTCGTAGCCCAGGTTGTCGCACAGCACAAAAAGTAATACCCGTAACGCGGGGAAGAAAAGGAAACGACCATGAGCGGCAACGTACTCACACTCGAGCAAATAGTGCCGAGTGGTACAGCGACAACGCGCGAGGAAGCCATCAGCGAAGCTGCGGGCATCCTTGAAGCGGCCGGCGCTGTGACCGCTGACTATGAGCGCTACATGTTTGAGCGTGAGGCATCCATCACGACGTTCATGGGCAACTTCCTGGCCATTCCCCACGGCACGAACGAGGGCAAGGACACAATCCTTGCGTCTGCGCTCTCGTTCGTGCGTTACGACCCACCGCTTGATTGGGGTGGCAACGACGTGCGATTCGTTGTCGGAATCGCGGGCAAGGACGGCGGCCACATGGAAGTGCTTTCGAGCATTGCCATGATCTTCAGCGATGACGATAGTGTCGCCGCCTTGCTCGCGGCCACAAGCGCTCAAGAGATGTTTGATTTGCTCGGGGACGTGAACGAGTAGTGGCAACCAAGACTGCCGTGCACTTCGGTGCGGGCAACATCGGTCGCGGTTTTGTTGGGCTCATTTTGCACAACGCCGGCTACAAGCTCGTGTTCGCTGATGTCGCAGCTCCACTCATCGACGCTCTTGCCGCGACACCCAGCTACACCGTCCACGAAGTCGGAGTGGGTGCTCGCACGTCAGTTGTCGACGGCTACGAAGCGCTCAACAGTGCGACCCACACCGATGACGTCGTCGCACGGATCGCCGCTGCCGACGTTGTCACAACGGCCGTCGGCCCCACAATTTTGAAGTTTGTGGCCCCCGTCATCGCGCGCGGACTTGCTGCCCGCGACCCCAAACTCCCGAAGCTCGCTGTCATGGCGTGCGAAAACGCTATCGGTGCGAGCGCAACCCTCGGTGACTTGGTTGCTACAGAACTCGGCGACAACACCGCTGCGCTCGAACGCGCGATTTTTGCCAACACCGCGGTCGACCGCATCGTACCGACGCAACCCGAAAGTACGGGTCCACACGCGGCCATCGATGTGACCGTTGAGTCTTTTTTTGAATGGGTCATTGAGGCTACTGCCTTCGAGGGAGCACCGCCGGTTATCCCTGAAGCAAAGTTTGTTTCGGACCTCACGCCGTTTATCGAGCGGAAGCTCTTCACTGTAAACACCGGTCACGCAACAGCCGCGTACAACGGCTTTCTCGCGGGCGCTCATGGCATCGCCGAAGCTATGGCCATGCCAGCCGTTGCCGGCGAAGTGCGTGCGGTACTCGCCGAGACCTCAGCTCTGCTCATTGCCAAACACGGTTTGAGTGAAGCCGAGCAGCTCGCCTACGTAGCCAAAAACCTTGAGCGGTTCGAGAACCCTGCCCTCGACGATTCCGTCGTGCGTGTCGGACGTCAGCCGCTGCGCAAACTCTCACGCAACGAGCGTTTCGTGGGACCTGCCGCGGCTCTAGCTGAGCGGGGGATGTCCGCAGAGGCCCTCGTTCGCGCGATGGTTGCTGCCACCACGTTTTTTGACACCGACGATGAGCAGAGCGTGGAGCTGAAGAGCCTGCGTGAGTCTCTAACGACCGAAGAGTTTGTTGCGAAGGTCACGGGCCTCGAGCCCACCCACCCGCTTAGCGTGGCGTTTGTGGCCGCACTCGGCGCCTAGGAAACCGTTGACCGGTTTCGCGCCGCAGCGGTACCTTGCAGCGCGACCTAGCTGCCAGGGGGAGTTTCGGCGTACTTCTCGATGAGTTGTGAGACCTGAGCTTCCGCTTCAGCATCATCCACCAGGCTCCGGTCGATAGAAATATCCACCAGGTTGCCTTCGATTGCCGAGCGAGCCGTTGGTAACTCGCCAGGGCTGAGCCACCACACAACGCCAGTAGACGTGCGACGTTCTTCCCAGTCGCCGCGCTCGTACGCACCCACAGTTTGTGGCCCCGACGCAGCCCATGCCGCACCGGAAACAACGACGACTGCTGCACGAGCCAGAGAGTCCGTCGGGAGGCTTTCATACCCGCATCTCGAGTACAGCGGGTCGACGTAACTCGCATCGTCGATTTTTGTGAAAGTGAAAGACTGCAGATTTCCGGCGAGTTCACTAGCGAGCTTCTCGCAGAGCTCGGTGCCGTCTGCGCTCATGTCGGGCGCAGTCCACGTTTGGGTTCGATCTCCGGCAGCAGTCACCTTGCGGATGATGCTTTCCATGACGTCGATCCCGACTTTTTGCACGTCCGCTTCAGTACTGAAGGACCGCGCCTCGCTCGAGTCGCTGAAGTACAAGCCCAGAACGGTGTTGTCGAAAAATGCGTTGATCCTGCAATACCCTGTGCCGCTGCCGTATACCCCTCAACTGATCTTTAGTTGATCCGCCGAGGTGCCGGAAATCTCTAGAGAGTCACTGCCAAGGGCTTCGGGGAGCGAAGCGTAGTTCTGCGGGGCGTTGGGCGCCACGGTGAGCATGATGCCCGTGTCGTAGGCTCCGCCCGTCGCGTCGTCGCCGCCCCAGTGGCAATTGATGGAACCGCGCTGAAGGAGAATAATCTCCCGAGCGTCGAACGGGATTGTCGACTCATTGCGGCGCGCTTGGATCGGCGACAGCACGAAGGCTTGAGCCTCATCGACGCTGAGAATGCCTGGACAATCGAGGTCAAAAACCGAGATGGGACTCAGTGACGCAGAGGCCGGCTCCGGGCTCAACGTAGGGGATGGTGCAACCGCCGGTGGAGCTTCCGGTGCGCACGCCGTCAGGAGAAGCACGAGCGACGCAAGCACTGCGACTCTGGCGGAATGTGTCATATCGCTACGCTATCGAACGTACGTGTGTTCGGCTCAGCTAACCATTGCGACCCGGTAACGATCGTTTTAGGCGAGCCACGCCTCAACGTCGTCTACCGTGCGCGGGATGCCGACCGACAGGTTCTCGGCACCCTCGGCGGTCACCAGAATGTTGTCTTCGATGCGCACACCGATGCCGCGATACTCCTCGGGCACGCTCAGATCGTCGGGCTGGAAGTAGAGGCCCGGTTCGATAGTGAAGACCATGCCGGCCTCGAGCACGCCATCCATGTACATGTCGCGCCTGGCTTGCGCGCAATCGTGCACGTCGAGCCCTAGGTGGTGGCTTGTGCCGTGCACCATATACCTGCGGTGGAATTGCTTGTCGGCTTCGAGAGACTCCTCGGCGCTCACGGGAAGCAGGCCCCACTCGGCCGTGCGCGCCGCGATGACAGTCATGGCGGCCGCGTGGATCTCGCGGAACCTGATGCCGGGTTTGACTATTGCGAAAGCGGCATCTGCGGCCTCCAGAACGGCCTCGTAGACCTTCCGTTGGATCGGTGTAAACGTGCCAGACACGGGCAGAGTGCGAGTGATATCGGCTGTGTAGTAGCTCGCGAGTTCGATTCCAGCGTCGAGCAAAATGAGGTCACCTGGCACAACGGGGCCGTCGTTGCGGGTCCAGTGCAAAATGCACGCGTGCGGGCCAGAGGCGGCAATCGTGTCGTAGCCGACAGTGTTTCCCTCTGCGCGAGCCCGACGGTTGAAGGTGCCCTCCACGAGCCTCTCGCCACGGCTGTGGGCGATGATCTGGGGGAGGTCGGCAATGACGTCGTTGAAGCCTAAGCGCGTTGCATCCACGGCCTGACGCATTTGTTCGATCTCCCAGTCGTTTTTGACCAGTCGCATCTCGCTCAAGTCACGAGCGAGAACATCGTCGGCTTCGATGCCAGCGGCCACGCCTTCCGCTGAAGAGAACCGCGCAGCGTCGATCGTGTCGGTGAAGTCTCTGTCGGCTTCGCGAACCACGAGGGTCGTCACGTCAGCGTTTGAGCTGAGCACACTAACAACCTCGTCGAGTTCGGCGAGCCCACGAGCTTCGAGTCCGAGATCCGCTGCGACCTCGGTACGGCCTGGGCGAGCGCCCGTCCAAAACTCCCCAATCTCGGGGTTGGCATAAAACTCGTTGGAGTCGCGGCCGGCAGCCTCCCGAAAATACAGTGTGGCTTCGTGGCCGCCATCGGTCGGCTCCAAAACGAGCACACTTCCCGAGACAGTGTCTGCGCCCCAGCCCGTGAGGTGCGCAAAAGCTGAGTGGGCACGGTACGCGTAGTCAGTATCGTTGGAACGCTGCTTTGCCCCGCCGGCAGGAATGATGAGTCGCGAGCCGGGGTGCAGTGCCGAAATGCGCTCTCGCTGTTCGAGAGCTGCGGATGCCGCCTCCCGCGGCCCAGAAATGGCGACAGTGCGCTCGGCCCACCCCGCCGAAATGAAGTCCTGGAACCCCGTGGATGCTGGCGTGGTTGAACGATTGCTGGTGGCGCGTGGCGCGGTCTTCTGAGTGTCAGCCATGCCTACAAGTCTCCCACCCTTGGGCTGAATTGTCGCCGCGAGAACGCCCAGTCGCGAGCTCGGGGGTGTTAACCTGCGGGGCTGAGCTGCGCGATAACGGGGCGGTGGTCGCTGCCGTAGGCATCATGGGTTTCGACGACTCGCACTCCGGTGGTGCGCCAGTTTGACGTGTGCATGATGTGGTCGATGGGTGCGCCGAGCAGCGAAGGAGCTCTGCTGGGCCACGTGCCAACGGCGCCGTTGTTGGTGTCGAGGGCCGCACTGTCGCACTCTCCGATGGCGTGTTCCGGTGTTGTTGCGAGACCCGCGAAGTGGTCTGGGGTGGAGTTGAAATCTCCAGCCATGATGACGTTGTCTCCAGCGCACCGCTCGGCGAGCCACGCGAGGTCCGAGCGCCAGTTGTCCATTTGCCCTGGGATGGGAGCGACACTGTGCACGGCGAAGATTGTTGGCCCCGTGCCGTCGGTCGGTGTCGCCACAACCGTTGGCAATACGCTCGTCGTGCGGTCTTCCGCGACCTCATAGGTCCCGAGGTCTGCGCTGATGAGCACAGTTGTCGAGCGCGCTTTCGAAATCTGGTCGTAAGCAATCGTGTGTGACCACATGGGGCTTCCCACGTTGCCCATGATCGTGGCTACGGCGACGCCCGTCTCTCTCGTTGTTTCGGGGAGCACAACGATGTCAGCTTCTGCTTCGAGTGCGAGTTCGGCGATGACCTCCGCGCCTGGGGCATCACCGAGGGTATTCCAGGTGAGCACAACAAGATCGTTGTCGCCACGAGTTTCAAATGAGGTGTTTCCGAGCCCACGCGTAGCGAGAACAGCGCTCGACAACAGAACAAAGCCGATGAGCACGAGCGCGAGGCTCGCGGCAAAGCGACGAGCGCGAGCCGAGACCAGTGCGATCAGCAAGAAAGTGACGATTCCGGCGATAGCGATTGCGACTGCTGCGCCACGCAGCGACACGATTTGGGCAATGCCCGCGGCCTGCTGCAGGCCAAAAAGCTGCGGCCACGCACTCACGAGCAGAAAGCCCGCAAAGGCCAGCACGAATGCGGCAGCAAAGATTCGACTGGTCATGGCTTAGCGAGCCTAGACCAATACGATGGGAAGATGCCCAAACGCCCGATCGACTTGCACACACATAGCAGTGTGTCTGACGGCACCGAGACGCCCACACAGCTTGTCAGGGCCGCTGTGGCGGCGGGCCTGGGAACTGTGGCCATCACCGATCATGATTCGACGGCGGGCTGGCACGAGGCGTTTGCGGCTGCCGAGGGCACGGGCCTCACGATCGTGCCTGGCATGGAACTCAGCACGAACCACGGCCCAGCGAGCGTGCACATGCTCGCCTACCTTTTTGACCCTCTCAACGCTGAGATCGTCGCCGAGACCGCGAGAATTCGGGATGGACGACTGCACCGTGCTGAGCGCATTGTCGA
>Ga0070745_1002071_pt1 | contig 10910 bp, 14 predicted proteins | sample VirMetDEL_Mar_4_FD_77438 | JGI IMG/M metagenome (GOLD analysis project Ga0070745, IMG submission 77438) | Aqueous microbial communities from the Delaware River and Bay under freshwater to marine salinity gradient to study organic matter... | ecosystem: Environmental > Aquatic > Marine > Coastal ...
CAAAGAACTGTTGCAGAATATCAAAGTGGAATCGCTGCCGCTGCTGGAGTTAGTGGTGCTGCGGACCCAACAACACAAAATTGGACATATCAAGGAACATCTTCTGGCTACTCTGATTCTTATGATTCTGGCGATGGAGGATGGAGAATAGTAGATGCCACTACTTCTAATCCTTCATTATTTTTCATACAAACACTTTCTACTGATCAAATATACGACCTTATCAATAAAGATTGGTCTATACATTACAATGTTGCTCTGGACAAAGATGCTATTCAAAGAGATGGTACATCTGTAGTAGATTATTATTTAGCTCCAAATAATAGTAGACAAAATAATATGAGTATAATTATAAGGATTGCTGGTTATTTTCATTATCATATTACTTGGTATTTAGATGCGTCTAATCAAATTTTGATAGGTAATAATAACAATATCTCTGAAAGGTATAATACTGGCTATTATTTAGGTGGCATTAATCCTTTTCCCCAGTTCTTAAATGGATCAGCAATATATAATAAAAGTACCAATACTCTGCAATTATATTTAGATAACAATTATTTAGGAGATGTCTCTTTAAGTGGTTCTACTGCAGAAAATAGAGTATATATTGGAGCCTCGTCTTCAAGCGGACAAGGATCGGCCATATGGAATAGCTTTGCTTTAAAAAGCTACTAATTTTGGTGTATATATCATTATACCACAGGAGCATGATTATGGCGAATGATATAACACTAGCAATAAATTCTAACCCAATTAAAAATGGAACACTGTTGGTGCAGTGTAAAGCTACTGGGTTTTCTAGTAATGATACCTATAATCAGTATGTAAAAAATATTCCAACAATTAACAATATAGAATATAAATATGATGGAAGATTTGACAATCCTAGCTATTATTATGGCGGTGGCATAGGTTCAGTTAATGGAGGAGATGTTGGTGGTAGTGGATCAAATGGCGATAACGGCATCTACTATGGTGGAACATATGAGGGTTAAATCTGGTTACAGAACTAGTGAATTTTGGTTTACTTTAGTTAGTTTTATTTTTAGTGGACTATATTTAGCAGGCATTCTTAAAGAGAATGATCAAAAAGAACAACTAATAGAAATTATTTCCCATGGAGTAGAAAGCGTTATTTTAATTAGTGGACAAATATTTATTTTAGCTAAATATATAAGAGGAAGAAGCGAAGTTAAAAAAATTGCAGAAGAAGTGAAAATAAACAAAATAAATATAAATACTGCTTCAGAAGAAGAACTAATTATTATAAAAGGTATAGGCCCATCGTTGGCGTCTGCGATTGTTGATAACAGACCTTTTAATAGTGTTTCTGAATTAACAAAAATAAAAGGTTTTGGCAAATCTTTGTATAGTAAACTGCATAAACAATTAACGGTATAAAATTATGATAGAAAACCAAAAAGAAAAAATACTACAAACAGCAGAATTGATTACTGAAGAAACTAAGAAATCTTTGGAGGGTATAAAAACAATAGCTATAGGAGAAGCCTGGAAAATATTACAGTTAACAGTAGCTGGAATAGTTCAAATTATCGAAAACATAGCAAATGATTGGGAGGGTCAAGAAAAAAAGGCTGTTGCTATCGAGTATATAAATAATTTTTATGACAAAGTTTTTTCTGTAATAGACGTACCCTTTTTACCATCGTTTATAGAACCAATGTTTCATAAGTATATTAAAAAAATATTAATGATCATGACATCTTCTAGTATCGACGCAACAGTAACTATTTTTAGAACAACAGGAGTTTTCTTAAAGAAAGGTATATAATGAATTACACTGAAACATTCGAAGAGTTTGCGGCTAGATCTACTGTAACAGATTTAGCTTTATATGCTGGCGCAGCCATAATACTATGGATTTTGTTTAAAGAAAAGTTTCCATTTATGCAAAAGGGTTTGGGTGATATTGTAAACAAAGTAAAAACATTTTTTGTTAAACAACCAACAAATGTAGCAGCTGAAAAGCCTACTATTGTTGGCACTACAAATAAAACTAAAGAAGACTTATTCTTTGATTTGGTATCTAGCTGGAAAAATACAAGAGATTTGGCAAAAAAAAGTCATTGTGAAGCGGCTGTTAGAGTTGCAGATCAAATGTTTCCTTACCTTAGTCCCAGCGGATGCAATGAGGGTTAAATAATCATGAATAATAAATTTTTATTAATTTTAGCTGTTGTGCTTATATTTATTGGTGTTGTAAAACCAAAGATATTAAATGATATTGTGCCAAACAACAATAATAATGTTGTAGTTAATCCTAATCTCGATGTTGATATGCCTAAAGATGAAGTTTTGTTGGAAAAATCAAAACAGGTTATAAAAGCTTTTGACGGCAGCTCTTTTGATAAACATCGCGACGGTAAAAGATTAGCTCTGTTGTATTTAGATTTAGCAACATTGGTTGAATTAGATGGAAAACAAGAAGTTGTTAAAACAACTGAAGAAATTCGTCAAGCTAATTCTTTAGCTGGATCAATGTTGCGATTAAATTTAAAAGGTTCCTATCCTGGTCTATCAGATGCGGCTAACAATTTATTAATGTCGCAAATAGGCGAAGATATTGTTCCATTAGATAGCGATCTTAGAGCAAAAGCGGTCGATGCCTTGAGAGCTTTAGCTTGGGCTTGTTTCGAAGGTTCAAAATAAGGTAAAATATTATGCCAAGATTTTCTCCAAATGATTTATATAACAATTATCGTAAAGGTTTTTCTGGTTGTTTATGGGAAGAACATGTATACGAACAATTATTAGAAAATTCTAAGTATGCATATTTTAAAGACGGTGCCAGAAAAATTAAAAATAGCGGAAAAGGCAAAATTAGTACACCTTATAAAAGCGTTTTAAAATTTGATAAAAACCCATATAATGAAAGACAAACGACTGGAGATTGTGTTAGTCATGCAACACGTAATGCTTGTGATGTTTCTCGAGCAGTAGAAATAGATGTGCATCGCGATAGAGAGGCTTGGTTAGCAAGAGGCGCAACAGAAGCTATCTATGGCGCAAGAGGTCATGGTGGACAAGGTATGAGTTGTGCCAGAGCAGCTACTTTTGTTAGTGAAAGTGGTGGCATAGTAGTAAGAAAAAATTACGAGGGAGTGGCTGATTTTAGTAAGTATAATGGCAATATGGGCGCTAGATGGGGATCTAGAGGTTTACCAGACAATGTTATAGATGTTGCTAATGATCACCAAATTAAAACTGTGAGTTTAGTCAAAACGGTAGAAGAGGCTAGAGATGCTCTAGCTAATGGATATGGTTTATCTGTTTGTTCTAGTTATGGATTTAGTAACAAAAGAGATAAGCATGGTTTTGCTAGAGTTAGCGGCAGTTGGGCTCATGCTATGGCTTGGATAGCTTGTGATGATACAGGTGACGAGCCAGCATTTTTAGTACAAAATAGTTGGGGTAAATGGAATGATGGCGGTCATCCAGAATGGGGCAAGATACCAGACGGCTCATTTTTAATCCATGCGGATGTTGCGGCAGGGATGCTTAAACAGAACGGTTCTTATGCGTTCAGTCAATTCGACGGCTTTCCTGTTCAAAAACTTCCTTCTTATGGTTTTGAGGATTATTTATGAAATTTTTAGATAAAATAGCATTAAATAGATTAATTAGTATTATAGCTAATTTTATATTGGGAATACTAAGAATATTTGCGCCAAAGTCTGTTGATGATATAGAAGTACCAAAACCTAGACGTAGAATATTTCCCTGGTTATGGAGAAAATCAGATGACTAAATTTGTAGCATTATTTTTAAGTACTTCTGTATTGATAGCCGCTTCCGATTATGGATACAATGGCTCAACTACGGCAGTAGTTACTTTGGTGGGTGGTGTTATTAAATCTGCTCATGTAGACAAAGAAAAAAAATACCCTCGCAAAGATTGTCCTGTTTGTAAAGGTAAGGGATGGTATATCAGTGGTGACGGTATAAAAAAAGTTGATTGTGGTTATTGTGAACCAGATAAAACAGAAGGAGTTATTCATGACGCTATTAACATAGTTAACGATAAAAAATGCTCTAATCCTAATTGCAAATGCAAAAACTGTGAATGTGAAAACTGTGGCTGTTTACCATCTGTGGAGTAAAATATAAATGGCAAAAAAAACAACAAAAAATTCTGATATTAATAAAATAGCAAAAAAAGTCATTTCAAATATGAAACTAGACAAAAGTAAAGATTATGGTGTTGACCCCATAACTATCATAATAGTAATAGGTGTTATATTAAGTTTAATTAGGGTAATACAAGAATGTAGGAAAAATAGAGAACTAATTCACGATAAAACCCAATTAACAAAAATTATGCAATTAGATATACGAGATATAGTATTGAGAAATTCGTTTATTAACAGACTTAGGCTTAAAAAAATTGTTAAACAACATGTTAGCAAGTCTCAATATAAAACCTATGGCCAACAATTACAAGCTAGTATAATGGAAACTGGTGTAAATCTCACGGAAGACGAAATTTATACTTTAATGGAGGCGGCAAATAATGATTAATTTATTAGTATGGTTTGTTTATGGTATGTTTGTTGGTAGTATAGCAAAAACAATTGTTCCCGGCGAAGAAAATTTTGGGTTTTTTAAAACAGTGGCCCTGGGCGTAACTGGTTCTTATGCTGGTGGCTGTATTTTGTATTTAATGGGGCAATATGATAGTCTTAGTCCAACGGGTTTATTTATGGGTGTTGCTGGCAGTGTATTAACTTTAGTAGTATATAATAAGTTAATTAACAAATAGCAACTTTGGTGTAAAACATTTTGCATATTTCTTTAGAAGGGTTTGATATGATTATAACACCCCAATCCACAAATTACTTAAATAACTCGGATATAAATTCCACAGAGCAGTGGTCTGTTTTTGGTTTTTCTATAGCTAAATTTTTAAATCAAAATCAAATATTTGAAATTAATTGTGATGATATATTTAGTGGATTAGCGAGTCTTGTTAGGCTTCAAAATGTAAACGGAAAATATTCAAAATCAACTTTATCTTACAATAACCATCCTGTCTACATAAATAGTTCACAAACAGCATTGGTAGTTGGCCCGACTTATGGAATAGGCACAGATATACAAACATTAAGTATATTTGAACAAATTAATATTTCTAATAATCCAAATGACTATGAAATTTATAGAGATGGTCCGTATTTATTAGGAAAATTTAATTCTGATGGTAGTTGGGCAATAGCTAGGTTTCCAGATAGTTATGATGGTCAAAATATTGTTGATATCGATACTTTATCATCTGAAAATCTACTTGAATCTTTAAGTACAGATAAAATAATTGTACTTAATCAAGTAAATACAGATTCGGAAATTATTAAGTTAAAAGAGTATAGAACTGGCGACAATGATCTTCCAAAAAAATACGAAGAATGGTTAAATAGCAGTTTTCCAAACTCTAGAAATTGGCAAATAAATCCAGAATTCGCTACTTCTGCATGTATAGGAGAAGCTAGACCCGTTTATCATAATGGCTACAAAGCTTTATTGCACTTTAGTTATAATAACGACAGTATTACGCCAGAGAATAAAATAACTAGATATGTACCTGATATAAAATCTGGTGTTTCTATAAATGATGTAGTTGATAGAGAGTACAGCCTATTGATGTCTTATTTAGATACTAAATTTTATGACGATTTAATAAAACTAGTACCTCAAAAAATTGTAAATTTTAATCCAACAATTACTGTTATAGAAGATTTGGATTACGATAAAGGGTATTTAACCGAAATTGGATCTATTTTAGACAATGGTATTTATGAAGAGGCATCATTAATACAAATAAACGGAGAGTTTTTGAATATTGGCAATGTTAAATCCATGATTTATGGCGGTAAATTTACTATAAATTCTATAACTAATATTATTAGTAATACAGTAATAACAAAAGATCAGTACAAAACACATCTTGATAACAAATTTTTGCAAACCATAGATTGGATAGAACAAAATATGACTAAATGGGTAAGAAATTTTGCGTTTCTAATAGATCCTCCGCTGTTCAAAAATGAGTGGCTCACGACAACAAAGATTTTGTCTCCAATAAAAACAGCTACTTCTGATGTGAGTAGTGGTTCGATTAGTAGTGGTTCGGTCAGTAGTGGTTCGTTTACAGATAATCCAACCGGTTCCGATTCAATATATGCTTCAAAACATAACAATAGGATATTTTCTACTGAACAAGAACGAGACTATTATGATGCACTATTTGATTATATTAAAATAAAAGGTTATGCTTATGACAACTCCTATTTCTGAATTAATATATACTGATAATAAAGTTGGTAATTTAACTAGAAAAAAACCTGCTTTTTGTCCTATTCCTGTATGCGCTCCAAACTCCACAATAGTGTTTCAAAAAGGTTCAGGCGATAATGGTTGTGACAAAATAAGTTGTGAGCCTAAGGAACCCATTATTTGCAATCGACAATACAATCCTGTGTGTGGTTCAGACGGCACCACATATGTTAATCCCTGCTCTGCTTATAAGGCTGGTATTAAAACTTTTACATTTGGTAAATGCGAAATCGAAGATTGTGGTCTTTGTGCAACAAACAAACCAAACTTTGCGTGTGTTATAAAACCAGAAATTGTTTGTGGTATTGACGGAAAAACATATATACATCCAAAATTAGCAGAATGTGTCGGAGTAGCCATTGCTTATGAAGGTTCTTGCAAACCTTCGCCCCCTTCACCCCCTCCGCCTCCACCAAGACCAACACCACCAAAACCTCCAATAGAACCCGTTATTTGTAATCAACAATATGATCCGGTGTGCGGTTCTGATGGAATAACTTATAATAATCAATGTTTGGCCAATAAAGCTGGCATTAATGATTTTACTCAAGGTAAATGTATACAAAATGGACCTACGCCAAATCCGTCAAATCCATCGAGTCCCAATCCATCAAATCCAGACAACATACCCAATGTTCCTGGTGATGATGTAGGAAATCCGGGTGGAGATGTTGATGGCGGCCCACCAATTTTTGGCGGAGGTGGGGGTAATGCCGGGGGAGGTCCCGGATTTTGTAATGTTTAAAGCATTTTGACAAGATATATTTTTGGTGTAATATAAATATACTTAGTTCTATACTATTCGTTAGGTTAATAATATGTTTCCAATTGATGCTATATATATCGATGAACCCAATAAGATTAATGGCGATAATTATGTTGGTGGTAAAGTAGATCCTGTTAAGGAAGATGAATGTTCTGGTGGTTATGATTGTAAACCTACTGGAGATTATGAAAACGACTATTCTTATCCCGAAGACGCTCCTTTGCCAGACAACACAAGCAAAATACCTAAAAAATGTAATGTTCCAACAAAAAATACCGGCAAAGAAAACAACGACCCTTTTGTTGAATTGAACGAGCAGGAAGTAACATCTTTAAAAACTAAATCTTGGAATACAGAAGTAAACTACTTTTTGCAAAACCCAATTTCTAACGAATTATCTCAAAAACCTAGAATCATTGAACCAAAATTATGAATATAAAATTGATACCTAACCAATGGAGTACAAAAGTTATTCCGTTGACTATAATCAAACATAGATTATTGCCTACTGATCCAACGTATAAATTTGTTATTAATGGTTTGATACACGGTAGATCTAATTTAAGAATACGCAGAGATTCTGAAAATAATGATTATTATGATATTGACAATATGTCAGTTCCTCAACAAGCTGTTATATCCCCAATACAATGGTTAGAATATATTAATAATAACTTCAATTTAGAGTTGCAACAAGGAGAAAATTTCCAAAGTCAACAACTTCCTGAATTAGGATTCGAACTAGAAGAGCACGCTGATTTATTCGATATTATTTATGAAAACATAAAATTCGCTCCAGAAACTGTTAGTGATGGCGTAAATTTTATTATAGATTTTGGTATAAAACTTTCTGGTGGTTTTATTAGAAATAAGTTGTTCATAGATACAGATGAAGTTAAAAATTGGATTTTAGATAATCTAAGTTTTGCTATATTAAAAATGATTATGGAAAAAGATAGCTTAACAGAAAATTATAAAATTAAATCTTTTTATAAAGAAATATACCAATTAAATAAAAATGATATAGAATTGATAGAATCAATTTTTGTAAAAAATAGTGAGCTGTATCCACTATCTAGTAACGACACCAATATTTTTTGGGAATATTTAGAGGGCTATGTTCAAGAAACATATTCCAGATCTAGTTTATTTGGATTCAATTTTTCTGGAGCGGTTGTTACGGAAGTTTCTACAAAAGAAGTTTCTTTTGTGATTGATCAGTATAATAGACCTATGTATATACAAACTCAAATGAAATATGACGGACAACAAAATAGGGTTTATATAACTAGATCAGGACCAAGTGTACCTGTTAGTACATCTATAGGATATCCTAGAAATTCTGTTATTTCAAAAGATGAAGTAGAATCACCCGCAAAAAACTTAAATACTAAAATTAATAATTTTATATACATGGTGAATAAAAAATGAGTAATAATAACGAAGTAAGAATCAATGGTTCCATGAGAAGACCTATTACAGTCAAAATTGGCGCAAACGATTTCTATGACGTTGTGGGAATAAAAGGGGTGTATCCAAGAGACTCGAATGGAAATGTTGATGTCGAAAAAGGTAGTGTTATTGTATCGATTAAAAACAAAAATAATGAAATCATCAAAATGTCTGCTGAAGCTTTGTCAGATAACGCAGGATTTTTAGGAGCTGGCGATGAAGTAGCATTCCTCAGTTCTGTAGAAGATATTGAAAAATTAGCCCGTAAACAATATGGGCAAGATAGGGCCGATCAACCTAGACCCCCACAACCTCAACCACCTACTCCATCGAATCCTAACCAGCCATCGGCCCCCTCTCCGAAACCAACCGAAAGCGGTAACGATACTCAAAGACCCGCAATGAATGACGATCCTATTAATACGGACGATGCCCCACAACAACCACCAGCTAAAAGACCTGGAATGGTTGATAATCCCAATGATTTACCTAAACCTAAACAAAAAAATTGTGATTGTCCAGAATGTTTTGAAAAATATAAATCTGCTTTTGAAGATATTATTGGCAACATGACAAAAATATTGCAAAACAAAGTTGTGGGCTTGCCTATATGTCCACAAGCTAAAGCTGTACCAGAACCAGGATGCTTGAAAGCTTATTATTCTTTAAAAAAAGGAAGAAATCAACTTGGTGGTGCTATAGATGCTGCGAGTGTTCAACCATCAACACAAATAGCGACTAATCCAGCGTTATCGGGTGTGGACGAAGAGGAAAAAAAATTAATCAACAAATTTTTAGCTGATATTGGTATCTCAGCACCATTAGATAGTACTGGTAAACCTATAGTTTATACAAACAAAGATGATGGCGACAATTATGTATTTTTTGGACCAAAAGCTAATCCAGTAAGACCCGACACATCATTAAGTGGCTTGACAACCAATGGAGGAAGACCATTTCGAATTCAAGTCTTAGACAAGACCACTAATAGATTACAAACTGTAGAGCGCCCAGGGGGATGTAAAGAATTACTACGTCTTATAGATCTTGATGCTGATTTTAAGGCAATCGCTGATAATGTATCAAATAGTCCTAATGCTCAGTGGAGAGCAAAAAGAAGTCAGATAGTACTACATTGTTGTCGACAAGCTATTAGAGAAATGTTGGATAAAGGTTTAGAAAATGTTGAAACAGGCTCTGGCTCTAGATCACTATTCTCATGGTCTTTTGGTGTGGATGCTGGTTTAGGGGGATCATCTAATCCTTGTTCAGAGGTAGGTGTACCGCCTCCAGGAACTTTAACATTGTCGGAACCATTAACATGTTGTTTAGGAAACGTTAAACTTTGTCCGGATATAGAATGTTGCGTTCCTCCAGATGATCCGAATTGTATTGATAAATTAGTACAAGATGTAGATAATGCCATAGCTGGATTAAGACAAATTTCAAATAGTGGCGAACCCACATGTGTTAATAAATTAAAAACAGCTATAGAACAAATGCTATATGGTGTTGGTCAACAAGATGGATTATTTTATAAGTTAATTAGAGCATTCTTAATTCATATCTTAGTCACCTCTCCTCCACAATCACTAAAAGACGCCAAAGGAAACCTCAACCCTGGTGACACAGGCTGCGGCCAAGATTTTGCTGGAGCATTAGGCGCTCGTGCCGGTGCAAATGGAGTAAAACCCGGTCCATCATTTAATGATTTGTCAGCCAATGATAAAACCGCTGAATTATATCAAGATGATGTTATATATAATACTGATAATGCTAGAGTTGATGCACATAGAAATACAGCGCAACAACAAGTATGCAAATACGATTTAGCGGCGGTTTTTCGTATATCCAGTATTGAAATAGATAATCAACCATTAATAACAGTATATGATAATATTATTAATGAAATGAAAAAACAGTTAAGGATACAATTAACTGAGCTAATTTCTGATATATTTGAAAGTGTTGATATCGAACTAAATTTACCAGAGGTAGACAAAAAAGAATGCGATAAGATTATTGCACAAATAAATGAGCTAGAACGTGATCAAAACATTAAAGACCAAGCAATTGCAAATTCTCAAGAAACCATACAAGAACTTCAACAAGAAATAGCTGAAAATGATCGCGAGCGTTCTGCGGCTAAAACTAGAACTAGAGGTACTAGACAAGAAACTCGACGGATTCCAGGCGAGGCTCCAGACGAGGAGCCAATGATCGTATTCGTAGATGTTCCCAAAGACACATTACCAAACAAAACCGGCAATGAATCAGCAGCATGTCTTCGCGCCAGAGAAGAATATTTTGATGCTAAAAGCTATTATGAATTTAGTTTAGA
>Ga0070745_1002073_pt1 | contig 10903 bp, 3 predicted proteins | sample VirMetDEL_Mar_4_FD_77438 | JGI IMG/M metagenome (GOLD analysis project Ga0070745, IMG submission 77438) | Aqueous microbial communities from the Delaware River and Bay under freshwater to marine salinity gradient to study organic matter... | ecosystem: Environmental > Aquatic > Marine > Coastal ...
AAGTTACTTAAATTACAAAAATCTTTAGCTACTGGGTATGCATTTTCTCCATCAATTCCATCCCAACCAGGATCAAAACTAGGTTGTTGACAATTGCCACATGTATAAATGATTTCAGGTTCAGCTATTCCTTCGTCGCTAGGCTCGCTAAAAGTAAATTGTGGAAGATCGTCTGTTGGGTTTACTGCAGGGTGAGTTCTAATGATTACATTTATTGTTGTTTTTACGGTAAGACATTTACATGTGGTTTCGTCGCTATCGTACTCTACTCTAATCAAATTTTTAATATAGAAAAATATAGACTCTCCAAAATTAGTCCATGTATTACCTACAGTTCCTGGTACTTCCGTTATTAAACCTGCTGTATATTGTCTGTAACCTTCAGGATAACCATCAGCAAAAAATCCTGGAGTTATAACAGGTGGATTTGTTTGAGGATTACAATCACGACAAGGTATCTGATTATTTAAAGTTGGGGGGAGCCATGTTCCTTGTCTCACCGAATAGTTAATATTCTGATCAAGTGATGATCTTTGAGCCGGAATCTGTGTTTGAACCACATACTGAGCAAACTCTTGTACTAAATTAGTATTATTAGGACTTGCATAAAATCTTTCACTAGGAATATCTACAGAATTAGTGCTGATCTGACAAGGACCACTTACATATTCACAACCACAACTAACAGTCCACGGCCCATTAATTCCATCTCTATTAACTGTACAATTGGGACCACAAGGAGGTCTTATTGGTACTGTGCCTCTAGCTGTTAATTCATCAATAATTCTTGTAGTACATGCTTCTTTTGCTTGTACTCCTTCAATACCTTGAAACCGAACGTAAATTTGCTCTGGAAAATTACATTTATTTCCTTCGCAACAACAATCATTTACATTAGATCCTAGAGTATCAGCTTGTCCAAAAACACCATAATCATCTAAAGAACCACCAGTTTCATGTCCATTCCCACAAATATAACCAGAACCAGCTACCGATGATCTTGTAGTATCAACATATCTTAAATTAGTGTCTCCGCATTTATGACATTTAATAATGACATTATTACCTACATGATTTTTAAATTGATCTGCACCGAAAAACATATTAACACTCCGCAGCAATTAAGTAATAATGTTCACCATTTTGAGCAACAGCACACCATTTAGTTTGATATTCATGAGCAGCCACATTAGAAAATAAATTCATAACCTCAACAACAACAGGTACTTCCACACCACTTATAGTGGTTAATAAGGGTTCTAACGCCCAAGGGCATTTATCTGTAGGTGTAGCATTGCCTAAATATCCGTCACACCCACTCTCTGCTGGTTCGTACAATATAACTTTCTTAACAGCATTTTTAGGGTCTTTAACATTAGATAATGATGGCCATTGATTACAAAATTTACCAATTTTAATAGAACTACCACCGCCGCCACCCATTAATAAATAAGTCGAAGTAAAAGCATCAAAATAAGCATATGATTTCTCGCCTGTAGAAATATTTCTGCCTATTCTATCTTCAATTGTTATCTTAGCTGCTTTTCCCCCTTCTTCAGCTTTAACTAAAACACCACTAGCATCATATATCGGTTGATTATATTTTCTGTCTTCTTTTTCATTTATTAAATATCCTTCTCCAGTAGCATAGGGAGAAATAGTATCTTGAGCTTCTACCACTACTATCTTATAATCAGGAGGACTTACCCACATTCCTCTTTGTCTATCAAATCTTAAATCAACTGGTGCAACAGGCCAAGTTGTAGGTTGATGTAACCAATTTTCTAAGAAATAATCTTGCAGACCTGTGACCTGTGTTGGGTCTTCTCCTGTTCCTATTTGGGACCTAAAGACACCACTTTTCTTAATAAGGTCTATATCATCAATAGCATTAGGTATTGGTTTACCTTGAGTATCATATCCCCATTGATGTAATACTAGTGGACCACGCAATCCAAGAAATCTATATTCATCAGAGTATCTTTCGTTCCACTTGCTCTGTCCATATAAATTCATTATCACGCCACTTTCTGGTGGCTTATCTCCTCTACCAACAACATCTATATTATGACCAGCGCCACTTCCTTGATGATGATGCTCTCCGCTACCAAAATGATTAGTTAATGGATCACTATATTTACGATCAATGCTAATATTGTGAACATGCTTTCCACTAACTTCTACTGGAGGATTTGGAGAATTAAAAATGCTTTTTGCTCCATGTCCATGTTCAAAACCACTATAATGAGCATACATTGGTAGATTACCACTTGGATCTACCGATCCGTTTCTAACTGGACTTAATAGTCCATCCCAGCTCATAAACGCTTTTTTACGATAATCATATCTTAATTCAACAACACTCTTTTGTAAAGTTTCTGTGCCTACAACAGTTCTGTCTCCGCTAGAAACAATAATGTAGCCACTTTGTTCTACCTCTCCCGTGCCAGTGTTCTCAACATAATTAGGTTTAGTAATTAAACTAAACGGATATGTTTCTCCAACTATTATTCTTTGAAGAGTACCTTGGTCTGTTAATGGCTTACCATTTTCTCCTTTTAATGGAGATGCCCCTGGCTTAAGTTTCCTCTTGAGACTATCAAATTTTCTTTCTTTTTCATTTGCTAGTCTTCTAACTTGATTGATAAGTTTTATATTTGATGTTAATGCTTGTTTTTCAAGATTTTTTAATCCACCATATTTTGGAGTGTATGTTTTAAAAGAATAGGTTGTTGTCACACCATTTGAACCCATGTTAACATTAATATTTGTTAAGTTGGGTCCATTCTCAATAAACCCTAGGGGTTTTTCAGGAAAAGTTGGAATTGTAATTCCCCCTGTCTCTATCTCGCTCTTATTAAAACATTGATCATTAATAATGTCCTGTGCAAATTTATTCATAACTGCTACAGAATTAAATACCCAAGGACAAAAATCTGTATCTTGTACGAACTCTACTCCTCCTGCGCTGGTTTCAAAGTTTTCGCTCTTCCAAGGTCCATACGTGTCAATATTACTTTTAACAGGAATAGCTACTGCTGTAGGTATAAATGCTGTTGGGACCATCTTATGATTATTAGCGCTATTATAATCTAAAGCGCTAGATATAACAGAAATACCTGTTGGTTGAGGCTTATGACAAAATCTATAAGTGGTGGGTACTTTTTCTCCATTTGAATTTCTTAACAAACCATCTTTACCGTATGTATAACTATAAGGTTTGCTCTTACCTTCTAAAATACCGGAAGTGATATGTAACGCAGCTTCTAACTCTGTAGCAAGCATCTCTAATTGCATTTGGTCTTCGCAATATTTCTTAAAACATGGTTCATCAAATATAATTGGTATTCTAACAACACCACTACATACAGTTTCTGTTTTTGTAACAATTTCTCTTTGAATACAATTTTCGTCAGGGGGGATTGTGTCTTTTCCTTGTTCTTTGACATTCCAATAACATTCAGCCTTAGGATTCAATGTTTGCCATCTCCCACAACATCCATCATTATCTACCTTTTTTTCTACTACTTGAGTGTCTGTAAATGTGAGACATCCCGTATCATCAACATAAATTTTATCTCCAACTGTAAATTTTGCCCATACGTTAGTTGGTAAATCTATTGCATCTAGTGGATCTACTCCTGTTGTAGGAGGATCACATATAGCATTCGTTCTAATAGTTATATAATTATCACTACTCCAATCTTTTACATCCAAGTCTCCACAAATGCCAGATACAAACAATAATTGTTCGGGTGTTAATTCTCCAGTTATAAAAACACCATTTACTAAAGATGCGACAGGTCTTTGTACAGCGGTAATGTCTTCTGGAAGAGGAATCCTTGTATCCCAAGATACTCCATCGTCGACCAAACCTTCTGTTCTATACAAAGCTGTGGCTAAGGAAGAATCAAATCTTGCTATTGGTCCAACTCTTCCGTCTTCGGTTCTAAAGAAATCTAAATAAGGGTTAGTATTTACATCATCGTTACTACCTCCACCTAAACCTAAAACATATCCACATCCTTCTATCCATGCTCCATCATTTGTTGGAATATGACTGTATTGTTTAGGTTTCCATAGTCTGTTATCTATTATTCTAACGTTTTTAATATTAGGATCATCATCAGCACATGGGTCATCTACTATTGTATAGTTGATACCAACGTCAATACCAGCAGAACGTATATATTTAATATCATAAAACCCGGCATTTGCAACACATAAATCTTTAGTAACGGATGCTACAAACTGTTTGCCATAATATGTTCTACCCATTTGAGAGAAATAACTATGAACCATTTCTATTTGCTCTCTTTGTTTAACCGCCAAAGAGTCAATCATCCTTGCGTTCCAATTATTCAATTGATCTGCCATAGATCTTCCAACAGCATCTTTATCAAATTCTGGTGGAGGTAGTCCGGTATCGGCTACTCCTGGATTAGCAGTAATTTCTTCAATAGTATCTCTAGACCTTAATAAATTTGTATAAAGATCTGTTAAAGCCTGATTTGTTAAATCTGGGAAATTACGTCTTATAACCTGTGACATATCCTCTGGGTTATAAGGGTTCATAACAAATTTTCTCCATAGTTCAAAAGAAGACATAGCGGCACGAATATGTGTTTCGCTAACTTTAACTTTTCTTTGAACAACTTCATTCTCTCTCTCTGTATTACCTAATATCCCATAATCAAATAAAGGACATCTTAAAGAATGATTAAGATCATCTAAATATATCTCTATGTCCCATCCGCATTCTCCAGACCCGAAACCAGATAATGGTACAATTGGATCACCGTATTTATCTTCTCCAAAAAATGGTTCTATGTTAACACTTTCATACATTTCATGTCTTTGTTCACCAATCATCAAAGTTCTAGTATTATTTGTGCTTAATTCTTTTCCGTAATTTAAATCTGTTGCTCTACCATTATATGCTAATATCTCTGATTTAAAACTTTCTCGTATTCCTTGTAAATTTTTTATACTTGTAACTTTAACTTTAATAGTATGTAACTTATTAGGGTCTTTACTCTCTTCTAATACAACATGAAAAATATGTCCTGTTGCTTCACAAAGATTGTTTATAAAATCTAATAAAGATATGCTTGGTCCTGGAACTCTATAATAAAGTGGTGCTTCAGGCAATTCCCTTAAATCTATATTAAATACATTCTGTTGATGTCTAAGATTATTCTGTGCCGTAGCTACTGTTAGATCTCTTCCCTCTAATTCTGGAACAAATTCTTCTCCATAATTGGTTGAATATGCTTTGGGCGCTACGAGTTCTGTTAGAGCCCACAGGACATTGTTAGCAGGCATTCCTCTATCATCACTATCAGCCTCTCCGAAGCTCATGCAATCTTGCCAAGGTTCGTCTGTACCGTAAAGTTTATCTTCTTCTCTAGAACCAGGAAGTGTCAATATTCTTTCTTGAACGTCTTGTCTACTTGTTTTTAAGACCGTATATTCAAATGCAGCGTAAACATTATAATAGTTTCTGTGTTTTCTTGGTCCTGCTAAGCTCTTACCGACTACAAGTGTTACTCCAGCTAATAAAGATCTAGGATCAATAACTCTAGCATTAAAAATTAATCCTCCTGAATTTTGTTGTGCGGTATAGGACTGTAGAATTCCCCCAAATTTAAAACACTCTTTACCTTCAGCAACGGCTTCTTCGTGTTCCTCTCTATTAGGCTCTAAAGCTGTGGCTTCACATAAGTCAAAAAAAACCGGCCCTCCTAAATTGACCTCTCCTAAAAAATAGTCTCCCTGTGGATTTGTTACATCAGAAGTGACTTTGCAATCATTTAAAAGTTCTACATTTAAACTGCTCTCTTCTAGTGGACCTATCCCAAGTGTTGCACTAAATCCTAATACAGTTCCACCCAAAAAAGTAATTGGTTTTGTAGTTTTAGTTCCATTGGGATTAAAACCACCTATAATTTCACCATTAAGACCCGGTCCCTGTATTAATCCTGATAATATCTTTTTAGCCATAATTTACATTTATCCTTTAATTTATCCAGTTATTCATTTGGTGCATCTGTTTCATCTGATGATTCAGATGTCGGTGAATACTTAATTTTTGCGTCGTTTACAGGTATATTTTTACTTGTAAAATAATCATCTATTTCGCAAAAATCTGAGCATACATAACTTAAACTAAAATTCATGTCTCCTTTAGGATAACTAACGCTTTTTGTTTTTTTAGTCAATGCGTAATTTTCTCCTATATAAGGAATATTCATACCGCTAGGTAAAATAAAGCTTTCTAGTTGAATAAAATTATAATCTAATAAATTCCAGTTTGCTGAAGTTCCTAAACAGCATTTATTAAAGTCTGAGCCAACATTCGCTTTAATGCTAACATCAATTGTTTTCGGTGTATAAGTTCCCAATAATTGCATTACAACATATCCTTTTCCATTATCACATAATACACCGTTAAGATCTTTAATATTATTGTTTGGTACAACAAATTCAGCCACAACAGGAACTGCTTCATTTGTGCTAACATTAATTTCAAAGTTATTTGGATCACAATTATATTTTGTATCATAAGTAGCTGAATATGTTACTTTACCATTAATTAAATCTCTTGTTAAATTCATTGTTGATGGCGCCAATGTTGCTGTTGGACTGACAGATAAGGCATATGCAGTGACCCCCAATAATTCTTTAAATTGCGGTTTTAAGTCATATCTATTATAATCAAAAATATGATCAAAAGCAAAATTGGCATAATAAGATTTATCGTAGCCTCCTTGATTTCCTATTTGTGGATATTGACTTGTACTATTATAACATAAAAACGATCCTGTTGTTAAATTATTTATATGTATTCTGGAACCTGGATTAAATATACCTCCTGGAACTAAACCCTGTATTTCTCCATTAACTGTAATTGTCGTAAGTCTATTCACGGAACTATTTTCTTCATTTGCCTCATAAACCTGATTAACAGATTTTGAAACATTATGCAGAACACTGTCTTTACAAAATGCTATATATTCACTGTTTGTGTTGCCTCCAACATCATCTACTGGACAATCTCTTTTAATTATTGCATTATATGTTGCAGAAAACTCTCCGTCTGACTCAGAAACTTCAAAAGAAACATTTTCGTTATATAGACCAAAACTTGGATAACTAACGTCAGAATTGTTACTTATACTACTTAATGCTCCATTTCCGTTATTTGCTCCTATGTTTTCTCTGATAACATTACCGTTCATACTTAAAAACGTGTTAAATAATCCACCCATTTGTTGTAATAATTTTTTATGAACAAATCTTTTGGCATGTTCCCAAGCTGGTAACATTATTTTATTACCCTGTTGATCTTTATAGGTATGTTGTTTACCTGTTGCCTTAACGCTGTAGGATATAGTAAAATATTCTCCACCCAATGTAGTTACTATTGAAACAGGAACATTTTCTAAAGGTATATCATAATCAAAACGTTTTTCTACTACTGTAGTTCTTTGAATTTGATTGTCACCTGTTTGTAGATCAAACTGTTCGTTCCATTCTTGAACAGCATGTTCACCGGTGTTAAGCATATTTGGGCTATCTAGATTGGATAATATCCCATAATTTAATTGACCAACATCCATACTTTTAAGAAGATTACTTAGATCCTCACCAGTAATTGTATTCATGCTTTCTAGTTCTATTGTGTATTTTGCATATCTAGTCCAATTATTATCAGTTTCTTGAAAACTAATGTTTCTTACAAGTATATTATTTGATAAAAATACAGGTGCGCTTGCTCCATTGGCGTAAAAAGAATCTATTTGTAATAAATGACCATTAGAACTAAAAACATTATTAATATAAGTAATACCTTCTGATATACCTCCAACAAAATCATTAGCCATTATATATCCATTTAATGTAATCTTATATTTCATTCCATGAGCAGTATCGTTGTTGTAAAGCACTTCTGTGTTATAAGTCATATTGGGGATAGGACTAATAATTGTATTATTGTATCTCATTTGCAAATTAGGATTGTCTGCCATTTTAATTTCCTTCCTGATTATCGTCCGGACAAACATTATTATTTGGTTGTTTAGGAGTTACCAAATAAGTTCTACTGACATTATAGCTTCCGTCAGCTGGATTATAGGTAGTTGAACTTGACTTGAGTATCAGTCTTCTTCCTATCGCTATTGCCCCAAATTCTGTCATGGTATAGATTAATTTTACACTATTGGGCAGAGATGTGTAGGAGTCTGTATCGCAAGGGTCTTTGCTGATACCATCAAAACCCGCATCGGCTATATCATCAGGCCTAACGCTAAAAGGATTCCCACTACCACATGTTTTATTAGTAACTCCTTCAAATGAAATTGTAATAGTTTTAGCTCTGTTTGTATTAAGGTTTTGATGTAATGTACCTCTGGTTCTTCCTACAATTACATGTTCAGCATAAATAGGCACAGCATCTTCTTCCGAAATAGTCATAGAACTAAATCCTCTTTCAGCTGCGCACGCTCTCTCTGTATCGTATGTAGCTGTATAATCAACTGTTCCTGCTGAGTAATTATAGCTAACAGTAAAATCTTTCGGTTCTGCTAAAACCTGATAAAGAAAATTATATCCCTTATCTCTTATACATGGTATATTCTGATCTGTTGCTGGAAATAGATTTTCATAATTAATACCTAATACATATTTAAAATTCTGTCTTAAATCATCGACACTAGTATTTGCTATATAATTTACAAAATCTTCATAAGCGTTACCAAATTTAGTAACTGTGTCATTTCCGATATTATAGAAAGTACCATTTTGTGGAAGAATAAAAGTTTGACCATCATTAAAGTTGGCTAAAATATTTGTTTTCAGCATTCCCTGTAATGAACCATTAATACTTAATGTTCTATTTTGGCTATTAAAATCTCTAGTCTGATTATAAGACATACTAAACGTATGAGTTGAATTCTGTGGTGCTGCTATGTAAGGATCAAATCTTTTTAAAATACAGTTATATGTTGCAGAAAATGTGCCTTCTGACTCTGATGTTGAGCAGTCTATTGTTTCATTATAGATAGCATATTTGTTGACAATACTGTAGTCCAGAATTGGTGGAGTTGCTGGCAAAATTTGAAAACCTACATTAGATGTTATTGCCTGGTTTGCATAATTACCTTGATCAAAACTGTTATATTGTGTGTTAACAAATGGTGTTTCAGAAAGAAGACCTCCGTTCCTAAACATAGCAATTTGATGATACATCTTATATTGAACAAACTGTTTTGCCATTTCCCAAGCTGACATAGCTGTGTTCGCTGTGTTGTAATAATTTTTACCTGTGGCATTAATTGTATAAGAAACTTGTATTTGACTGTAATCTTCTGCGGAAACAGCTGGTTCATTACTACTATCAACATATGCTATTCTTGTATAGTACATATATGCTTCGTTTTCTGGAACAGTAAAATTCCAATTATCAGTATAGTTTTTAAGACTATACATTAATTGATTTAGGGTGTTATCCTGAGAAGCCAATGTATCTGCAGATACACCCTGACTCCATCCATAGTAACTACTATAAAATCCTAGTTCACTAAATTCTAATGAAGCTTTATACTTTACATAATTGTACCAGTTTCCTTCTTCCGCAGAAAAAGAAACAAGTTTCCCTCCAGAAGCTGTTAAATAATCCTGACCTTTACAATTATCATAAATATTTAAAGTCTTTCCGTTTCTATGTAGAATATATTTAATAGCATCTAAAGCGGTTAATGATTTGGGCATGTTACTAATAGAATTATTAGAACTATGCATTACTGAACTAGCATATCCTGTTAAATCCACCTTATAAGTAAAACCTATAAGATTTTCGTTTCCACCTATGTATATAGGTTCTTTTGTAACGCTAATATTCGGCGCCGGTTCTATAACTAATCCATCATATCTAAAAGTTAAGTTTGGATTATATGCCATTTATTCCTCTGTTTATCAAGGCTGATAATTACTTCCTAATTGACCATCTGTCTGTCTATTTAGTTCTCTGTTAACTTCCAAAACTACTAATCGTTGCATATCTTCTTCTAGTTGTCCAAATATTTCTGCTCCTCTAATATCTACAGTTACTGTGTGTCTAGCTACAATACTAATTGTATCTGGAAGACTAAGACTTGCTAGTTTATCTACATGTTCACCGAATTTCTTGTTAAAAGTTGTTAAGGCAGATGTAGATTCTGCGTCTAATACTAACGGTACACTTACAGTAGACAGATATGTTTGTAGGGCAGTAAATACCTCATTACTTGTTGATAAAGCAGCAGCGATGCTTGTTAATGATCCATCTATATTTGTTAATGTGCTAACTATTCCAGATATATCTACTCCTCCTAATCCTGTTTGTAGTGGTGTTCCACTAGCTGCGGAAGTATCCATACCGGGAAAACTAGGAATAGTTAAGTCCGCAGGACCTCGGTATTCAGGAGGAGCATAAGGATTATCTGGGGGAAGGAAAGCTGCCTCTGCTTCTCTTTCGGCTTTTGCTCTCTGTTCGATTTCAGCCACTCTTCTTTCTACTGCTAAGTAGGCTTCGCTGCTTCCAGATTCTAAATATCTTCTCTCTAAATCTTCTATCAAGCCAGTTGAGCCACCTACTCCTTTGTTTTCAGAATCTTTGTATCCACCCCAGAATCCTTTTTTGTAACCCAGCTCTGTAACAATCTTTTCAAGTTCTTTCTCATATGCTGAACCGGGACCTAGTGTCTCATCAAGTTTTTTAATTTTAGCAATAGCATCAGACATCTTCTGTCTTTCCATCCTCATACTTTGAGCCTCATACCGTGCTCTCTCTAACTCCGACTGTGTTTCTGCACTTAAAGGGATAGATGTGTCACCAACACGAGAAGATGCTCCTGCTACTGTA
>Ga0070745_1002074_pt1 | contig 10903 bp, 11 predicted proteins | sample VirMetDEL_Mar_4_FD_77438 | JGI IMG/M metagenome (GOLD analysis project Ga0070745, IMG submission 77438) | Aqueous microbial communities from the Delaware River and Bay under freshwater to marine salinity gradient to study organic matter... | ecosystem: Environmental > Aquatic > Marine > Coastal ...
AATATTTTACCATGTGGGAAGAACACATACCTAATACTGTTGAAGGTGTTATGGATATGATAGATGAGTATATAGGGTATTAATATTAAAAACTATGAAAAACTTAATTAAAAAAATATTAAAGGAGGAGTTATCTTGGGGTGTAGATGTTAGAGATATTTTTAATAAAATGAAACCCGAAGATGAAATTGAAATCGCCCAAACAGAAGATGAGGGTTATACAGATGATGTTAGAGGTCCTCGTGAGTCTGATAGGGTATTTGTAAATGGTTACTTAAAAGATGTTATGGATTTAACTAAAAAATACTCTGATGAAATAGAAAAGTTAGGTGACGTTGATGGGGCTAAAAAAATGAGAAAACTAAAACCACATTATCTTATGGATTTAATTAACAAACTATGAAAAACTTAATTAAAAAAATATTAAAAGAAGAGTTTAATGATTTTGGGTGGACAAAAGATGTTCCAGCAAAAACTCCAATGCCATCCCTTGAAGACGAACCTGATAGAATGACATTTTCTTCAGCTTATGAAGAAAGAGTTCACAAAATTATGGAAGACACCTTCAAAAAATGTTTTTATAGGTATGGTTGGGAGATTTGTTATAGTTTATATAACGGTGTTGTTGAGTGGGAAAAGGGTGATTATGTTATTTATGCCACACCTCACTATGAGGACTTAAACCAATTACCAATAGAATTACAAGATTCAGAGGGTCAATTAGATTTTGAATTAATTAACATACCTATGTTTGGATATGAAGAAGATGTTGAAAACTGGTATTTATACGAATATCCTGAAGAAGTTAAACGAGTTTTGAGTTCATTGGGTTATGCAAGATTATTTAGATAAAAAATTATATGTTATGGGAAATGAATTATTAATACAATTAATAGGTTTACAAGAACAACTTAGGGTTTTACATTGGCAAACCAAATCACATGCAAGACATATTGCTTATGGTGAAAAATATGAATCATTGGGTGAACTAATAGATTCATTTATGGAAATTTACATGGGTAAATATGGTCGTGTTGAATTTGATGGTGAAACAGGTGTTATTGAACTTAAAAACACATCTTCATTGGAATTAAATGATTTTTTTGAAAAAAATTTAGTATTTTTGGTATCATTAAACGAAAAACTAAATAATAAGTTAGATTCTGATTTGTTGAACCTTAAAGATGAGATGATGGCAGAATTAAACCAATTACGTTATTTATTATCATTAAAATAAATTATGAAAGATTTAATTAGGAAAATATTAAAAGAAGATTTTGATGATTTTGGATGGGCTTCAGAACCATTAGATATACCCACAGATGAAATCGATAATTGGGTAAAAGAAAATACAAATGTTGTTGGTGATTTTATAAATAGACTACAAACCTTAGAAGATAGTTTACCTAAGGTTGATTGGGGTGATGTTGGGTCATTAGATACATTATATACACAAAACACTTTAAGTGTAATAGAAATTAAAAATGAATTGGTAAATATACATGAAAGTATAAAGATAATAAAAGCAGTTGTCGATGATTTAAAAAATTCAAACTAAAGTATAGGTTAAATTTACTAGATTATATGAAAGATTTAATTAGAAAAATATTAAAAGAAGAAGGTGATTTTGATTGGGTAACACAACACATGCAGTCAATCCCTGATGACCCACATTATATGGCTTTAATGGAATGTTATGGACCTGAGGTTTTACGTGGGATAGAACCAAAAGAATGGACCCACTTTGGATTAACCGCTTACGAAAACGAAGAAAATGAAGAATATGCTGTTGGTACAATAGAAGAATGTGATGATAGCTTAAAAGAATATTATGAAAATTTGGTGGATGAAATGGGTGTCGAAGGTTGGAATACCAATGTTATTGACCCAATGGATTATATGTACATGACAAATACCGATATTAGAATGTGGGCTGATGATATGGCAAGTTCTAATATGGATGGTATGGATGTTGAGGATTATATTGAAGAAACTAGTTATTCTGAGAAATATGAAGAATTATCAGAAAAAATATCTGACCTAGAAAGTGAAATTAACAATATTGAGAACCAACAAATAGATATGGTTGACCAAGATTTGGAAGAAACCGAAGAATATCGTGAGTTGGAAGATAAATTGGGTGAGTTGGAAGATTTGTTAAAAGATTACGAATACCAAAAAGATGATATGGAATATGACGCTAAACAAGAATATCAAGAGGAAGTATATGAAGATTATAAACGCCAATTAGAAAGAGACCCAATAGAATTTTTTACTGACATGGGTATTTATTCTAACACTAATGAAATGGTTGAAAATAATGTTTTATCTTTTAATGAAGAAGAATTCATTAATGATTTAGTTGATTTTGGTTATTATGGTGAAATGAGTTCATATGATGGTGAGTATTGTAGAAAAAATATTGGTGGAGAAGATTATATTTGTTTAAAACTAAATTAATATGAAAGATTTAATTAAGAAAATCATAAAAGAAGATTTTGAATGGACTAGTGGTGTTAAAGCTTCTTTACCTGATAGTTCAATACTAGATAAAAAAATACCAGTTACAATACCATTACGTGAATATCTAAATACCCAGTATTCATATAATTTTATAGATGTTATATTAAAAGATGGTAGGGTTATTGAATTAACATTAGAAGGTGATTATGACGTTAAGTATGAAACGTTTGATAATATTGTGGAATTAGTTAAATCACAAGGGATTCAAACTTTTTGGAACCCTGATGAAGAGAACGAACCAACAGAAATAACCCAATCTGATTATGAGAATTATCTTAGAACATATGGTATGGAAGAGGTTGATGGAGAAGTGAATGAAGTCATTAGAAAACTTATACCATTGGATATTAAAGGAATTTATGTAGGTAGTTTATAAAAAAAGGGAGAAATCTCCCTTTTTTTTGTTATGAATTTTTAAGTAGTTTTTGATAATACTTATCGAAACCAACCAAATATTTATCCATACTTTTAATATCACCACTTTCAGGGTACAACACCTCATCAATTAAACCAAACTTTAATATTTCTTCAGCACTAAACCATTTATCCCTATTGGCAACACTTAATACCTCATCAAATGATTTACCTGAAAAATCAGCCAACATATTAAATAACACATAGTTATATTTTTCACTCTCCATGTGATTAATTCTGTTATCAGCAACATGTCCTTGTGCTCCCGATGAAACCTGATGAATCATAACCCTAGAAAAGGGTAATGAACTTCTCATCCCTTTTGTTCCTGCACCTAATAAGATAGAACCCATTGACGCTGCCATACCTGTATTAATTGTTTGAATATCGTTTGGTATGTAATTCATTACATCTACAATCGATAATCCTGATTTAACACTTCCACCTGGAGTGTCAACATGGAGTGTAATTGTTTTTTTAGAATCTTGTTGTGATAAGAACAATAGTTGTGCTTGAACAATCGTGGACATTCTATCGTTAACTGGTCCTGCACACCATATGATACGATCCATCATCAATCTATCAAATACACTCATAGAAATAACGTTTAATTGACGTTCCTCAATGATAGCTGGAGTTAAAGAACCCTTTGTTTCTGAAATACTATCTAATTCTTTTTGGTGGTAGTCTAATGTTAATGAACTAATACCCAAATGTTTTCTTGAAAATTTTTCAAACTCTGTCATATTATTAAATTTTTTATTTAATCAATGATATTTATAAAAAAAAGAATAGTCAAATGAATAAAAGAAATTATTATAATGCTTTAACACGTTTAGAAGAAAAAAACTTATATAATCTAAAAAAAACTTTTTTAGGTGAAATAAAAGAGTTAGAAGAAAAAATTAATAACCCACTATTAACTGAATCTGAAAAATATTTATTGGAGGTTTCTTTTTGGGATAAAGCTAAATTCTTTATGTCTAAATTGGGTAGATATAAAGCTGGGGGTAAAATACTTGGTAAGGATAAAGTAGACCAAGAAGCAAGAGAAAAATTACAACAAATATTATCTAAAGAAGGTAATGAGTTAATAAAAAAGATACATGACGAGATCCAAAAAATGGACTCAAAAGGAAAAGGAACATTTCCCAATAATCAAGACCCTGAAATATTCTTAAATATTGTTGAATATATAGCAACTATTTACGACTCAATAATTGCTGCAACACAGAAAAAACAAGGTGACGAAGGGTTTTTACCTGTAGATATGGCTAATTCTATTATAACCGATTTAAGAGAATATGTAAAAAAATATTTAGATGTTGACTTAAAAGGTGTTTATACTGTTATGGATTCTGAGGAAGAAAGTGATGATGAATTAATAACTGATTCTGAAGAAGTTATAGATACAATAGAAGAAGATAGATCATCCGATGTTAGAGACAGATTAAAATCTAAAAAAGGTGAAGATGGTGAAGACGTTGAGAATATTAGAATGGGTAAACAAGGTTTATCCTCTAATACATTACCATCTTTATTAATTGGTATTGGTAGTGCTATGGGTGCTTTTTCGTGGTTAGCTAATACAGAATGGTTTAAAAGTTTGTTTGAATACAAATTTAGTTATACAGACACAGAACAAGTTAGAGAAATTATAGAAACTAAATCCGAGGTTTTAGAGGGTATTAAACCTGGTGAGGGTTTATATAAAGCTTTAAGTAGGATTACTGGTATTGATGTTGATGCTGCTTCAGACCCACAGGATTTTATTAAACAATTGTCAGAAATTGGTAATGGTGACCCACATAAAGGTATTGATTTATTATGTGAAAAAGGTGGGTGGATGATGAAACCCGAAGAGGCAGCAAAAGGTTTACATAATTTAGTAGATAACCCTGATAGTGTTGATAACATGGGTCAATTCTTTAAAGGTGCTGCTTCAGGTACAGGTAAACTATCAGAACCTGGTAGTGGTTTAGATACAACACTTTATGGAACTAAAGGTGGTACTTTCTTAAAAACTTTATTAATAAAACAATTACCTGTAATAATCACTAAAACGGTTATTAAGACTGGTGTTAAGACTGGTGCTGGATATGTAGCGGCTAAAGGTTTGGGAGCAATCTTAGGACCAATTGGTATTGGTTTAGTTGCAACAGGGGCTTTAGTTAAACTAATGAGGATGAAGGGTAAAAAACAATCTAGGGCAGCAACTCTAAACGATTTATTACAATCATTACAATATGCTAAAGAAACTAAACAAAACCCAGAATTAGAAGTTATTGATGTCCAAAAAGATGAAGGGGGAGAGAATCCAAGTAACGATGGTGGTGATACTGGTAATAAAAATTTATGTAATAAAAACCTTGATGAATTAAATTCTACCTTAAAAAATATTAAAAAAAGAAGTTCTACCTTAAAAGGTATGAAATTAATGAATTATTCTGATAATAAAATGTTCCAAAAAAACTTATTAGAGAATTTCCTTAGTTCAAAAGTAACTTCTATTAAAATTAACGGTAATCCAATTTCAACAACACTAAAACAATTATACGACAATGGGTTATTGGAAGCCCCAAGAAGTAGAGATATTAATTCTAAACAATCTTTACCTTCGGGTTGGGAAAATCAAATGTCAGCGTTTTTTACGGACTTATTTAAATTATTTAGTTTATTAAATAAATCTTGTAAAAATAACAACACACATACACAAATAAAAAAATTCTTTAAATTACTTTATACAATAAGTAGAGAAGGTAAAGGTAACTATTCAGATGACCAAAAAAGAGCTCAGTTATTTAAAAAACTAGTGGGTACTTTACACAACTTTTTCTCATCTTTTTCTAAAGTAGGTGAATTTACTAAAGGTAGTGGGGGTAAACCTTCTGAGGAAGAGATAAATAAAAGAAGAGAAGCTAAAAAACAAAGTAGAGAAAGAATGGATAAGTCTGGTGAAACAAAAAGCAATGTTAAACCAACAATAGACGAACCACAAAATACTGAAAAAGGTGGTGAAGAAGAAAATAATACAAAAACTACCGAACCACAAGATGATGAAACAACTACAATGCCACCTAGTATACCACCTAATTTCTTAGAAGGTAATAGAAATATGCAATTAGTTTATCTATCACAAAATTTCTTACCTGGTGGAAAAAGTTTATGGAACAATTTAGGGTTAAAAGAAGGCACGGTATTACCTTCAGGGTTTTTTGATGCAGCTTTAGGTCAAGGTAAAGTAGACCAAGAAAAATATTTGAAAGAATTTTATAAACATTTAGAAAAGAATGATTCTTTTACTAAAAAAATTAACACAGGTGCTTGGTTAACAAAAGTACAAAGTAACAAAAATCAAGCTTTAATATCTTGGGTAAGAAATACAAGAAAAAGTATTGGGTCATTTTTTACAAAACTTAAAAAACAATTCCCTGAATTTGAAATAGGTGATAGAAAACAAGCTAAAGTATCTAAACCTGGTGAAAGAGGTAAAGGTATGGGTATTGCTGGTGAATCTTTAAATGGTAGATATGATTTAATCACCGAAGTTGATTTGGGTAAAACGATTAATCAAGCTGGTTTTGATGAAAAAGAATTTTTGAAAAACTTACCTCAGTTTATGGAGATGTTATCTATGATGTATTATGGAGCTAAAGGTTCAAAATTACCATATAATAAAGAGGCCGTTTTAAGTTACTGTAGTAAATATGGTTGTAAAGATAGTTCCAATAAGAAATTTAAAAAATCTAAATCAGATGATTATGAGTTTATGATGAGTGAACAAATAAAAAGAATTAAACAATTAATGAAATAAAAAAAAAAGACCCAATCGGGTCTTTTTTTTTAATTATTATATAACCATTTCTTATTTCCACAATCATAAATTCGATTATATCCACGCCCCTTCATAATTTCTTTCTCGGTTTTGTTTTCGTCAAAACCCTCCTTAACCAATATATCTTTTCTGAATTTAAATCTATTCTCTCTGGTAATACCACCACATATATAATAATAATTCGGGGTAGTATTTTTCTCATATATAAAACCTAATTTTTCATATAATGAACCACCAAAATAACGATTATCAGAATAAGATATTGTTTGGTTTGGGTTATAATTTTTTATAAAATACTTAAATAATTTTGAAGCACCACCAACAACGGAATAGTTTAGTTTATTACAAAACCTTAACATCTCATAAGAACCAACTTTAGATGTATGGCCTAAGGATTTTCTCAAACCTCCAAAACTCATAACAGAAACTAAATTGTTATTATGAAATAACCCCAATTTTATTTTAGATTTAACATATCCTTGGATGTGGTTTTGGTCTAAGAAATCCTTATAAATTTTATTATCTATTTCTCTAACACTACATTTTCTGGCATACACCTTTTCTTCATATATACCCAATCTATTTTTTATAATCGATTTAACAATATCAGATTTATTAATCCATTCGTCTTCAAAAATATGTATTAATTCATACCCAACACTATTAACTAATTTTGTTTTATTTAGGTGGTAATTATTATCCACATAAACATCTGAATGCCAATATAACCCATTAAACTCAATAGCTAACTTATGTGAAGGGATTAGAATATCTATCTCTTTTGGTTTAAGCAATTCCCTATCATTAAAAATAACATCAAGATTTAACGTGTTAATAAATTTTTGTAAATCTTTTTCCTGTATAGAAACATGTTCATTTATTGGGTGGCATTTTGTACAAGGGTTTATATTAACAGAATCACGATATCTAAATAAATTTCTATCTATCTTATATAAAGAACAACACTCATCACAATAAACCTCTAAAACAATTCCATCACAATTAGAAAACTTATAATTATTATATTTCTCTAAAAACTTTAATTTTTTTGTGGTAACACTTTTCTGATACACTTCATCGATAGATAAATTATTTTTATGACCATATCTTTTTATGTTGGTTAAAGTTTTACGTTCAGAGACACCATCAACTTCTGAAACATGTTTAACCCCGTGTTTTTCCATAAAACCATTCTCAACCAAATCTAATCTTTTCCATGTATTATCTACACCATATTTTTTTATATTAGTATTTTTGATTTTATTTTTAATCTCATTAGAATGTATTGGGCTAACCCCACCATATTTTTTAATGTTGGTTTTTTTAATCTTTTCTTTATGTTCTTTATTTTTATTAGTACATTCTAACGAACAATAAGTACCATACCCTTCTTTAATAGACCTCTTAAAAATCAAATCCTTATCACATTCTTTACATTTCATAACATTTTTTTCGTTGTAAATAAAATGCCAAACTTTTTGTTTGAATGGTAAATTTTGTAAGAAATCATTATTACAAAAATTTATTATTTTTTTGTGTATATCCGGATATTTATTTAATAGATGAGTTTCCTTGGTTTTATGTCCAGATTTGTTATCGGTTATAAAAAAATTGTAAAAAAACTTATCCATAAGATATTTATTTATAAAGTAAATAAAATATAACAAAAACAAAAATAAAAGTAAATAATTATGGCAGATTTATTAATGAGAATGCCTGTTCCTTACGAACCAAAGAAGAAGAATAGGTTTATATTTAGATTTCCTTCACCACTAGGAATCCAAGAGTGGTTTGTATCTTCAGGTTCAAGACCAACATTCACAATGGAAGAGACAGAAATCCAATTCTTAAACACATCAACTTATGTTGGTGGTCGTTTTAATTGGGAAACAATTGATATCACTTTTCGTGACCCAATTGGTCCTTCAGCTACACAAGCTATCATGGAATGGATTCGTTTACATGCTGAATCTGTAACAGGTCGTATGGGTTACGCTGCTGGTTATAAAAAGGATGTTGAATTAGAATTGTTAGACCCAACTGGTGTTGTTGTTGAAAAATGGATTATGCAAGGTTGTATGATTACCTCATCTAACTTTGGTGATTTAGATTACTCATCAAGTGATATTGCTGACATTTCAGTTACGTTACGATTTGACAGAGCTATAAGCGTATTCTGAGCATTCCTTTATCGAATATTGACTTTCCCTTTTATATATTTATATAAAAGGGGATTTTTATGCAACACACATGTGATATGTGTGAAAAAGAATACGAATCTTTATGGGGGTTATCTAATCATAAATCAAAAAAACATATTTCGTAAAACCTTGACAACCAAATTATAGGTCTATATATTTATATGTAAAAATATAAATGTATGGACTTTTCTTTTTTTATAACTAATAATAAATCTGGGTATAAAACCAGAGAATCTTGGTTTTCCAAAAATTATCCCGAAGAATATAAAAAAATTATTGACTATTGTCAACCATACCATATAAACTCATTTAAGGAGGTTATATATTTTTATTATAATAATCTAACCTCAATACCAAAATGTTATTGTGGTAACAACATAAAATTTTCTGATAGATTTGATAGAGGTTATGGTAGTTTTTGTTCGTTAGAATGTGCTAACAATAATAAAGAAGAGTTGGTAAGACGTCAAAAAAAATCTATTAAAGAAAAATGGGGTGTCGATTTTTATCCTGAACATAAAGATTTTGTTAATAAAGTTAAAAAAACAAAAAAAGAACGTTATGGTGACGAGGATTATAATAACCCCAATAAAATGAAATCAACAAAACAAGAACGTTATGGTGATGTGGGTTATAATAATTCTAAAAAAAATAAAATAACAAGACGTAATTCTTTTATTGAAACCATAAAATCCAAGACAAATGATGTATTCATATCATATGATTTGGATTCTGAGAATATTAGTATGTGTTGTTCTTTATGTAATAACAACTACGAAATATACAATAATCTTTTTAATTATAGAACAAAACAAAAATCTGTTTTATGCACCTTATGTAATTCAACAGATGAAAAACAAGTATCTGGTTTGGAATTGGATTTAGTTAATTTTATATCCAATTATGTTGAGGTCGAAACAAAAAATAGGGAGTTACTTGGTGGTAAAGAAATCGATGTTTTAATCCCATCACATAAATTGGGTATTGAATTTAATGGGTTATATTGGCATTCTGATTTATATAAGGATAATAATTATCATTTGGATAAAACAAAATTAACCAATAATAAAGGTTATCAATTAATTCATATATTTGAAGATGAATGGTTGGAAAAACCTGAAATAATCAAATCCGTTATTAAAAATAAATTAAACATTTATGATAAAAGGGTTTATGCTAGAAATTGTGAAATAAGATTGGTTAATAAAATAGAAGAAAAAAGTTTTTTGAATAATAACCATATACAAGGGTTCGTTGGTTCCAACATTTGTTATGGTCTTTATTATAATAATGAATTGATTTCATTAATGAGTTTTGGTGGTTTAAGAAAATCATTGGGTTATGATTCAAAAGAAGGTAGTTATGAAATGTTGAGATTTTGTAATAAACTAAATTATTCCGTTGTTGGTGGTGCATCAAAATTATTTAAGTATTTTATAAAAAACCATGATGTTAAAACCATAATATCTTATTCTGATAACAGATATTTTGATGGTTCATTATATGATAAATTGGGGTTTGAGTTTATTGATAACACCAAACCAAATTATTTTTATACCATCAACCATATTAGATTAAATCGTTTTAAGTTTAGAAAAGATGTTTTAATAAAAGAAGGTTTTGATCCAAATAAAACGGAAAAAGAAATTATGAAGGAACGTGGGTATAATCGAATTTATGATTGTGGAAATAAGAAATGGTTATATAAGAATTAAAAAAAAAATAATTTATTGTCTCTTTTTTTTTTGATAGATATTTATATAATAAAATAACAAAATTAATTAAGATAAAATGAAAAAAGTAGTAAGATTAAACGAATCTGAATTTATAAGATTGGTTGAAAAAGTTGTTAGAAGGGTTAATAGAAAACCTTTAAGAGAATCTAAAAATAGAAAAAGAATGATTAGAGAAAATACAGAAGACTTAATCA